>Ga0075152_10002274_pt1 | contig 13638 bp, 14 predicted proteins | sample JI61114C2DNA_FD_70964 | JGI IMG/M metagenome (GOLD analysis project Ga0075152, IMG submission 70964) | Wastewater effluent complex algal communities from Wisconsin, to seasonally profile nutrient transformation and Carbon sequestration -... | ecosystem: Engineered > WWTP > Effluent > Algae...
AAGATACTACACAACAAATATAATATAGTTATTTTTGCAGCTATAAAATAATAACAAATAAATTTGCAGATGCAAATTATATGTGAGCTTGGATATGTATCAATCTTTGAGTTTTCATTTCATACACATACTAAAGATATTGATACTTTAGGGTTTATGAAGATTCAAGTACTAAACCCAAATAAAGAAGATACTAACTAATCAATTATAAGTTATTAGAAAAATGAGGCCTCTTGTAAAGCACATACAAAATTTACAGCATTAAAAAACAGGCCTGCAGATTTGTGGTTTTAGCCAAAACACAAGGTCAAAAGCCACACATGCATATTGATTTTAAATCATATACACCGTTGTTACAAATTAATTATTTACTTTGGAAAATAGTAAGCATATCAAATTAAAACTATGGCTAAAAAGAATTGGCTGGTGGGGATTCCTTTTCTTTTTATTAAAAGGATTATTCTGGCTTTTGATAACTTATTGGATTGTAAAATAATCTACTCACTTATTTCCCAAACATCTTTCCCTCGTAACAAAGCGTCTAAATTTCCTGTGCCTTTTACAGCAAGTGCCTCCTCAATTTGTAAACGCATCACATCTTCATAACAAGTACGTTGTGTAGCATAAAATACGCCAAAGGGGCGTGGAAAATGATTAGGTTTATTTACATCATCAAACAAACGAGTAAGAATTTGTGCTTTATAGATATCTTGTTCATCATGTACCCACAAATCATTTGCACTATACCCATCAGCAAAATTTACCACAACAGGTTGCAGACCATCTAGTCGAATACCCTTATCTTTATTAATGCCAAAAATTAATGGTTGTCCATTTTCTAACCATAATACCTCTTCTGCCTTGGTTGATTTTTCTGTAAATATTTCAAAAGCGCCATCATTAAAAATATTACAGTTTTGATAAATTTCTAAAAAAGAAGATCCTTTATGTTGATAGCTACGTAATAACATTTGTTGTAGATGTTTAGGATCTCTATCCATAGATCTTGCTATAAAACTAGCATTTGCACCTAACGCCAATGCTAACGGATTAAAAGGATGATCAATACTTCCATATGGCGTTGATTTTGTAACCTTATTTTCTTCAGATGTGGGCGAGTATTGCCCCTTTGTTAATCCATAAATTTGATTATTAAAGAGTAAAATATTCACATCAAAATTTCTACGCAATAAATGTATAGTATGATTGCCGCCAATACTTAATGCATCACCATCACCTGTTACAATCCACACACTTAATTCTGGACGAGTAGCTTTTAACCCACTAGCAACTGCGGTTGCCCTTCCGTGTATAGAATGCATGCCATACGTATTCATATAGTACGGAAACCGGCTAGAACAACCAATTCCAGAAATAATTACAAAATTTTCTTTGGGTATTCCTAATATTGGAAATACTTTTTGAACTTGCGCTAAAATAGAATAATCACCACAACCTGGGCACCAGCGTACTTCTTGTTCAGTTGTAAAATCTTTTGAAGTTAATATTTGCGTCATATCATTTCTTTTTGTGCACTCTAATTAAGCATAAAGTCTAAATCTAAGCGTTCTTTCTAAAGGATAGCGTCTTGAATCTTGTTTATCTACAATGTACTCGAATACCCTAATGTATGAGTATAAAAACATCCAATGTTCTATACGTTGAGCAAGATCATAAAAATTATGATTCACGATATCAATATATTCAAATCAGAGGCTAGGCCAGAGTAGTGGCGATGGAGACACTGGCCACTTATATTTTAAACCCTTCATTGCATAATAGATAGCCAAATGTATTATATAATAGCTCTAGCGATAATACCAAACCTAACTCTTCTCTACTTATATACAGTAACTCGCATTCATCTAACATTTTTAAATGGCCTCCATACAAATGCATATACTACAAGATTAGATGTCTACTTTTTATCATTTAACAACTCCCAATATTCTGCTGCACGGCGTGTGTGTGGAATAACAATAGTTCCCCCTACTATATTTGCTACGGAAAAAATTTCATATATCTCTTCTGTAGTCATTTCTAGTTCGAAGCATTTCCCCAAATGATACTTAATACAGTCATCACAACGCAACACCATACTGGCTACAAGACCTAGCATTTCTTTTGTTTTTTTACTCAATACGCCTTCTTCGTATGTATTGGTATCTAAATTCCATAAACGCTTCATTACTAAATTATTCTTACTTAAAATGACATCATTCATTTTGGTACGGTAATCGTTAAAAGATTGTATAAGATTGCTCATAATTGAAGTGCTTTAGAGGAACAAAGGTAAGAAACCTTCGTTTTTATATATTGTACATATTTTCAAAAAAATAAACCCTGCAAATTTAAAATTATATTTTAAATTTGCAGGGTTATGATAATTAAAAGAATAGCAGAAAAAGAACTAGTTTCTATTTTAAAATTCTTTCCCGCTGTGGCTATACTTGGCCCTAGGCAATCAGGAAAGACAACCTTAGTTAAGCAACTGACTAGCCATTTGAATAAAAAGAAAACGGTATATATTGATCTTGAGAACCCAGATGATGCTGCACGATTAAATAATCCAACCTTATTTTTTAAAGAACATGAAGAAGATATTGTTATTATTGATGAAGTGCAACGCATGAAAACACTTTTTCCTATTCTACGTTCTGTAATAGATGTGCATCGTAAGCCAGGTCGGTTTATTTTATTGGGCTCTGCAAGTCCAGATTTATTAATAAAAAGTTCAGAATCTTTAGCTGGAAGAATTTATTATTACGAATTAACTCCGCTCATGTATGCAGAAATAAAAGATGTTTATACTATAGATAGGCATTGGCTTAGAGGTGGTTTTCCTACTCCACTATTAGCAAGAAAAAAGGACAATGCAACACTTTGGCATCAGTCTTTTTTAACTACTTTTATTGAAAGAGATTTGCCTGCATTAGGATTTAGCCCATCATCTCCACAATTAATGCTGCGCTTAATGCAAATGTTGGCACACTTGCATGGTAGTACACTCAACAATAGCCAATTGGCTGGTTCTTTAGGAGTAAGCTCACCTACTATACAAAAAGCAGTAGAGTATTTAGACAATGCTTTTATCATAAGAAAATTACAGCCCTATTTTACAAATGCTAAAAAGCGTATTGTTAAAAGTCCTAAAATATATATACGAGATTCAGGTATTCTTTTTAACCTTTTAAAAATAATAGATAAATCATCGTTACTAGGGCATCCAGTAGTAGGTGCAGCTTGGGAAGGATATGTAATAGAACAAATTATTAATCAATTGCGGGATAAGTTTAATTATTATTATTATAGAACACAAGATGGCACAGAGGCTGATTTGCTTTTATTAAAAGCGGGTAAACCTTACGCCACTATAGAAATTAAATTTAGTACCGCTCCTAAAATTACACAAGGCACTCATAATAGTATTGCAGACTTAAAAACAAAGAAAAATTTTATTATTATCCCCTCCAACGAACAAGGATATTATACAAGCGGGAAAATACTAAAAGTAATAGGTTTTGAGTCTTTTATGAAAAATATATTCAATCTTTTAAAATAAAATACCCTGCAAATTTAAAATTGCATTTTAAATTTGCAGGGTATTTTTAAAATATAGTTACTACCATATTGTTACTATTTTACAAATTATGCGTAAAAAGAAATCTTATTTAGGCGGTATTATTTATTCAACAGATTCTTCTCTTTTATCCAATAATAGTGAGGAGGAAATAATAACATTAACTCCAGAAGATCAATCCTTAAAGGTTATACTGGATACTAAACAACGTGCAGGCAAAGCAGTTACTTTAGTTACAGGATTTATAGGTTCTACAGCTGATGTAGATAAACTTAGCAAAATACTGAAAACATATTGTGGAACAGGCGGCTCTGTTAAAGATGGGATAATTATTATACAAGGTGATCAAAGAGAAAAAGTAAAGCAGTGGTTGTTGAAAAGTGGATATAAGAAAACAAACTAGAATATAAATTAATATTATGATGAAGGTATCAATCGATCGTTTGACTCCGCTCAGGATGACTTGATTATTATGCTAAAGTCAACACCAACTTAGGCTATTTGGATATCTGCAATAATATTCTTGATTTTTATTTCTAGCATTTCATTTACTTTTTCATAATCCTTAATCGAATTAAGCGGTGCATGCACACTAAAATAAAATTTTATTTTGGGTTCTGTACCCGAAGGGCGGGCAGAAATTTTACTTCCATCTGCTAATACAAATTGTAATACGTTAGAAACAGGTAAATTTAATTTCCACGTTTCTCCTGTTTGTATATTTTTTCCCATTTGAAGTTGATAATCTAATATTTGTACAACTACAATGTTGGCAATAGTTTTAGGTGGATTTTGTCGATAAGTTTGCATCATGTCTGCAATATCTTGTTGCCCACTTATGCCTTTTTTAGTTATGGATACGAGTGCTTCTTTATAAAAACCATATTGTACATATAGATCAATTAATTTTTCAAATAAAGATTTACCTTTGTCTTTTTCATACGCAGCCATTTCGCATAGTATAGCTACAGCAGATATAGCATCTTTATCTCGTACATCATTTCCAATCATCAATCCAAAACTTTCTTCTCCACCAATTATATAGTTTTCTTTTCCTTCTTTTTCTTTAACCAATTCTGCAATCCATTTAAATCCGGTGAGTACATCATAACAAGTAATATTATTTTGTTTAGCTATAACATCAATCATTGCAGTGGTAACAATAGTTTTAACTACCATATCGTTAAGGCGTGCAATGCCTTTGGTTTTTCGAGCTTCAATTATGTAGGCAAAAGCCAATACTGCAATTTGATTGCCATTTAAAAGTATCCAATTGCCTTGCATATCTTTTACGCCAACACCTACACGATCACTATCTGGATCTGTTCCTAATATAATATCTGCATTTATTTTTTTTGCCTTTTCTAATCCTTTACTCATTGCTTCGGGTTCTTCAGGATTGGGATATATTACGGTTGGAAAATTACCATCGGGCTCTGCTTGCTCTTCTACAATATGTATATTGGTAAATCCAAATCGTTTCAATACCTCTGGCATTAATACTATACCTGTTCCGTGTATGGGCGTGTATACAATTTTTAAATTGTGTTGCTTATGTATAATTTCAGGATATATACTTAAACCCTTTACCATATTCATGTAAGCTTCGTCCATTTCTTTTCCAATAAGGGTAATGTTTTTTTCTCCTCTACTCCATTGTACATCTTGTATGCCAGCTATGGCTTGTACAGCAGTAATTACATTTTTATCATGCGGTGGAACAAGTTGTCCACCATCATTCCAATATGCTTTATAGCCATTATATTCTTTGGGATTGTGAGATGCAGTACAAACCACACCAGCATGACATTTTAAATGTCGTATTGTGAAACTCAATTCAGGCGTAGGTCGTAACGATTCAAATAAAAACACTTTAATGCCATTTGCCGCAAATACATTTGCTGTTGTTTCTGCAAAAAATTTGCTGTTGTTTCTGCAATCGTGTGCTATAGCAACTTTTATTTCAATAGTAGGATATGTTTGTTTTAAATAGTTGGCAAAGCCTTGCGTAGCCATGCCAATCGTATATTTATTCATACGATTGGTACCTATGCCCATGATGCCTCTTAATCCACCAGTACCAAATTCAAGATCTTTATAAAAAGCATCTATCAAAGTATCTGGATTATTTTTTTGCAATTCAAGTATTTCATTTTTAGTACTTTGATCGTAAAGGCCGTTAAGCCAATTGTCTATTTTAGTTTGAATATCTTTTTGCATAGCGTTGGTATTGCTTGCAAATATATATTATAACGCTTACGTTGTAGTGGTACGTTTTCAAATTATTGCTTGCAGTTTTTAAATTCTACAATTCTTGCATTAAGGAATTGTTTATTTTGCAACTATGTCAAAATGGTTAATTGTAGGTTTGGGCAATATAGGGGAAGAATATGCGCATACTCGTCATAATATAGGGTTTGATGTAGTAGATGTTTTTGTACAACAACATAATACTTTATTTGTTAGTAACAGATTAGCAGATACAGCCACTGTACGCTGGAAAGGAAAAATATTCGTTTGCATAAAACCCAATACTTATATGAATTTAAGCGGAAAAGCTGTTGCCTATTGGATGCAAAAAGAAAAAATTGATATACAAAATATATTAGTAATAGTAGATGATTTGGCTTTGCCATTAAGCACGTTAAGGCTGCGACCTACGGGTAGCGATGCAGGACATAACGGATTAAAAAGTATACAAGAGCATTTACAAACGCAACAATATCCTAAGTTGCGTTTTGGTATTGGCAATAATTTTCCTAAAGGTCGGCAAGTAGAATTTGTATTGGGTAAATGGGCTGCAACCGAAAAACCCATTATGCAAGAAAAAATTAAAGTTTGTGTATCTATTATTGAATCTGTGGCAACAGTAGGTATAGAAAAAACAATGAATTTATATAACAATCAATTGTTTGTTTGATCAATTACAGAAAGGGTTTCCTATTATTAATTAAGCATAGTTTTTAAGTTTTCAAGCTATTATATTATATGTGTTCTACTGTGCCTACATGGTAAAATATTTTAACCACAATAGAAATATAGGCACATAGATTTTTTATACCACGCTAACAATACTAATTTTTAAAATTAAGTTTGTAGAAAATATTCTACACAAAATCTCATGGCTCTTACCATCTGTTTTATATTGCTGCTTGTTTACGGAACATTAATTATATGCTATCATTACTGGTTTCTATCGATACCTATATTTAAGCCTAATGATCTTTCTATCACACATCAACTTTATTTTTCTATAATTATTTGTGCTCGAAATGAGGAAAATAATATTGGAAAATGTATTCATAGTATTTTACAACAAACGTATCCTACACATCTATATGAAATAATAGTAGTTGATGATTATTCTACCGATACAACAGTAGAAATTGTACAAACGTTTAAACAAAATAATGTTCGGTTGCTGCAATTAAAAATGTTGTTGGCCGATAAGCCCATCAATTCTTACAAAAAAAAGGCAATAGAATTGGCTATACAACAAGCCAAAGGTAATTGGATTGTAACTACAGATGCAGATTGTATTGCGCCATCTAATTGGTTGTTTACTATAGCCGCTTATCAAAAAACTACACAAGCCCGTTTTATTGCTGCACCCGTTGTGTATAGTAGGGCTAATGATTTTCTTTCTATTTTTCAATCGTTAGATTTTTTAACTTTGCAAGGTATTACGGCAGCTGCTGTTCACAAAGAGTTTCATGCCATGTGCAATGGTGCTAATTTGGCTTATGAAAAACAAACTTTTTTTGAAGTAAATGGTTTTGCAGGCATTGACAGTATTGCTAGTGGAGATGATATGTTGTTGATGCATAAGGTATATGCTCATTACCCAACTCAAGTTAAATATGTATTAAGTAAGGAAGCTATTATAACTACCGAGCCTATGCCTAGCTGGAAAACTTTTATTAATCAGCGTATTCGTTGGGCTAGTAAAGCAGATAAGTATAAAGATAAACGTATAATAGTTGTACTTGCATTGGTGTATTTAATAAATTTGTCAGTGCTTACTTTATTTATAGTTGGCATGTTTAATCATGCTTATATACTATGGGCAAGTTTATTTTTAGGCATTAAAATTTTGGTAGAACTTCCTTTTATTTGGCAAGTAGCTCGCTTTTTTAATCAGGCTTCTATCATTATTTATTTTCCGTTAGCACAGCCGGTTCATATTTTATATACCATTGTTGCTGGTTGGTTAGGAAAGTTTGGAAATTATACATGGAAGGGAAGAAGGGTTGAATAATTAATATTCAAAATGCAAATTCTTCACTCTCGCAGGGATATAGTAAATTAACGTGAGTTCGACGCTGCGAGGTATTCAGCACAGCCTGATTCAGTATTATAAACTCATTATAGTTTGTCGTACACTATTATTAAATACTTGTTTAGAGATATAGCAAGAAATTTTAACAAAAAGCTTTTATGGTTTATTACAAGAAAGTAATAGATTGTGTGTTCATTATAGTTTTCCATTATCATGCTACTTCAATTTAGATATATTACTCTACTGTTTTTTTGCTTGCAAAGCTTGTACGCTACCGCACAAATAGATACGAGTGTTATGGAAAAAAGTAAGGACACAATTATTAATGAAAATTCTAGAGCCATATCTACCGATAAGATAAAAGAGGATCGTTTAATGCCTCTGCATAGTCCACGTAAAGCTGCTTTACGTTCTGCTATTTTACCAGGTTGGGGGCAAGCCTATAATAAACAATATTGGAAAATTCCTATTGTATACGCTGCTATTGGCACAACGGCAGGTTTTTTTATTTATAATTTAACGAATTATAATAGGGTAAAGTATGCTTATACCGTAGCTTATAATATACAGAATAAGCTAGATGTTATAGGTTCTCCAGCATATAATGCAGTGGATGATGATTTAAAACCTATAATTGGATTTCCAGAAGCATTGCGAACGTATCGAAACAGTTTTAGACAAAATATGGATTATTCCGCACTATTTTTTATACTTGCTTGGGGCTTAAATGTAGCAGATGCAACAGTATTTGCACACTTAAAAAGTTTTGATGTGGATGATAACTTAAGTTTAAAGATTAGTCCAGGTTATAGCCCTAGCGCTAATACTACAGGTGTTAGTTTGTTGGTGTATATTAAATAATTGAATGATAACAAATAAATAATAGCCCTGTATTCCAAATCAATATAACGAAACTAAATTTTATAATTAATTGTTTAACCGCTGTATGTATTGTACTATCTCAAATAGAAAACAGAAACACTTTTGTATGTAAAAATATTTTTCTTTATTTAATTATTGAATAGAACTCTTTCATAATTAAGTAATCAAAAAATGTGTAAGAATGTTTATAGGCATTAGTTTTGTAGGATAAAAACAGCATATACTTCTTATGATATGGCAAACAGTTAAAAAAATACCCTCCAATTTAAACGTTTGGTTGGGGTAAAGCCAAAAACATTTACTTTAATGGCAGCAGAAGCTAAACGAATAGCTGCTATAGAAGCTAAAAAAACTAAGGGTAAAAAACGTGGGCCTAAAGAAAGAATAAATTGGTATGATAAGGTATTGATGCTGCTAATGTATTATAGAGAATATCGAACCTTTGCTCACATTGGCCTTGCTTATAATCTAAGTGAGGCACAGAGTTGGCGCATAATAACTACCCTAGAAAGATGGCTCATAAAGAGTTGCTTATTCCATTTACTAGGTAAGAAAAACTAAGCCAAGATAATAATATAGGTTGGGAGGTAGTTGTAGTAGATGTCAGCGAACATCCTATTGAACGGCCTAAAAAAACAACGGTAATATTATTCTGGGAAAAAGAAAAAACATTCTTTAAAAACTCAAGTTGTAGTAGATCAAAAAACAGGAAAGATTATTTGTACAAAAGTAGGTAAGGGTCGAAGGCATGATTTTCATTTGTTTAAACAAAGCAAACTCCCCATCAAAGAAAGTATTATAGTGTTAGCCAATAGGGGTTATCAAGGGTTACAGAAATTTCATGCTGAGTGCAAATTACCCAAACGCAGCACCAAGAAAAAGCCATTAACTAAAGCAGAAAAGAAGGAAAATCATACTATAAACACTCAAAGAGTATTAGTAGAAAATACGATAAGAAAAATTAAGATTTTTAACCTAATGGCAGAAAAATATAGAAATAGAAGAAAGCGCTTTACGCTGAGGCTTAATTTAATTACTGCTTTTATTACTCTTAAATTATGAAAGATGTCTATGCAATAATCATCTTTTTGTGAAATAAAAAAGGGCTGGATAGACATCCTGCCCTGTTTAAAATCCAATATCCTATGAAAAACTACCGTAAAGATACAAATGAAAATGATATAAGATGATATTTTTAGCTTAAAAGCGCTTAAATAATCGATTATTTTCGCCTTCAATGTCTTAATAAGACCATAAGTCTTGTTCGTAATTGAATATTTTATCTTTTATTTTCTCCCCTTCGAGTAAGCGAAAGAGAGGATCTTTAATGCTTTGAGCTAAGGTTTTGTTAGAAGCATTGTCGATAGTAGATTTTGTAATATAACTACTGAACATACGACTTTCAAACAATTCCTCCCAACTCATACGAGCACCAAAATTTTTGGGGTTGTATACTTCATACTTGGCTAATGTAGCTCTTAAATTGGGGTAATATACCCAGAACATAGGCGTAGAGCCACGTTCTGTGCCATCTGGCCTGTATAGGGTTTTAAGAGGCGCAATACCTAAAATACGTACATAGAGTCTTGATGTTTGTTTATCAAAAACCCACTCTTCTTTTAGTCTATATTTTATAATGTCATCAGGGTTAAACTCATTGCGTACTACTTTGTATTTATCAATTTTTGTTGGATCATCAATACTATATACAGGTGTGGTATCTACTTTTCCAGCAACAGCATCCTGTATTTTATCCCAACTAGTGGGGGTTGTAAATCGATCATCAACACTAGCATCAAAAGCCTCTACTTCTTCTTTACGTATTGCATTCATTAAAATAGTAATGAATCGTTGGTTACCATTATCTTCATCAGCCGAATATCTGAAGGGAAGGTTTACCTTTTCTCTAATATCAATTTCTCTCCATACCCTTTCTCTAAATATGGCGTCATCTTCTCTAATATGTTGATATGGTAATGGTGTACGATCCTTTTGCAAATTGCGCTCTATGGCGTTATCATTACGTAAAGAACGACGTATGATGGTGTCTAACCCCGCTACACCATTGTTATCTACTTCTATAGGTGTATTACCATAGGGATTATAAGCAGGATTTGTATCTGTACGATTATTGCTTGTGGTTCTTGGATTAGTGGTAGTATTGGAAGGGGTAGTATTTCCTGTATTCGTTCTATTGCCTCTACCACCACGCCTCTGTGCATCCACATAGTTTGTAAAAACCGTCATTAGTAATATGATGATACAAACATTTTTAATATACTTTTTTTGCATAAAAAATTATTTTAAATTGAATAACATAGGCTGCAAACTGCGTGTTCTGCCGTCTGGTCCTACAGCACGTATTTCTTCAATAGTAATAAAAGATCCAGAGCGAGCTTTATTTACAATATTTTGTGCTCCGCCATTCCAACCAGCTCCACTATTAGAGGCTTCGGCTATATCTTCAAAACCAGCACCATCGCCAGTAATTTTAAAACTGGTTACCGTAAATTTAGCATCAAAAAAGAAATTTTCTAATACTGCCCTTACCCCTGCTTGAGATTTGAATGCAGAAGCAGAAATATTACCTCCTTTGCTAGCGCCAATCATTGGTGTAGGGTCTGGAATACTACGCACTCTATAAGTAAATGGTGTTGATTTTCCGTTGGCACTCACTGTTATGGTTGCATTGCCTTCACTATTTACCCTAGCTATCCAACCACCGTTTTTGCCACTACGCACTAAAGAACCGTTAGATATAGAAGCGCTTACGCCCTCAGCACCTACGCCTGCGGCAGAAATAGTTATAGGGTTATCTACCCCAATAAATAATACATTCATTTTATCTAAACTCACTGCAGTACTAGCAGAGCCTACTCTATATTCTATTGTTCCATTTGTAGTGCCTTTTGTGCCATCTGGTTTTACATAAGTTATAGAATAGGGTATAGAACGGCCACCTATACCTCCTGCGGTTTCTTTGTATACTGCTTTCCCATTTTGTACAGATAAACCTTGGCCATTTACACTTATTTGGGGCTGTGCTTTAGCACTGAACGCACCTATACCTAAAGTAGCTTCAAATTGCTGACCCGGCATTAGGTAATTAGAATTAGTGCCTACAAAGGGTTCAAACTGGTCATAGACTACTTCTACTTGTCCGATTTTATTATGGCAAAAATCTACTACTTGTGCTTCTGCATTTTTTACATCATTTTGAAATTTAGTAAGAATGGTGACAGCCGCAATGGTTGGTGTCATTCTAAAATAAGCAGAAGTCCAATCATTATTTCCTTCATTTTTGCTTTTTGGAATGGATAAATCAATCGGTAGTGTATGTTCAAATTGTTCTTTAATAGTAGGATCTATAGCCAATAATTTTTCTTTAAATGTTTTTAGTTGATTGTATAATTCAATGCCTTTGCCTTTAGTATCCATTAATCGAGTGGCTGCATCTATATTATCTTCTTTATATACTTCTTCGCCATTTTCTGTGGTTAGGCCTGCTTCTTTTTTTAGCGCTAGTTTCAATTGTTCAATATAGGTATTAGCAGCTTCAGCCAAGGCTTTTGCAGCATCTGCTTTAGGTTTCCATATAGCAGCACGTTCTGCTGTTTTAGGATCGGTAAGTTTTTTTTCTATGGACTGAAGAATAGTTTGATTTTTAGCATCAATCATATTATTAGATTGTACTAAACTACTATTTACGGTTCTAAATGCATTTAAAATTTCTGCCGATACGTTTAGGGCTAACAATGCTGTTAGTACTAAATACATCAGGTTAATCATCTTCTGCCTGGGCTCTTTAGGTAGGGCCATATTATTTTAAATTTGATAGTTTTATAATGTGCGAATTTTGAATGTGCTAGTGTGCGAATGAATCTCATTCGCACATTCGAAATGCGCACACTAGCACATTGGTTCATTTATTTTCCATGCATAGCGTTAAGCATATTGCCATATACTTGGTTAAGCGCAGTTAAATTTTTAGCTAAAACGCTTATTTGCTCTTGCGCTTTTCTAGCATCTTCAACACTAGTGTGCATTATAGAAGCGGCATTGGCCAAATTACTATAATAATTATTTAGTGCTTTTAAATGGTTGTTTGACTCCTGTAATTCTAATTCATAAATACTATTAAGAGTGCCTAAATTTTTAGTAAGTACTTGCACTTGTTCATGAAATTGTTTTGTACCAACAGCTGCCTCATTAAATGTATTTAACGAATTAGCTGTATTTATGTAGGCATTTTTCATAGCATCTAATGCGTTAGAAGCTTCTTTTGTTTTTGCAGTATAGTCACTTGTGGTTTTTACCATATCGCTTATTTCAGCCATTTTATCAACGGTAGTGCCTAATTTTTGAAATCCATCACTTAATTTTTTAAGATTGGTAGGTGTAATATCCGCTTCTTGTAGCAGCTTATCTAAAGGTTGTAATACTGTAGTGTTTGTAACACTTACGGTTGTAGAGCCATCGCCATGACTTCCTAAACCATATCCAAAAATGGACCAAACAGCATATATTAAAAAGATTACAGCTTCTGTTAGCAAGCCTGCTGTTAGCATTGCGTCTGCAAAGGGTTTGTGTAATATTTTGGCCCATGCACCAAAAATTACAACGGCTGCACCAGCACTTACAATTACGTTAACTGTTTTTTCAGCTCTTTTAGAAATACCTGCCATAAAATAATCATTTAAAATACTTCCTTAATATTTAAGGAAGGTGATTGTTTGTTAAAGTTTGAATGAAGAAAATTATACTGTATAAATATTGATTTTATTTTTTATTTACGATAAGCTGGCAAATCGATTACACAACGAAATCCAATGTAGGACTTAGCCGTATCTTGATATTCATAAGCACGAGTGCTGGTTTGTAAATAATATCCGATATC
>Ga0075152_10002275_pt1 | contig 13636 bp, 6 predicted proteins | sample JI61114C2DNA_FD_70964 | JGI IMG/M metagenome (GOLD analysis project Ga0075152, IMG submission 70964) | Wastewater effluent complex algal communities from Wisconsin, to seasonally profile nutrient transformation and Carbon sequestration -... | ecosystem: Engineered > WWTP > Effluent > Algae...
GCACGGTGCCGATACCCAACTCAGCCAGCCGCTCATCGATTCGACGGCCGACGCCCCAGACCTCCGATACCGGGATGCTCGCAAACAACGCCGACAGTTCATCCGACGTCATCGCCTCAACGTCACACACCTCATCGTGACCGGCGAGGGCCTTCTTGGCGGCATGGTTCGCCAACTTCGCCAGTGTCTTGGTGCCGGCAATCCCGACACACACGGGAAGGCCAAACCACCTTACAACCCGCTCCCGAATCTCCCGGCCGATCTCCCCCAGCACGCCCGGCAGCCCATCCAGCACCAGAAAGCTCTCGTCGATGCTGTAGACTTCCAGGGAAGGCGTGAAGCCCCTCAGGATCTCGACCACCCGGCTACTCATGTCCGCGTAAAGCGCATAGTTGCTGGAGAACGCCCTTATCCCATGCTGCTTCGCCAGTTCCTCCAACTGGAACCGCCGTGCTCAAGGGCTTCGCGCTCAGATTGGCCGAGGCGACCTAATCGATTCCCTACCGTGCAGAAGACATATCTTCCGAGCTTGGTCGCTTGCTGTCGTCAGTTGGAAAACTTTGCACTATCCTGTCGTCCTTTACCAATCACTCGACTGGCCCCATTCCATGCCCCAAAACACCAGCGAAAGCGGAGTCCTGACGATCAAGGAAGTCGCCGAGTACCTGAAGGTCACGGAGCGGACGATATACCGACTTGCGGCAGCCAAGAAGATACCGGCCTTCAAAGTCGGTGGGATGTGGCGTTTCCGGGCGACGGACATCGACGGCTGGATAGCTGACCAGTCGAAGAAGGCGGAGGGCTCTGATTGATCTCCGCTTACCACGCCAAGTACTACGCCCACGAGCTGACTCGGCGGCACGCTGCCGATGGCGTAGATCGCCTGTCCCAATCGCTGTTTGATGCCAGTGTCGATCTGAACCCGCACCAGATCGAGGCGGCGCTGTTCGCCCTTCGGAACCCTTTGCAGGAAGGCGTTTTGCTGGCTGATGAGGTAGGTCTGGGAAAGACCGTCGAAGCCGCGCTGGTGGTTTGCCAGTACTGGGCCGAGCGCCGTCGTCGGCTGCTGGTCATTTGCCCGGCCAGTCTGCGCAAGCAATGGGCGCAGGAGCTGCACGACAAGTTCGCCGTGCCCACCACCGTGGTGGATGCCGTTTCTCTGCGCAAGCAGTCCGCCGGAGACATGCTCTCCACCTTGCAGCGGCTGGTTGGCAAGGCGGTAGTGATCATGTCCTACCAGTTTGCCGCCAAGCTGGAAGCCGAGCTGCGTGCTGTGCCGTGGGATGTGGTAGTGATAGATGAAGCACACAAGCTGCGCAACGCACACCGCGCCAGCAACCGCACCGGGCAGGCGCTCAAGCGCGCGCTGCAAGGGCGCAAGAAGCTGCTGCTCACTGCCACACCGCTGCAGAACTCGCTGATGGAGCTGTACGGCCTGTCCACGCTGATCGACGAGCACCTGTTCGGCGACGAAGCCGCCTTCCGCAAGCAGTTCATGAATAGCGGAGCGGGCCTCGACGAACTGCGAGGGCGTCTTGCCAGCTTCGCCAAACGCACACTACGCCGTGACGTGCTGGAGTACATCAAGTACACCGAACGCAAGGCGCTCACCCAGCCGTTCAACCCCACCGATGACGAGCAGGCGCTGTACGAGCGCATCTCGGCCTTTCTGCAAAAGGAAGACTCCTACGCCCTGCCCAAACAACAGCGCCATCTCACGGCACTGATCTTGCGCAAGCTGCTGGCCTCCAGTTCGCACGCCGTCGCTGCCACGTTGGTCACCATCCGCGAGCGTCTGCAGGGCTTGCTCACGGCAAATAAAACGGAAGACGACGGCAGTCAACTGGTCGAACAGCTCATCGCCGAGGACGACCTGGAGCAGGACTACCTGGAAGAAGAAGCAAGCGAGGCAGACGAAGACTCGAAAATCTCCACGACTGCACCGGCTGAAGACGGCAAGACGGACGCTGAAAAAGATGCCCATGCTGCCCGCGCCGCCATTACCGCCGAAATCGCGGAACTGACCGCGTTCGTCGATGCCGCCCAGGCGCTGCAAACCGACACCAAAGCGCAGGCGTTATTGAAGGCGCTCAACCTGGGCTTCGGCAAGATGGCCGAGCTGCGCGCGCCACGTAAGGCCATCATCTTCACAGAATCCAAGCGCACGCAGGAGTACCTCCATCGCTTCCTCTCAGCCAACGGCCACGCGGGCAAGTTGGTGTTGTTCAGCGGCAACAACAACCATGAAGACTCCACAGCCATCTACCAGCGCTGGCTGGAGGAGTGCAAAGGCACGGATCGCGTCACCGGCTCGCCGCAGGTAGATCGCCGCACCGCGCTGATCGACCACTTCCGCAAGGACGACGGCACCGGAGCGGAAATCATGATCGCAACCGAAGCGGCTGCCGAAGGCGTCAACCTGCAATTCTGCGCGCTCATCATCAACTACGACCTGCCGTGGAACCCCCAGCGCGTCGAGCAGCGCATTGGCCGCTGCCACCGCTACGGCCAGCGTTTCGACGTGGTGGTCATCAACTTCCTCAACACCCGCAACCAGGCCGACCAGCGCGTGCTGGAACTGCTCACCGAGAAATTCAACCTGTTCTCGGGCGTGTTTGGCGCAAGCGATGAAGTGCTGGGCCGCATCGAGGGTGGCCTCGATTTTGAGAAACGCATCCTCCAGATCTACGACACCTGCCGTCAACCCGAGCAGATCGAAGCCGCCTTCAATGCTCTCCAAATGGAGCTGGAAGAAGTCATTGCCGACCGGATCAAAGACACCCAGTCACAGCTGCTAGAGAATTTCGATGAGGATGTCCACGACCGGCTCAAGCTGCGTCTTCAGGACGCCGAGGCACGTCTCGACAAGCTGGGACGCTGGTTCTGGGGTGTTACCCGCTATGCGCTCAATGACCGAGCACGCTTCGACGAGCAGTCCTACGCGTTCTCATTGAACTCGCCGCCAACTGGTATAGCCACTGGCCGCTACCAGCTCATTCGCGGTGCGGCGCAGCCGGACATGCTGGCGCACGCCTACCGCCTCAGCCACCCGCTGGGGGAGTGGAGCATTGATACCAGCCTGAACACCGCAACACCCGTCGCCACTTTGAAGCTCGACTACAGCAAACACGGCGCACGGGTATCCGTCATCGAGAGACTTCGCGGTATGTCCGGCTGGCTGACGCTGGCCCGGCTGGAAGTCACCGCCTTTGAGACCACCGAGGCGCTGCTGTTCTCCGGCCTCACTGACGATGGTCAGGTGTTGGATCAGGAAGCCTGCGAAAAGCTGATGGCCATTCCAGCAGCAGGCAAACCCACTCCTTTGAGCACCGCCGTGCCCGAGGCACTGCTGGCCAACAGCCAGCGTGCGGTCGCTGCCACCATTGCCCAGATGCTGGAAGCCAACCAGCGCCTCTTCAATGAAGAGCGCGACAAGCTGGAGCGCTGGGCTGACGACAAGCTGCTGGCCGCAGAGGAAGCCCTGAAGAACACCAAGGCGCGCATCGCCCAGTTGAAGCGCGACGCCCGCAAGGCCGCCACCTTGCAAGAGCAAGACGGCATCCAGCGCGAACTGTCTGAGCTGGAGCGCAAGCAGCGCCGCCTGCGGCAGGAAATTTTCGAGGTGGAAGACGAGATCATCGCCAAGCGTGACGAATTGATTGCCTCGCTCCAGCAGCGCCTGCAAGAGAAAACAAGCAACGAGACCCTATTCAGCATCCGCTGGCAGGTCACGTAACCGAAGAATCAGCTATCCCGAGATCAGGGCAACCCATGAACACCAAACAGAATCCCAAATTCCAGGAGCTCGTCGCCAAGCTGCGCGAAATCTTCCAGATCGACCGCCCGGAACTGGATTTCGGCATCTACCGCATCCTCAATGCCCGCGCGAGCGAGATCAACGACTACCTGCAAAACCGGCTGGCCGAAAAAGTGCAGGCGGCACTCAGCAGCGGCAACGACGCTCAGCGTGAGCAAGTAGCGCGTGAGCTAAAGGAAAAGGAAGCCCAATACCAAGCCGACGGCATCAATCCGGAGACGGTGCCCAAGGTGCAGGAACTCCGCCAGAAGCTGGCGCAGTACAGCGCCGGCGCCAGCGAACACGAAAACGCCGTGTTCTCGCACTTGTTGACCTTCTTCTCCCGCTACTACGAGCAAGGCGATTTCATCAGCCAGCGCCGCTACAAAGGCGACACTTACGCCATCCCCTACGCGGGCGAAGAGGTGATGCTGCACTGGGCCAACAAGGATCAGTACTACACCAAGAGTGGCGAGAACTTCAGCAATTACAGCTTCAAGCTCGAAGACGGCCGCACGGTGCATTTCCGCCTCACCGCCGCCGACACCGCCAAGGACAACCGCAAGGACAACGACAAGGAACGCCGCTTTGCCCTGTTGGCGGCCAAGACTGTTACCCGAGTGGATGAAAACGGCGACGAGTACGAAGAAGAGCTAGTGCCCGTGGAGGAAGCCTCGGGCGGCGACGGCAACAAGGAACTGATCGTCCGCTTCGAGTACGCCGCCCAGCCCAAAGGCACCAAGCAGGACGCGCTGGTCACCAAGGCGGTAGAGGCCGTGCTGGCGGACGCCGCCGTCAAGGCCCGCTGGCTGGCCCTGGGCAAGCGCGCGCCCACCGAGAAGAACCCGCAGCGCACCCTGCTGGAAAAGCACCTCGCCGACTACACCACCAAGAACACGGCGGACTACTTCATCCACAAGGATCTGGGCGGCTTCCTGCGCCGCGAGCTGGACTTCTATATCAAGAACGAAATCATGCATCTGGATGATGTGCAGAACGCGGGTGCGTTCGCGGACATCGAAAAGAACCTGCGCATGATCCAGTGCCTGCGTGCCATCGCGCTGGAGCTGATCACCTTCCTGGCGCAGCTGGAGGATTTCCAGAAGAAGCTGTGGCTGAAGAGGAAGTTCGTCGTCTCCAGTCACTACTGCATCACGCTGGATCGGGTGCCGAAATCGCTGTGGCCAGAAGTGGTGTCAAACGAGCAGCAATGGGCGCGGTGGAAACAGCTGGGCATTTGGGATGGCGACGTAATGGGGACGATGGAAGACTTGAAAGCAGCTCCATATCGTATTGTGGATACGAGCCTATTTGATGATGAATTCAAAAACCGGTTATTTTCTTGTTTTGGTGACATCGACGCCACACTGTCAGGCATCGCAGTAAAAAGCGAGAGTTTTCAAGGTTTGTCCATATTGCGGAGTCGGTACGAGGCTGCGGCTAAGTGCGTTTACATTGATCCGCCGTACAACACAGGAAACGATGGATTTCTTTACCGCGACCAGTATCGCCATTCTTCTTGGATGTCGCTCATCAGTTCCACTGTATTCGCCGCCGCACCACTGCTGTCCAGAGGCGCAAGTTTTTTTGCAAGTTGCGACGACAATGAATCCGCAAGGCTAAAATTTATGCTAGACAACTCATTTGGCCAAGAAAATCTCGAGTCGCAAATCATCGTTCAGTCGAACAAACGTGGTCAGACCTACAAGTCTGTAGCAAAGACGCACGAATATCTCTTTGCATACGACTGTGATTCCGAGACCGTCCTTAACGGACTGCCTCGGGATGTGGAAGATGCGGAACGCGATGAATATGGCCCATATGAAATGTGGGAGTTGCGCAATCGAAATCCAAAATTTGGCAGATTCAATCGTCCGAATCTTTTCTTTCCGCTCTACGCCTCGCCTGAACAACTGACGGAACGCGGATTCTCATGCGTATCCACTTGCGCGACCCCCGAGTATTCCGAAGAGGTACTACCAAGAAATAGTGAAGGCAAAGACTCCTGCTGGCGATGGAGTATTCCTACCGTTCAATCTCAAACAGGGGAGGCTGCGGGCGAAATAAACGACAAGAACCTCGTCGCGCGGAAAACGCGGGGCGGAGAATGGCGCGTCTTTGAAAAGGCGAGGAAGTCGATCAAGGCGCCGAAATCGATTCTTGCCGATACAGAAGTCATCAACGAGAAGGGAACCGTCGAGTTAGGCGCACTTGGTTTTTCGGACTTCAGCTTCCCCAAACCACTTGGACTTATTAAAATCGTGGTCCGGCTGGGCGCAAAAGACGACGAGCTGGTATTGGATTATTTCGCAGGAACCGGTACCACCGCGCATGGCGTCATCGCGATGAATCGCGAAGACGGTGCCAGCAGGCGCTATCTGCTGATCGAGCAAGGAGAGCACTTCGATAACATCTTAGTTCCCAGGCTCCAGAAGGTAGTCTTTTCCGCTGAATGGGCAAACGGAAAGCCAACCGCCCCCGAAACCGGCATCTCCCACTGCTTCAAAGTCCTCAAACTCGAAAGCTACGAAGACACCCTGAACAACCTGCAACTGCGCCGTACGTCCGCGCAGGGCGATTTGCTGAACGCTTTGCCGCAGCAGGCCAAGGACGACTATCTGCTCAACTACCTGCTGGATGTGGAAAGCCGTGGCTCGCTGCTGTCGGTGGAAGACTTCAAGAAGCCCTTTGACTACACCCTCAACGTGGCCGTGGATTCGGCGGGCGCGTTCGAGCCGCGCAAGATCGATCTGGTGGAGACCTTCAACTACCTGATCGGCCTGCGCGTGAAGCACATCGACGCCAAGCCGCAGCGCGGCTTCGTCACCGTCACCGGCACCTTGCCCAGCGGCGAAAACTGTCTCGTGCTCTGGCGTGACTGCGACGTACTGGACTACGAAGGTGTCGCCAAGCTGTGCGACAAGCTGGCCATCAACCCGGCGGACAACGAGTTTGACGTGGTCTACATCAACGGCGACCACAACACTCCCACCGTGCTGACGCAGACGGCCGAGGAAGGCGGTGCCACCCGCGTGCTCAAGCTGCGCCAGATCGAGCCGGAGTTTCTGGAGCGCATGTTCTCGGTGGAGGACATCTGATGGCACGGCCACGCAAGACCCCTGTCGCCGGTTCGGGCGCAAGCGGCGCAGCCGGTTCCAGTCGCGGCGTCAGGAAGCGCAGCTTCCATCAGGAATTGGTGCTCAACCGCTGGGTGCTGGGTTTCTTTCAGGGCGGCACGCTGGCGGCACTCAAGATGCGCTTGGGCGATGACCGCTTCGAGGGCATCGACGAGGACGGCCAGACCAAGTTCTTCCACGAACTGATCCGAGGCTTGTTCGACCCCAACAAGGTGCCCGAGGCCGACCTGCGGCGCTACGACCTGAACGTAGTCACGCACTGGCAGGCCATCACCGCCCAGCGTAACAAGCTGGAAGGCCATGAATTGCAGATGAAGTACTTCCAGTACCTCTCGCTGCTGTTTACCGAGCTGTATCTGGATTGGTATTTCAACCATCGACAGGAGTTGCTCGACGGCCTGAACGAGGAAATGACGCGCTACCGCGCCGAGACGGGTGCGGAACCCTTCCGCGATTTCGAAGCGGACGACCTGAACAAGGTCGCCTTCTGGAATGCCACCGGCAGCGGCAAGACCCTGCTGCTGCACGTCAACATCCGCCAGTACCTGCACTACTTCCAGGCGGGGCGCAGCGATCACTTTCCCGACAAGATCATCCTGCTCACGCCCAACGAAGGGCTGAGCCGTCAGCATCTGGAGGAGCTGCATCTGTCCGGCTTCGGGTTCTCGCAGTTTTTCAACAAGGCGCAGTCACCCGCGCGCGGCACCATCGAAATCATCGACATCAACAAGCTGGGCGATGAGATGGGCGACAAGACCGTGGCCGTGGATGCCTTCGAGGGCAACAACCTGGTGCTGGTGGACGAAGGTCACAGAGGTACGGGCACAGCGGCGGGCGCGTGGATGGCACGGCGCGATGCGCTGGTGCGAGGCGGTTTTGCCTTCGAGTACTCGGCCACCTTCGGGCAGGCAGTGGCAAAGGGTCTGATCGTTGAAAAGGCTGAAGAGGAAAGCCTCAAGTCCAAATGGAAGCTGGCTTACCCTGGGCAGCGCTTCAACCTTGCCTCCGCCAAGGCGGATACAGCCCTTACCCTGACCGCTGAAGACAAGCGCCGTGCGCGGGTCATCGCCACCCGCGAGATTTACGCCAAGTGCATCCTGTTCGACTACTCGTACAAGTTCTTCTATGAGGACGGCTACGGCAAGGAGTCGCTAATCCTCAACATGAATGGTGAGGCCTACGAGCAGGCGGACAACGCTCGTAAGTATTTCACCGCGTGCCTGCTCGCCTACTACCAGCAGCTCTGGCTGTGGAGCACTCATCGCGATAAGCTCGCCGACTTCAACATCGAAAAGCCGCTGTGGGTGTTCGTGGGCAACACGGTGTCAGGGGAGGAGTCGGACATCCTGGAAGTGGTGAACTTCCTCGCCGACTTCCTGAACAGCGAAGCGCAGATCAAGAGCTGGCTGACCGACCTGATTGCGGACAAGGCGCAGATTTTGGACGCCAAGGGCAACAACATCTTCAGCGGGCGTTTCACGCCCCTGATGGGCTTCGGCGGTCGCGTGGATGATCTGTACGCCGACATCCTGCTGCGAGTGTTCAATGCCTCGGCCCGCCAGCGATTGAAACTGGTCAACATCAAGAGCAGCAAGGGTGAGCTGGCGTTGCGCGTGGGCGATGCAGAGCCCTTCGGCCTCATCAACATCGGCGACGATGCGGGCTTCTTCGGGATGGCGGAGGACGTGGAGGCCTTCGACAGCGAACGCGACGACTTCGGCGGCGCGCTGTTCGGCACGCTGAACAACAAGGACAGCCGCCTCAACGTGCTGATCGGCTCGCGCAAGTTCACGGAAGGCTGGAGCAGTTGGCGCGTGTCCACGATGGGTCTGCTGAACATGGGCCAGGGTGAAGGCTCGCAGATCATCCAGTTGTTCGGACGCGGGGTGCGCCTCAAGGGCAAGGGCTTCTCGCTCAAGCGCACCTTGCCGCAGGAGCGGCCCAAGGGCGTGCATCTGGACAAGCTGGAGGCGCTGAACATCTTCGGCGTGCGCGCCAGCTACATGGCCGCGTTCAAAGACTACCTGCGCGAGGAAGGCATCACGCCCAGCGATGAAGTGCTGGAACTGGACTTTCCGACAAGGGCCAACCTGCCGAAGGGCAAGCTCAAGACCTTGGCGCTGAAGGATGGATATAAGGACAACCAGAGACTTGGGTTCAAGCGCACGCACTTTCCGTGGCTGTACGAAATACCCACGCAGTTCCAGGGCAAGATCAAGGCCCCCCATGTGGTACTCGACCTGTACCCGCGTGTCGAAGCGCTGTCCAGCAAGGACAGGGGCACAGTCCCGACGACGGAAGTCCGCAACAAGGGCAAGCTGAATCAGACATTGTTCCCGGCTTTCAATTGGGATCGCATCTATCTGGCGTTGCAGGATTACAAGTTGCGGCGCAGCTGGAGCAACCTGCGGTTGGAACGGCAGAAGCTGATTGACTTCTGTGCGGGCACGCAGGATTGGTACACGCTGTTCATACCGGCGGCGGAATTGAACGTGACGACCTTCGCCGACATCCGCAAGCAGGAAGACATCCTGCTTCGACTGCTGACGGACTACACCGACCGCTTTTACAAGGCCCTGAAGACGGGCTACGAAGGCCAGTTCTACGACATCACCCACATCGATGAAGATCACGGGTCGATGCTCAAGCTGTACCAGTTCGAGATCGAGAACAGCGATGACGGTCTCGAATATCAGGCGAAGCTGGAATTGCTAAAGAAGCTGGTTTCCGATGGCAAGATTGGTGAGGCCAGTCGATGGAACGCGCCGCACATGGTCGCCATCAGCTTCGACCGGCACCTGTTCTACCCGTTGTTTGGCTTTGCGCAAGATGGGGACAAAGATCTCATTCCTTTGAAGCTCAAGCCGTTGGGCCTTGGCGCGCCGAGTGAAGTGACTTTTGTCCGTGACCTCGAAGCGTTCTACAACTCCAGTGAAGGCAAGGAAGTGATTGGCCCGCGCAGTCTGTACCTGCTGCGCAACGCGGATCGCGAAGAGAAAGGCCTGGGCTTCGCGTTGGCGGGTAACTTCTATCCGGACTTCCTGCTGTGGCTGGTGGACGATGCCAGCGGCAAGCAGTGGCTGACCTTTGTCGATCCGAAGGGTCTGCGTAATCTCGACCTATCGCACCCCAAGCTGGGGCTGTACAAGGAAGTGAAGACTCTGGAAACGACGCTGGCGGGGCAGGCCAAGGCGGGCGAAGCGCCGCTGGTCTTGAATGCCTTCGTCCTCTCGCCGACGAAGTTTACCGACTTGCTCAACGTGGGCGACCCGACAAAGAAGGCCGATCTGGAAAGCCGCAACGTGCTGTTCATGGAGGATGGTGCCAGTACCTACCTGAAAAAACTGTTCTCCGTGCTTATTTAAACCGTCATGGAACTAGCATTGCTGCCATAGTCGCTAATGTGCTGGAACCACGGCGATATCAACGAGAAAAGCCAACTCCGAAGGGTGGGCTTTTCTCAACTCAGACATAAGGTATCTCCTCAGCAATTTTCACTGCACTTTCGCAGCGCTAAAAGCGAGGAAATGCCGTGCCGAAAGCGTCACACGAAGTGGAACTTGGGCGCGTCCGCACGCGGATGACAAAAAAAAGCCCTGCCGCCCAAAGGCAATCAGGGCCGTCTGGCGCCGAACACCACCGGAAGGAAAGTCAGCCCGTTGCAGTCTGTCGCTCCTGCTGCCGTCCCTTGATACGTGCATCCAGCCGTCCATGGAGCGGGTTCTGCTGAAGTTCTTTGATCGACCCCACCGCACCCGAGACGTCATCCGCGTCACCTTCCGGGTAGAACTCCTCGACAACCGAAGTCCCGTCCTCCTCCAGTTCTTCAAACGCACCATTGGCAAAGCCCACCCGCGCAGCCAGGTCGAGCGCTTCCTGGTCAAACCCCGCTGCCCTCCGCTTGTCCCGCTCTGCCTTGGCTTCCGCCAAGGCCTCGGCCAGCGTCATCCCGGTCCGTACCGTGAGGTCTACGTAATAGATCGGTGCCCGATGCGACTGCGTCGTGGACTTCCCCCGTAGCCGCATCTCCAGCGGCAGACACGACAGCAGCCCCCCCGACAAGGCCGAGAAGTACGTCAGCCGCGCCGCCAGGGTCCGGATGCTGTTGAAGCCCGTCGTTCGAAACACGAAGCTACCCAGCTCATCCTCATCCCCGATCCGCACATTCAAGCGGCCATAGGGCTTGCAGACTCCTTGCCCGAACTCGCAGCCATGGGGCGTTGGGCAGCTCATGCCCTGAATCCCCGAGGGCGTCGCCCGTTTGCAGGTCTCCCCGTTACCCACGCACACCGGCCGTCCGTTTGTGCGATCGAACAAGGTGTAGCTCGCCCGCAGGTTGAGATCCACGTCGTCGAACAGCAGCCGTATCGGAATCATACGCAGCTTGGCGCCGGCTTCCTTCCGCAGCGCTTCATCGAGGGGATGATTGATCCACCCATCCCGCGCTTGAACTTGGCTCGTCAGCGTGAACTCGTCGTCTTTCTCCGGCAGCCGCTTGCCACCTTTCTCCACCACCTTGCCGATCGCGATGCGTCCCACCACCGGCGGGGTCAGTGCCAGTCCCTTGATCATGATTATTCCTTTCAGCCTGGGCGACTCCGCCCGATGTCCATAAAAAGGGCCATGCTCCGTGGGGGGGCATGGCCATTCGTTTGTCCCTTCACGCCACCACCAGGAAGCGCCGGGAGCCAGGCTTGGCTTTGACGTATGCCTGGGTGAGGTCCGGGTGATCCGCGGTGAGCGCCGACACATCGAGCACCGTGCTGTCCTTGCTCCGCTTCCAGGTCACCTCGCCGGTCTCGAAGATCGCGCGGGTCGCATCCCCCATCCGCTCCTGTATTCGCTGCTTGAGCTGGGCTTCCACATCCGCATCCCGCGCCAGGGTCAGTCGCACATTCACCAGATCAGAGAACAGCGCCGACATGGGCCGATCCTCCGAGAGGTCGATGATCCTTCCCGAGTCCCTGGGATACAGACAACGCAGCGCCCGGTCCGCCGACTCGGAACCATCCGCCGGGGGAGGCGTATCCGATTCGACGAACTGCCAGAACTGCTCTTCGAGCGTCGTGAGCTTGTCGATCAGATCGTCGTCCCGCTCGATCCGGTGGATCTGGAGTTCCTGGCCCCCCAGGAGCACCGCCACATCGGCCGCCTGCTTGCCCGTCACGGCGAGCTGGTGCATCACCTGCAATTGAACGTACTCCGGCACCCCCTCACGCCACAGGAGAGAACCGTTGATCCCGGCCGTCTTGCACTCCAGGATTTGAACATCCGGCACTCCGATGACCTCCCGGTCGATATTGGCCAGCATCCAGGGGTAAGTCGGGTGCTGCAGCACCGCATTGATGCGCCGGACCCGGTTACCCGTACGCCGGGTGTAGTGACTCGCGACGATGGGTTCCAGAAGCGTGCCCCAGTACATCGGCGAGGTTTCATCGTTCGGGTCGGTCTTGGGCAGCTCACCATCCCGGCCGGTCTTCTCGAGCCAGAGCTCCAGCTGAGACTTGTAAGGATTGAGTCCCACGGCAGCGGCAGCATCCGAACTGCCGATGCCTTGTTTGCGCACACCCAGCCATTCCTCGCGGCCGAGCTTGTTGGTTTTGACGAGCTTCAGCGCCTTGCGGGGCTTGGCTTCAGGTACGGGAGACGGTGCAGTCGCACTCATGGCGGCTCCTTCAGATAAACGAAGACAAAAGAAATCCCCGGCCGGCACACACCGGGCGGGGAGGGGAGGTAGAGAGAGAAGCGAAGCGGAAACGAGAACTGCGCGTGACGATCAGGCGGCCAAGGCGAGGGCTTCATCCAGGGCACGCTGCTTGAGGACAGCACCCTGACCGAACCAGGCACTGTCAAGACGATACTCAGGGCCACGGGAACGCTTCTCGTGATCCACATACTCGGTGATCGAACACAGCAGCCCCCACGCGGTGCCCTTGGCAGCATCCAGCTCCGCACCCCGGCCATGGCCTTCATACATAGCCTGCACCTTCTTCAAGGCGCGCTCATTGACGAGTCCCCGACCCGAGTCCTGGGCGGTATCGCTGTTGCAGAGCACCCGCAGAAAGTAGTTGAGCGCCTCGTGGCTCTTCACCTTCCGCTCCGAGAGCGTGCGCATCCGGTACATGAAGCCGTCCCACTGGGACACGGCCACCCCCAACTGCTTTTTCACCGCCTGGGCATCGAAGCTCGTGCGGTGAGGCACCTTGATCGCCGAGGTCGCGCCATTCAAGGCCACGGAGAGCGTGTTGTTGCAGACCACCCGGATCGTCGTCGGGGTGGCAGTCGTCGCCAGCGTTCCATCGCAGGACGTCGCGAGAAGGAGATAGCCCTTCACGCAGTCATTCCCCTTCAGCACCGTCTCTTTGCCGGTACGTGCCAAGGCCCAGAACTTCCGGCCTTCTTTCAGCACACCGGCCGTCTCCAGCTCGTACCCTGAGATCTCCGTCAGATCCCGATAGAACTCCAGCACCTCACGGGGCTGGACCACCTGGTAGCGGTCACTCACTACCGACAAGGGTTTGTGACTGTCGCTTCGGTAGAGCACCTTCTGTTCCGGGAAGGTCTTGATGGAACCGAGGGAACCAGCTTTCTCGGCCATGAAGCACACCGGGGTTTCGAGAATCTGCCAGTCCATGCCGGCTTTCTCCGCCCACACCTCGATGGGTTGCTTGGAGGGCAGGGCATTGCCGAGTTTGTGCCAGGG
>Ga0075152_10002277_pt1 | contig 13635 bp, 23 predicted proteins | sample JI61114C2DNA_FD_70964 | JGI IMG/M metagenome (GOLD analysis project Ga0075152, IMG submission 70964) | Wastewater effluent complex algal communities from Wisconsin, to seasonally profile nutrient transformation and Carbon sequestration -... | ecosystem: Engineered > WWTP > Effluent > Algae...
CAGCTTCGGTCTAAGATACTGGCTGAGAACATACATCGAGAGAAGCTCAATGAAGATCGTAAATCAGCCGAGTCCATATCGGTAGTGACTCTGGACTACGAGTAGAGGTTCAGAGTGGTCAATGAGGCTGTTCGGAGATACAATGATAAACACTCGAAAGTGCCGTATCTCGGCAACTTCTCTGGGTACTTGCGATGGTTTAGTGGTTAGCACCCTAATTTTTACTTCAAAGCTCATCTTCTCGATGTTGCAATCCGCAGTTCTACGAAGGTACGACATTCTGGGATCCGTAGTATAATATCAGGGAGGTGCCTAGCGAGGAATACCGAAATCAACTCGCCTCAAGTCTCAAACAAAATCTGAGCAAGTATTCTTGCCCTTAGAAATACTCGCTGACGAAGATGGAGCATGATAAGCTCAATGATCGCTTTTCGGAGTACAAGAACAACGTGGCAGCCATCGCTGTGCTCCAGAAAATGTTCGAGAGCATAGGGCTTGACTTGCTCGGTGACGCACTGAAATGTGCGCACTATGTTATCCAACTTGTACCCATTCAGCTTATCTGCAGCACCTGAAGAACTATTTTTAAAATATGGCTAAGGAGTTTTTTGCAGTGCTATGCCTAGCTATGACTGACGCAGGTGAGGGAATCCCCTCAAGCTACCTCACAACCATTTCGAAAATCGATTCGAAGCTAGCAGAACAGCTGACAGCTGTGGTTACAACAAGTTCGGACAGCAAAGGTGAGCAGTAGTGGCGACAGATGCTAGACTCTTTGGCAAGGCTTGATAAGCTCAAGGAAAAGGAACTCTATCTAAGCTCGAATGCCAGTCAGCTTTCAGAGTCTACTGGGGAGCGTCTTAATGACGAAATCAAGAAAAGCTTAGGTCGCGTAGGCAAGTACGTCAAGGCCTACAACCGCATGATCGCTGCGAGCAAGCCTTTGCGCAGAAATGAGCTATTTCCTGCGTGATCGAAGAGTGCATTTGTGCTAATCAACCTTTCCATCCACGAATCAATCAGGCTCACTTGGGTCGATTTGTGCTGTTCGGCTGTTGCTGAGAAGTGCCTTGTTGATTGTTGGCTGGGGGTGGCGGTAGGGAGCTCATGGGCGGGGGAAGGAACGGGCTTGGCGGAAGGTTTCCTCCTGAAGACAGGTTTGGACCATAAGGGTAATTTTGGTAGGCATAGGCTCCGGTGTTGTAGCTGGTCATACTATTAATCATAGGCATGGGGCCGCCTGGGCCGCTGCCATTCAGGTGCTGCGGCCGATTCATATTAGTCAGCGGCACGCCGCCATTATGGTTCAAAGAATTCAGATTAATATTAACGGACGGGGCGCCTCCGGGAGCTGGGTCCATCGGCGGATACGCGCTATTAGGGTTGAAGTTGGGTCTAGCAAGCTGCATACCTGGCTTCCCCATGAAGTAGTAGTTGGGGGGTGGTACTTCCATCCCCTTTACGTAGCGGTGCATGTTCCGAGTTGGGAACCCTGCACACGTCTCGTCGTGTATAAAGGTGCATTCGTCTTTCTTCTGACAGCCCAGGGGGCTATGGAAGTACTTGCATGGCACAGTCTTGTACTTATCGGATCGCACAGGTAGCATCGGCATCATAGGAGCCATTGCCGGCTTCATCATACCAAAGGAATTAGCCATGCTGGGAATTCCACCAGCTGCAACAGGATTGTTTTTAGCAGCCTCCTTGGAAGCAGCCAGCCTCTTCACGTATTGCTCCAGCATTCCGTTTTATTTGTACGGCTTTAACATTTCCTCCACCTTCTCCATCGGGTAGATACCCTTGTTTGCTGAAATGTCGTTGATAATATGGAGGAAGTTTGGATCGATCTTGGCTTCATGATCACGTCGGTACTTTTCCTCAATCTCCCGCTGGCGCATCCTGCTGATCTCGACAATCGACCGCTTGAGGATTCCCTTAAGTGGACGTGGACGCTCCTTTTCTTCTGCCTCTGAATTGATTAAATTAATTACTTGCAAATTTACTAATTTCCTGAACTTACTCTCGGGTGGTGCGTTCAAAGGCTATAACTTTCACGGCTACTTCAGAAGCCACGTCGTTGAGGATTGCAGACATGTCGGGTTCGTCAGGAATTTCACTCACTCGTGAATAAAAACAACCAAGGGTAGTGTTGATGCGCAAACTGTGAGCTTCTTTCTAAGTTGACTCATCTCCTTCAGGGAGAGGTGATGCTTTGATAAACGGGGGAGTGTAGTAAGGAATGTCCTCCTTTGCAAGCATAAGCTTATCGTTGAAGGTCTTTTCCCTTTCCTTATACTTCTTCATGGATTCTCCCTCCATCAGACTTTCCTTGTGCTTCAGTTATTCCGGTGTGAAGTATGTTGCGCTACGGTTCTCACTCTTTAGTCGCAGTTGGTAGTCGTATAAGTCGGCATCAGTGAGTGGCTTAGCATTAGGCTCATCTTCTTTTCTGAAGATCTTGATATTCAGAAGTTGTTAGTCACGCACAAACCTGAATTAGCTGAAGAAATGGCCAAAAGATGCGCTGTCATACGCAGCGCTGCTGCAAATGTTGGTTACCTCACCCGGCGCTGCTTGGATTTGTCTGCATACCTACGCTTGTTACGCTCGTCCTACATTAATTTCCAGTGCTATACCCTGCTATCAGAGGAACTTTGGCTTCGTTCCCTGCGTTTAGGCTCCCTAGATCTCGATCGTTCTCGTCTGCCTCGGCTGTAGTCTGTTCTAGAGTAGTACATACGATGGCAATTATTTTTTATAGGGGTATTCTCGTATAGGAGTTATTTGAAAACTCGTGGAACGCGCTTGGAGTCAACACAGCGATCTCCCGCCAAAACACGGCAAATGCACCTATATATTGCAAAAGTCAGCGTGTCCTTAACGTATGCAGCTCGTCCTGCAGCCGCCGATTGGTGGATTCCAGCTCGGTTATGAGCTTCCTTTCGGCGTACATCACCTCCATGAGCCCTTCCTTGGGGAAGTCCAGACTGAACTGCTCGAAGAACTCCTTGAGCATAAACTTGTCGTCCTGCGAAAGCTTCTTTCCAACTATGTAGGTCTGGATGAAACCATCTTTCTTCTTGTTCTCCTCATTGAGGTATTTAAGCTTTTGCCCGATGGATTCGTTGACCCTCTTTTCGGAGAGCAGTTCGTTGCGAAGATTCTGTCGCTCAATGTCGAACGCCATTTGTGCGTTATTTTTCTAGGACAGGTACTTTAGCTTTTACATTTAGAGCTATGAGCGCAGGTTGTCGAAGTCTGATCGCATTGCGTCCAGCTGGTCCTTAAGCCTGTAGGCATCGCTGTTCTTCTTCTAAAGCTCCTTCTTGACTTCGTTAAGCTATCCGAACTGGCCACGCAAGGCTTCATCGAGCTACGCCATACCGGCGTTGGTGCTCATCAATGAAGCATCACCTCGTCGGGAGTCCTGTAATTCTTTCTTGAGTCCTCTGATAATGTGCTAATAATCTTGCTCCTGCTTCTTAAGTTGCTGTTCAAGCATGTTAATGATCTTGCTTTGCTCCCCGTTCCTTTCGGAGAGTTTCCAACGCTCCCTTTCAGAGGTCAGCTAATTGAGCTTATGGCGATTGCTCTGTTCGAGGTGAATCAGCTCGTCTCGTTATGACTCAAGTTATTGAGTGCGCATCCTGAGGTCTGTCTGAAGCCTTTCCTGGTGTTGTCTCAACAGCAGCATCTGCTGGTTCAGCTCTGCCACCGTATCTTTTTGCAATTGGAGTTGGCCTTCTAGTTGAATGAGTTACGATTGCTGCTGACGAATCACCTGTTCCTTAACAAGCACTGTACTATCGTATTCCTTCTCATTAAGCCGAACCTCGAGGGTCTTCACTGTGTCAGTCTGCATTGCCAGCTGGTTTTCTACATGCCTTTTGCTGATCTTGAGCTTTTATATCTCTTCTTGGCTCGCTTCCAGCTTATCCTCTAATTCTTCAATTTCTCTACTAGCCTTGCCTGACCGGGCAGAAAGTTCCTGCCACTTAAAGTTCGCTGACTCTTTGTCTCTTCGGAGATTGTTCATGTCTTCATCTCGCAGTTGAAGCTTGCCATTCAGTTATTGGATGATGGCACAGAGCCTATCAATTTAATTTCGTTCGTCCATAGACTGACTAAGCTCTTCGAGTTGCCGATTATGAGTTGCCTTGAGATGAGAGATTTGCTGTTCATATTGATCGCTACGTTTGTTGAGTTATTCCACCAAGCGCTGAGTCTGTCGACTGTTTTCCTTCATTGCTGATAGCTCGCCGTGCAGGTTCTGCACCTCACTTCGCAGATTGATGTTTTCGAGTTGCTGCGATTGAAGCCTTGAGGATTGCTCATTGAAGACATCGATCTGCACCACAGGTTGGCTTTGAAGCCGTTCGATGATCCTGTTGAGGGAGTCTTCACGCCGAGCATGGGATTCAACCAAGCTGGTTGCTTCATCCTATTTTTCTCTGAGGCGATGGTTGAGTCTCTCGATGTCTAAGCGCAGGCTATTCATAACTGAGCTATCGTCTTTGGACTCCAGCATTTTGTTGCGACTCTGCAGTGCAGCAGTGAGCTTTTCACTTTCCTGCAGCTTTCCCTGGAGAGAGAGGAGTTCCTCCCGTTGAGAATTAATAGTATCGCTGAGCTTCTCAACCTAATGGCGATGAGTATTGGATAATTGGATGACCTCGGCCTCCTCAGCTGTTAATGACTTCTTCATACGGTTGTACTCGCCTTTGTAATAGGCCTCAGAGCTAGAAGACTCAGCGTCCCTGTTGCTGGCCTTATTGACCTCTTGATAGTATTTGGCCGTCAGTGACTCATATTCATTTTGGCACGTACTGAGAATAGTGTTAAGACGGTCCAGCTATTCCCTGAGCAGCTCATTCTATCGATTGACAAGCATATTTGCCTCTGCTTCGGAATGCTTCAGGGAATTCACAATAGCATTGAGTCTTTGAATTTCGTTACGCATGGTTGAGTTCTAGCTACGTGTCTGCTGCAAATCGATATGATCGACCCGGCTTTGCTGGTAAAGCTGATTCAACCGAGCCAGTTATTCCTTTAAGTGTTGGCATTCCGCTGCCTGCTTCGACGCGATTGCCAGCTCCTGCTGCTTAACTTCCGAAAGTTGTGTTGCTCTTACGAGCTCCTTCCTGGTTGACAGATGCTACAATTGGAGCTCATCGAATTTACTTCGTAGCTGGTGTAGTTCGGAGTTGGCTTGGGTGATGGCTCGCGATGCCTCTTGGGTTATCTGGTTCTCGAGTCTGCGGATAGTCGATTTCAGCTGTTCGGATTGTTCAGCTTGGGGACTCAATTGGTCGATCTTCTGCTGCTTCTCCAACCCATTTTGGATTGCCTTGTCCAGCTCACTGCGGAAGCGGGTACCCTATGCACGCAGCTGCCCAATTTCGTTCAGGCTAAGCTGCAGATCACTGCGTGCCTGGTTAAGCTCAGCACTAATCTTCTTCAGCGCCTGTGACTATTGGCTGACTAATTGCTGCTATTTCACTTGCAACTCGGTTGTTAGTCGTCCAACTTCCTGTTGAAGTTGGTGATTCTGTTCTGTCAGCCTCTCCGGATTTAATGCAGACATCTTTCGAAGCATCTCCAACTGACTTTCAATATCACTCTTGTAAGCCGCAACATCAGTCTCGTTGGTTGATATGATCTCCTAGAGGTTGGCTATCTTTTGCTGTAGTGCACTGTTCCGATCTTTCAGCTCCGCCTTTCGGGTAACGTACTTAAGTTTAAGAACGCGGAGGTCTGCACGTAAGGTTTCGTTTTCAGTGGCTAGCAATCTTGCCTTCTCAGGTGTTATCTCCTCTCCTGGCTGAACCAGGAAACTGCTCTCAAGTGGCTCGCATTTCTAACTATTCACTGATATGTCGGTATCTCTCTGCGACCGTTGATATCTTGGAGAAGGCATCACAGATGCCTTATGCTGCCTTTCCATTAGTCTTTTTCGGTCTTCATCAGTGAGAAGCTTGCTAATCTCATCCTTTAGTGCAACCAGCTCCCCCTTGAGTCCGCAAATAGCTTCGCTGGGAGTTCTCCTGCTGCTTCTGCCTCCCGGCGAGATGAACAGTCTAGCCGAGGTGTTAACCATCTGCTCCCGATGAAATGACTATACGCTGGGTGACTTAAAAGGAGAGAGGGTGCCAGTGGATCGGATGTGATGGGTGGTGCGTGGTTAAGTTAGTAGTTTTGGGTTGGCTGAGTGGTCTGGGAGGTACCTGTGCTGTTAAGTGATTCCTCGGAAACAAGCTGAGCAGGCTTGGTGAGCTAGAAAGCAAAGCTCATGGCCTCTTCGGAAGTAAATAAATTTATAAGATGGTCCGGTTAGCCGCCGAAATTATATGATGGTTTCACTGTACCTCGGTCCAAATGTGGTCTTGGAAGAAGCCTATTGGAGTATGGCTTGGATTGCGCTTAAGATTGGGTTTGATATTCACCTCGATCAATCTTTGTGATTAAGGGATGGCCCCGAGGGTGGATCGAATGGAATTGGAATAGTTACATGGCAAATAACATCAAGCTGGTCGAGCCTCAGGAGTTTCAACTATTTCCAGGAAAGGCTGGGCGATGTTCTTGAAAGATAGAATGAGAAGCCGATTGGTGCTGTCCAGGTGATAGATGTTTTTCTCCTTGGCAGAGAAGCTGGTCGGTTTGATCGTATGCTCCAGCACTTTCTCGGGCGGTTTTGTGGCGGGATCCACTTCAACAAGTTCCTCTGAATCCACTTAGTCGATGGAAAAACTAAAGTCAAAGCCACCGGCAGCAAGCTCAAGCAACCTCACGTGGTGCTCTTTATCATTTCTACGGTAAAAGGCGAAGACCTGCCCTTCGCCGTTTGCGTTACCAAACAGTATTACAGTGGGCGCATTCCAGCAGTTCAGATACGGGCTGGTTCTGCTCGTATCCACCATCAACTTGCTGCTGGCTGTATCCACGTCATACACGAGTAATTTGAGCTAGTTGCTGAGCATATCCACCTCAGTGCTGATGCCGCCGAACAGGTAGATCGTACGACCATCATTCCCGACAACTGGAGCAGCCCCACGCAGGGTATAGCAGAGTTGCGGTTTTTCTTCCCATGACAGCTTCATACAGTCAAACACGAACACTGATTTTGACAGCACAACCGTCCCGTTTTTGGTGGTTTCAGTGCCGCCGAAGCTGTAGATCAAGTTGCGTTATGCCAGGAGACACAGGCTACTGTTACGGACCGTTGCTGGCAGAAATTATTCGTCTTCGATACGCACCTTCAGCTCATTCTTGTCTTTCTTGGATTCGGATTCCAGCTTGATCGAATAGAATCGGCAGTCGGTGAGCACGTACATAACACCCAGGCGTTGATTCCAGAGGGTCTGATAGTTGTTCTCGAAAATGAATGGTTCATCCTCCTGCATGACCTCCACCTTCTTGGTGCTGCTATGGTCATGCAGACTCGACATGTACATCAAATGCGTGCCGGGCAGCAAGTTAAACACGTATAGACTGGGATTCCGAGCCACGAGCGACTTGGTTAGGTCCCGCTACAGAGACTCGCGTATCTTGTTGATGTTGTTTTCGAGGTCCGTTCGAACTTCTTTGCCGACTGGCATCTTGATTGATTTCAGAGTCATTTTATAGACATCTTCCAGCCCTTCATACTTTGAGATGGATGATTCAACAACCTGTGTCGTAAGCTTTTCCAGCTGGCTACCGATGAGTACGTTGTGCACCAGCATCATGAAGTCTTTGTAGTCAGACACGAACTCGACACGGGCAGGTTCCACCCATGACACCAACTTGAGAACTTCTGAGGACTAAGCTATGGTGTACTGTCGGCTGTGAAGAACAGTGATCTCGCCGTGAGGTTACGATGAGTTATTTGCTTGCTGAGTATCTCTTGATAGATCTCCACCAAGCGATGGACGATGAGCCTAGCTTCTCTTTAGCTGTAATACTGGTTGTTTTGTTGCAGTGACTCCATCTACTGTTTGAGACTCCATAACACCGGCTCGGTGTACATATGGAATTCATTGCTACTGCGGCTGGGAACAATCTGTACGCAGTGGAGTTGCAGGAAACGTTCGGATTCGTATCGCCAACCTTAGTACTTGTACATAAACAGTTCCTCCTGGTCCACCAGAAATTTATGTAAGGTATGGGGAGCTTATTGAAATCTTTACCGTAGTCTCGCCGGGATACACATCATTGGGCTTTCGTACATCAAGCTACGGTGCTACTCCAGCCTAATTGCCCCTAAGAGTGGTTCGAAGCTATAGACGAGTGCCAGCACCTCCTCACCCCTGACCCCCAATATGTGAAGTTTGCCAGCTTTGAGCACACAGCTGTTGGAATTCTGCCCACTTGGAAACCTTACCTCGAATTCTTGGTTGAGTATTTCGAACATATAGCGATAACCGTTGGGGTGGAGCTGTCTGTTCTCCTGATAGTTGATGACTTGGTTGAGACTAGCATACGAGAAGAAGCACTTATAGTTGAGATCCAACACGTAAATGTTGTCCCCTGCCATCATCAGGAACACGTTGAAGAACACCTCCAGACAGAACAGCACGTCTTCCAGGTGCATTTGAATTTGGTTCATCTGTCCAACATATTCCTCGCTACCGGCCAGATACAGTATGACTTCACCCTCCTTGGACCACAGGCGGATGCCGTCCTTGAAGATATCCCGACAAGCCTGCAGAATGTACAGTTCGCCGTTCTCACTGTTGATCAGTAAGTGCAGGTGACGGCATATTTGCTTGGCCAGCTCCTTGATGACCCTGGGTTTGGCAAGCTCCAACTGGTACATATTCTTCTCGAGGATGTACAGTTTCTTGCCGGATAGGTAGAGACTAGCCTTCTGTAACACCACTGGAAGCTTCTGGTAGAGGGTGATATCGCTTATCGACTCGTGCAGCTCCAGCTCGAATTCATTGGCGCGCACCAAGTGCTGTTTATTCTTCTGCTCGCCAGACTGCAGAATCAACTAGCATTCCTCTTCGTCGAATGCGACACTGCACTGTTCCAGATCTACCTTTCGTCTCTTTCTGAGCAGGCTGCAGATATGCGGATGCTTATCGGTAGTATGGAAAAAGTACACTCGGTTTTCTGCCTTCATGAAGATCCAGTCTCTCGGCGTCGACTTGATTTATTTTCCACGGTAGTACAGGCAGGCATGCAGGGTATCCATCTTGAACGAGAGCCACGGGCCTCTAATGCTGATCCCTTCAATGAGCTGCAGAGCATGCTCGAGGTCAATCTGCCTGTTGAGTCTCCTAAGCACCACATCCTTGAGGATAAGTGGGATGTCAAGCTCTTTTATGAAGCAGATGTTGAGAGCAGATTGCTAAGTCTCCAGCAGCCGCTGAAACTTGAGTGGATGGAGAGAGAACAGCCACATCACGATCAGTTCGAAGTTATACTACTGCAGCAGCAAGCGACTGGGATGGCTCGACAGCACCTAAACGTTGGTGAAGTGGTAGGATCCGCAATCCTCTTCTATTTGCTACGGATCGATAACAGCGTTCCTTAACAATAACAAGTGGCTGCCACAGAAATGTAGTACTGCCAGCTTGGCTGAAAGGTCGAGACAGGTTTGCTTGAGCGTCCCTCCCTCTGCTATCAGTGAGGCCTCTAGAAACTGGTACTCATCCTGGCTGCCATCATTAAGTTCACTGTAAAGATGCAGGCTTGGCAACTCTTTGAGCTGTAGGATGTTACTAAGGTGCTTATCCTTCTCGCTGCGTTCTCGAAAGTACCAGCGTCGGCAAATGAACTTTTGGTTGGTTTCATTGGTGGTCGTGTAAACCAGACAACGCTCACTTTCCAGTATTTCCACGGGGTTGCTGCTCGACTCTGTAAAGTTCCTAATCAGCTCATCAGTAAGTGGCTACCAGCTGAACTCTTCCAGCAACATGTACTCCTTGTAGGATCCTGTTTTGATGGTAGGTTGTTTATTGACGGTCCCGCCGTTCAACTGTACAACCTCCCTCACCCCTTCGCTGCCGAACACCTTCTCGAACTTGCTTTCGTGCTGCTGGCTATTCTTCCGGAGGGAGCTGCCCATATTATTCTACCAAACTCTTCCAAAAGGCATAGAACATCAGTGCGTACGCTTCTTTATCTTTAAGGACCGCTCGAGCTTTTGCCTTCGCTATCTGTCCATCTTCTCCTTCTCTTGTGTGAGCTGCTTCTTCAGATTGGGGTGGCGCAGAATGTACTCTTCAGAGAACTTATCCACGAAGAAGTCGGGATGCTCGGTCATGCTGAATCGGCTATCAGCTGACTTCTACTTCGCTTGCTCGATACGCTTCGGCAACTACTCATCCAACTGTTCCTCGAGCTTGCTTTTCCGATACTACTCGTAATCAAACGATTGTTTATTTGCTCGAAGTTTGTTGTACAGCTTTAAGTGGATCAGGTAGCCATGGAGGTAGGGTTTAAGGAGCCTAGTTCCGACCAGGTTTTGGCAGTCCAAATCGTAGATCTATTGCTCACCGACGAACCTGTACTCGTCATAAATCATTTTGCTATTGACTTCCTCCAATTATTCTGTCATGTTCTCCAGGTAGGGAATCCAACGGGGTGCAGGACCCAATTCAGGGATGAAGTAGCAACCGATCTTCGGATCCTACAGCCCTGCGAGGATTAGCCCAGATCCCTTGACAAGTGAGAACATATTAATGTCGCTTTGAGGTTCGATACTTGTGAAAAGCTTGCCATTATGATCCGTTAGCTTAATCTGTTTCTTAGTGCATGACACAATGCGTTTGGTGAGAGGTTCAAACTCAATAGACTTGATAGGCTCGACGTAGGCGTGACGTATACTGCTCATCCTCTTATCGAACCTGACATCAAAGAGGTCAACAACACCCTCCATGCCAACTGCCACCAACAATCCAGTATCGTCAGTTTTCACACAGGTGATTTAGCTCGACTGCTCCACGTTGGCAATGCGCTTCCTTTCGCGGAAGTCCCATACTTCCAGACTATTGCCTCCAGCGAAGAGAATGTTCAGGTATTTATTGTACTCCAGACTGTTGATGTTGCTCAAAGTCTCAAAAGGCTGCAGAAAGCGTCCTTCCTCGAGCGTTATACGATAGATAGCATCTGCAGAAGCCGACACCAAAAGGTTACAGTTGAAGGGGTTGTATGCCATGTCTCGAGGAAAGTGAGGAATACGGGTCTTGAAATGTGAGCCGTACTGAGCATGCAGTTCTATTGTCCGATCCCGTTCGGCAACAGCAATTTTGCTGTAGTCCTCTGTGAGAATGGTAAACTTGACTGCCTCGCTATCAATGCCTCGGAGGCACTTTAGGGAAAGCTCAGCGGTATCGAATATCTTGAGCTGTGGTGCGTAGGTCCCCGCACAGATAATGTACCGCTGATCCTCTGTCAACTGCACTTGGCTGCATGCCGCTTCGAAGTGGAAATCCTGGATAAGCTCAATTCTCTTTCGGAAGTCTTGGTTGAGCTTCAGGGACTTGCTGGTCTTGAGAAACTCCTCTTCGAACTCCTTGACGCTCTTGCCGGCGCTCATGTTATACGTCTTGACGCCATTGACTTCGCTTACGGAGTACATGAACCCAACAACAAATAGTTTGCGTATAATAGGCTGACTGGCCTGTTCAAATCATTAATCACTTGAAGGTGAACTTGTTCTACTTGCTCTGGGCCTCGATCTTGCGGATGTAGTCGCTGAGGTACTGCACCTTCTCCTGTAAGGTGTACTTCTCCAGCAATACCTACTTAACTGCAGCCGCCAGCAGAATATTCGCATGCGCCAACTTGCAGGACTCTGCGTAGAAGTTAATCTTGTCAGTGGTCTCGGGGAATCGAATCTCTGGCACCTTGATCTCCGGCTCCAGGGGCACTCGGTTGCTATAGTTGCTATCGTCCATATGGAATTCGTATATTCAGATTATAGGCAAGAGGTCAAACTGCTGGGATATTCGGCTTCAGCTTTTCCAGGGTATTCTGCTGCTGCTGGTTGGCTTCACGTTGCCTCATATAGTCTCGGCCAACTTCACGGGAATATTTCCAGAAACGCGCGCTACAGTGACTGTGACACAGCTGCTCCAGAAATTTGACTAGCTTTGTTGCCTCTATCTGGAGGGTTATGGTCTTTTCGCGAACCTAGTCTTTTTCGCTGGGATACACCTTGACTGACTCCACCGCCGAAATTTCTTTTAACTTTTCAGCGTGGCGCCTTTAGCTGCAAACATTACACCACTTGAACTCGAGCACCTTACGGATGAAACTGTTATGGATCTTGTAGCTGTCCTCAAGAAGTTTCTTCTCTTCTGTGCATCGTTCCTTCGTGCATACCGACATGTTGCTATCGCGGTTCAGCTTGAGAATCACCTCCTTACACAGTTTGAGTTTGATGCGTCGGATGGCCTGCTCCCCAAGAATCTTGATCAGTGAGTCAAACTCCGAACTTTCTTCCTTCTCGAGGTTCTTAAGTTTGCAGTTAGTGCTAGCATCCACGTACTTTTGGTACCGTTCCACTGAAACCCATAGCACAACCATTAACAGGAGGCAAATTACCGACAACGCTGCCCGTTCCAGTATCGAACTCAGTGGTGTAACGTGATGGCGAATCAGCCATCTGTTTACCTGTTCATCCTGCACATGTATGTAGATGTTGACTGCGATCATTAACACACTCAACACCTTCAAGAACATCTTGAAGTTGCGCAGACGCTTAACAATTTGCAGCTGTCTTTCTGAGAGCTTTTCTTTGCTCTCCTCAAACGAGTTAAGTACCTCTATCTTGCTGGCAGTGTTGCTGCGGTTGAGCATCCGACCAAACCGGTAGAAAAGGTACACGATGAACACTCCCCCTACAATCTACAACAGATAGAAATGGTTGTTGTAGGCTGACATGGCGAAGTCAGTTACGTCGGATCGAACAAGTTCGAATAGACGAGCATATTCGCTGGTGTGGCTGCTGCTGGGCATGCTTGATAATTATAAGTATGGAGAATAGGCTGGATTAGGGACTTGCTGCCATAAAGCAGGCCAGGGACTATGTGAAGGAGGGTAACTACGCCTTTGCAAGGGATAAGTACATTGAAGGATTGGGGCTCCTCCACCGAGTGTACTCTGAATAGAAGTAAGTTAATGCTGATGAAGGAACCCTCAGAAGAAAGCCCTGCTCAAGACCAATATGGGACAGTACCTGGAGGAAGCTGAACAGAACAAGCAGAACCTGGACAAAAAGCAGGCTCAAATAAAGCACGGGTGGATTGGTTTTCCAAGTAAACCTGGAATACAGTTACCGGTGAATGCACAGACCGACTTGAAGGTGCAAAAACCCATTCCCTTTCAAGAGCCTGTCCTGAACAATAAGAACAGCGAAGTCAAGAAGGCCGTAAAGATGCCAGACCCAACCAACTTTAGAAAGACAAATCCAACCAACGTTAGTGTAGAGCAGGTAGATCCAGACATCCAACAGTTCATCCTCACCAACTTAAGGAACAGCTTTAACGACCTAGTGGGAATGACCGATGTGAAGAGAATCATCCAAGAGACCATTATCCTTCCAAAACTTCGACCTGACCTGTTTGAGGGGTTACGCTCACCACCAAGAGGCATACTGCTCTATGGTCCACCGGGAAACGGAAAAACCTTCATCGCGAAGGTGGT
>Ga0075152_10002279_pt1 | contig 13633 bp, 14 predicted proteins | sample JI61114C2DNA_FD_70964 | JGI IMG/M metagenome (GOLD analysis project Ga0075152, IMG submission 70964) | Wastewater effluent complex algal communities from Wisconsin, to seasonally profile nutrient transformation and Carbon sequestration -... | ecosystem: Engineered > WWTP > Effluent > Algae...
GATAACGAAGAAATACTGGACTTCCTGGACAGGATACTGCAAAAAAAGTATGCCATTATAAGAGCAACAGATGGAGTACAGGCGTTGAAACTACTGGAAACAGAAGCTGTGCAATTGATCGTAAGCGATGTGATGATGCCGGGCATGGATGGTTTTGAACTCTGCAAGACTATTAAATCAAACCTGGAGTATTCTCATATTCCTGTTATCCTGCTCACGGCAAAAAACACCATCCAGTCAAAAGTGCAGGGCCTTGAGCTGGGAGCTGATGCCTATATTGAAAAGCCATTTTCAAAGGAGCACCTGATGGCGCAAATAGCCAGCCTGCTGGCCAACCGCAATCATATACGGGAATTTTATGCCAGTTCACCGCTGGTACATATCCGCAGCATGGCACATACAAAAGAAGATGAACAGTTCTTAGAAAAATTACATGTGGCCATTTGCAAAAACCTGGAAGACACCGACATGGATGTAGAGAAACTTGCCAGGGCCATGAACATGAGCCGCATTACTTTGTACCGGAAAATAAAAGCTATTTCTGTATTAACACCGCTGGAAGTCATTACCATCACCCGGTTAAAAAAAGCTGCGGAGTTGCTGGCAGAAGGAAATTATAAGATGTATGAAATTGCAGACCGGGTAGGCTTTAGTTCTCAAAGCAATTTTACCAGGAGTTTTCAAAAGCAGTTTGGGATTACACCAAGTGAGTATTTACATTCCAAGCAGCAGGAACGCAGGATATAAACTTGTTTTATAACCTGTCTCCAAAAATAACAGCATGAAAAAAATGGCCCCATCGTTTTTATAGAAGATGATATTGATGACCAGGAAATTTTAACGGATAAATTTAAAGAACTCAATTACCCAAACGAGCTGATATTATTACATGATTGAGAATAGCATGCTAAAAATTATTGAATATTGGCAAGTAGGTGAATACCCGGAGTACATTAAAAATGTTCAATAGTAAAACATGAAAATTTACAGTTGAAATTGAAAAGAGAGTATTAAGTCGTAACCCATACCTCCTGCTTATAGCGCCTGGTGAGATTAAAAAAATATGATCTTTCAAAAAAATGCTATTTAATACACCGTATTTTTACGGCCGTTTCTGTAGTTTTACGGTTATGGAAGAAATTGAACTCAATCAAAAGAGAGGTATTGATACAGTCTGCATTGAAAACAAGTATAAATTTCCTGTCTATATAACCATCAGCTCAGAAACAAGCACTGATCTATCAGTATGCCTGGAATTCTTAAATCTAAATCAAGACAATTTTACGATCCTTACAAACCTCACAAAAGAAAACAGACCCATAAAGATCAGTTCCTTGATCATTGAGCAAAAGCAGTTCAACATTTCTCATATCCTGATAAGAAATGTAGAAACGGACAGCGAATTCAAAATGAACTGGGATTGTTTATCCTACATCGGTGCTGTGCCGGTTGTGTAAAATGGGGCAGGTATCGCAAAGTCTAACTCAACGCCGATGCAAAAACGTTTTTTGGCCGGTTTAGTGCTCATATATAAAACAAATGATTTCTAAGGTTTGTCCTGGGATTTTCGGTCTTCACTCAGCAAATCATTTTTAGCCCGTTATTCAAATCATTAAAAATAACGGCGAAAAATTTAAAAGTATTTTTGCATTGGGAAGCGGTACTGCCAATCCCCGCCCAATAAATCCTGCTGCAAAGTGGGGTTTATTGTTTCCAGTCTAATTGTCGTATGACTACCGTGAGAGACTTCCGAAGTTTTTAAAACTTCGGAAGTTTTATCAACCTAACTATTGCAATCCCGTAAATGAGTAGCTCTGCCCTGGCACCTACGATATAGGCTAAAAAGCGGGGATTGTAGAAGTTTTTTATTAATTGTACACCGAATGCAGTTAATGAAATACGAAGCTTGTAAATTGCTTTAACCAGGTTTCATCCTTAAAGTTTTGTCACTGCTTGCAAACAAGATATATTCCTTTAAAGGAGGGTGAGCCTGGTTATCTTTTACCCTGTTTCAATTGTATCTATCTCCTTCATCAACCTGTCTGTTTCAGTAAGGGCGACAATTAATTTTTGATATCGCAGTATGTCTTCAAACTGCAGCACACGGCCCTTTCTGTCTTTCAACCATTTTTGTGCAGGTGGCAGCCGCCAATATAAAACTCCCAGGCAATGGCGGGCACGTTAGCAAAATACTGTGTATCGTTGATGTACACATGGCCTACTACTGCGTCAAAGACTTCCGAAGTTTTTAAAACCTGAAAGCCCCGCTTCGCAACGCTGTCAGCTTTCAGGAACTGAAATCATCGTTCTATCTCAGGTATTGAATTCTTCATCTTAATCTAAACTTTAAGGTCGCTACCAATTGTGGTAACGACCTGTTAAGAGGGATTTTCTATAGGACTAATACGGTTTTATGATTTGCCCGGTGTTTGCACCGAACACACTTTTCCTAAAGCCAAATTCAAGCTGCTTCATTGTTACAGGCAATTCGCCAGGGAAGAAAGGAAAGTATTGTGGTGAATTTTCAATTACAGTGGGACTTACTGCATTGATGCGAATACCGTTTCCCAACTCAATCGCTGCTCCCCGTACAAACCCTTCTACAGCTGCATTAGCTGCAGATGCATTGGCAAAGTTCTTTTGCGGTTCGTGGGTGAGGGCACCTGAGATCAATGTGAATGAACCTTTTGGTTTGATGTAATGCTGACCAATCAAAACCAGGTTTATTTGTCCCATCATCTTGCCTTCAACACCGATACGGAAAGTTTCATCATTCAGGTTTTTCCAAGGACCCACATAAGTGGGGCCGGCCGTACAAATCAAGGCATCAAATGCACCTGTTTTTTTATACATCTTTTCAATTGCTACAGGTGATGTTATATCTACCTGGATAACTGAATTGTTTCTGTCTGCACGAATAATTTCATGCTCTTTTTCAAATGCGTTGGACAAATAAGTCCCCATAGTGCCAGAGGCACCAACGATTACAATTTTCATACTTATTGTTTTATTACTGAGTATTAAATAATTATTTAGCGTAAGACTGCTTTTTTGTTTTGTAGGAATTATCCACAGTTACGGATATGTTAGACCGCCACCGGTACAGAATAAATGTGATTATAAAAACGGAGATTAAACCGGGAACACTTGCTTCTAAACCAAAGCTGCCGCCAGTGAGCCACTCAGGAGCGTTATTAAAAACCGGTTTTAATAAACTTGCCTGCTCATTACCGCTAACACCGAACCCCAACAAAGTACCCTGTACCCAATTTGCCATGAAATGAAAAGCTATCGGCGTGATGAGACTATTGGTTCTTACATAAGCAAATCCAAACATTATGGACGCGGTAAAAATATTGATGTAAGCCAGTATCTTAATGTTACCTGTCATCCCGGGATTGCCAATATGCGTTAGCAAAAAATAACCTGCAATTATCAATTGAGCAACCCATAACCCGGTGCTTTTTCTGAGGCGTTGAAAAATGAAACCTCTGAAAAGAAATTCTTCTGCAATAGCCACGGAAATAAACCCTGCTGAAATTTTTAAAAAGGAAGACATATCCATATTTTCCTGCTGCCAATGAACAGTCCCACTAAGTGTAAGAATTATTGCAGGCACTAACATCAGGATAGCGCCAGCCACAAAGCCTAATAACATGTTTTTAAGCAGATCAAGGTTTAGCTTTCCAAGCAGCTCACTCATTGGCTTTTTCCGCATTGCCTGCAAAATCCAGGTGACAGCAATTACTACCAAAGCTTGCTGAGTTATTGTTACTTCAAAGGCATATTGCTGTGATAGAAGTATCAAAGGAAATGTGAGTGATGCCAGCACCAGAAAGAAAATAGCGATCCACCAAACGTTTCTGAGCTGGTTTTGTGAATTCAAAAAAAACTTCATTGCGTTTAATATAGAATTAGGTATGTAATGAATATTTTATGCCTGCTTTTGTTTTGTTGTTTTTTTACCTGGTCTTGAAACCTGTACACTGATGTTCAACATTCTGTTATACCTGTCTACATTTTGGGACACATTAACTAATCCGTAGCCATAACGAACATCTAATGTGAGGATTGATTGCTTTAAGTTGAAGTTGTAACCAGCGCCTGCCTGAAAGCCCCAATCCCAGCGTTTAAAATCTGCCGGAGAATTACCAAACGAAAGCTTTGTTATTGTTTCAGCCGTTGAATTTGTTCCATATATTTTCATACGACCGCCTGCGTTGTAACCCGCATAGGGACCTGCGTTCAAATATAACTTGTTGATGTGTAAGCGAGCTAACACTGGCATCTCTAAACTGTTTATCCGTAATGTTGATTTTGCACCGGTGAGAGGGTTGTTTTCTTTTAGTGTACCACCTTTTATAGCAAAATAGATTTCGGGAACAATGGAAAACATCGGTGTAATGCCAGCTTGGTAAGAAAAACCTGCCTGCAAGCCCTGATAGTTTTTCTTATAAGAACTGAGTCCGGCATTCGCCTTACCGTAGTTGAAATTTGTTGTGAGCGAATTGATGGCGATACTAAACCTGCTTTTCTGTGCATATGAGTTGAAAGCCATGGAAACCAATAGCGTAAATACAACTACTGATTTTACTGATTTGTTTTTTGATTGCATGATTGTTTGTTTTTATATTTTTAAATTTCTGGTTGTTACCATTTTTAATGGGCAATATTTTACCAGCCCACATCGTAGGAATTTTTTTAAGTAAACCTTTGTGATTTTTTTAAAAGGCTATCCTCGAATGAAATTGGCAGCGTTTGAATTAATAAGACAAAGCTACTACCATGAACCGCCCAGGTGGCAGGACGATTTGTAATTAGAATGGTACTATTGTCAAGTTGTTTAATAAATCTGTTGGGTGCTGATCATCCGCCCACTGCATTACCACTTTACCTTTTGTACGCATTGCCTCGATATAGCTAATTGCTTCTGGTATTTCCTTATATGAGAATAATTTTTCTATTTGAGGTTGTACTTTTCCCTCCTCTACTAATAATCCTAACGTTTGCAGGTCTTTCTCATTGGGCTCTACTGTAAACTGTATTAGTGGAAACTTGCCAAATAATTTTTTAATAAGCGTTGAAAACACATGCCCCATAGTTGTAAACCCGATCATTACACCTCTCTTTCCCATTCTCTTGTAATCAGCATAAGCAAGATTGCCGTTTGCATCTACAATCACGTCGTAGTTGCCATTATGCTGATGGATGTTCACCTTGTCGTAGGCAATTACTTGATCGGCACCTAAAGACTTTACAAAACCAGTATTCCTGCCCGAACAGACAGCAGTTACATTTGCACCATATGCTTTTGCAATCTGCACTGCAAAATGACCTACCCCACCGGAAGCTCCATTTATCAGAACTGTTTCACCCGCTCTAATCTTTCCATGTGTAACAATTGCCTGGAGTGCAGTCAGCCCAGCTGTTGGTAAACTTGCCATCTGAACGAAGCTGACGTTACCAGGAATTTTGCCACAAACAGTCGCCGGTACACTTACATACTCTGCAAAAGCACCACCCATCAACGTTTCACCATATACATGATCACCTACTTTAAATTTGGTAACCTTATTGCCCGTTTCTACTACTATACCCGCAAAGTCAGCACCGGCAATTTTTTCTTTTGGCTTGAAAAGACCAGCAGTAAATCTTGCAAAAAAAGGCTCACCTCTCAAAAGATGCCAGTCTGCAGGATTAGCAGAATTTGCAACCACTTTTACCAGGATATGATCATCTTTCACAATTGGCTTGTCTACTTCTTCTAATCGCAGTATCTCAGGACCGCCGTATTTTGTTTTTATAAAGGCTTTCATTTTACTATTTTTTGAAGATTTTCATTATAACAGTTTGAACCAGCATTTCATATTCTTGCAAGGCCTGTGAGCCTGGCATCGAACCAATCAAACAATGTATTTGACCAGCAAAAAACTTCTCCCAAACTTTCACCCCTGCACTTCGCCGATTAAATGCTGCTTTAACAATCACAGTTGGTGGTAAGCGGAAATTCCAATTGCTCTATCGGGCATTGCTCAACTGTTCTGAACTTTTGTGTTTGTAGCCGGTAATTATAAGGAAGGCTGCAATTTCAGGATCTAATCTTCTGTTGCCACACTGTTGACCATAACTTACAGTGGCAATAAAAGCGAATAGCAGAATGACCAGGGAAGAAAATACAGGTCTCATAGCAGAAGCTTTACTGAAGTTAAAAATAAAATTGCTTTAATTTTAGCCATTCAGGTTTTAGCATTGCAAATTGATATTCGCTTCCCCACTTTCCTTTGAAAAAGATGTTTTCAATAAAGTGTCCCTCTTGCCGAAAGCCAACACTTTTTAATAGCTGAATGGATGCGATGTTTTCTGCATCTACAGTTTCAGTAATACGATGAAAGCCTTCCAGGTTGAATAGAAAATGCAGTATATTAATCAATGCTTCTTTTGCATAGCCTTTCTTTTGCTCACAGGGCGAAATAGTAATACCGATTTCACCAAGCCGGGTGTCGTTTTGATCTAATTTAATAGCACAATCGCCGATAAGTTTTCCCGTATTTCTGTTTGCTATTGCATACTGCACCCATTGCCCGGGTACACTTAACACTTTTGTAGTATTTTCTTCAATGAAGGATTGTGCTTGTTCTAAAGTATAAACATCAAAGCCCTGGTATTTCGTCACTTCAGGATTTGAACGGTAAGCATAAAAATCAGCAAGGTCATGCATTTGCAAATTTCTGATTTCAAGCCGATCCGTGATTAAATTAAGGTTGTTCAAATTACTTTCCATACACCGGTTATTTATCTTCCAGTTCTTTTAGCTTTTTACGGGTTTCTGGCATTTCTGTAATTTGCAGCGCTTTTTTATACCATTTTGCAGCATTTACTTTATCGTTCGTTCCTAAATAAAAGTCACCCAGACTATCAAAAGCATTTGAACTTTCCGGGTAGTTTGAAACATTCATTTTGAACAAATATTCAGCTTTTGAAAACTGTTTCGTTTTTAATGAGTAATAAGCAAGACCGTTTACGAGGTTTTCTGCCGGCTTAACGATGTAACCCAGCTCTTTTGATACATTTTTATAATGAGCATCCAGTAAAGAATCCAGCCTTATGTCTTTATTTTCCAATAAGCTGGCGTACAGGTCAAATTTGTAATAGCTAAAAATAAATCGAATAGCATCATATTCAGCTATAAAAGAGACTGAGTTATGATTGTCATCTGCGTAATATTTATACTCAAAACCCAGGTTGTTTTGCTGATTATTTTTTATGTTCCTGATCAGTTCAAGATTATATCTTATCAATTCAGTGTTTTCGGTTGTGTCCTTCTGTACTGCGCTTGTATCCACGCCTTTTTCCATACGATTAGCAATTGCCAGAAACAGCTTTTTATTAGCATAATTGTCTACAGCAAGAGTTGTTTTACTTTCTTTTAAGAGTGTATGTTTGTTCCACCACAAACTTGCATCAATAGAAACGTATGCGTCAAAGTAATCCTTATGATGTATAAATGTATTTATTACAGTCAGTCCACCTACCGAATGGCCCATAAGTATTCGATAAGGAGCAGTAGAATATTTTGACTGAATAACAGGGAAAAGTTCATTTTTAATAAATGAAATGAAGCTTTCACCGCCCCCGGACCTTTCTCCACGGCTGTCGATAAGAGTGTCTTCAATAGTGGGAGTTAAATCCCTCATCCTGTTTGAATGTAAAATTCCTACAACAATCATTGGTGGAATAATATTGGCTGCGCTTAAAAACTCAACCATGGCTACAACAGGCTTGAAATGACTTTCTCCATCCAAAACATAAATCACGGGGTAAATCCTGCTTTCCTTTTTATTGACCGGATTGTAAACCCAGGCTACTCGTTTTTCCTTTAATATTTTTGAGTTGATGACAACAACATCCGCTCCTGTTATTTCCTTTTTAGCCTGAGCAAACAATGTAAAAGAAATAAGCATTAAGAAAAGCGGTATTAAATATCTTTTAATCATCTTTTTCATTTTATAAGTGTGTACTTTAATAAAGAATAGTAACATGTTACAAAATTAGCAGTGCATGAGATTCAGAGGTAGTAAAAAATTTGAGTTGAACAGCACTGATCTAAAGCAATATCTAAAACTGCTTTTATCCCGCCCGTGGTAAATGATTTCATAAGTTCTCATTTGCCCGGATGCCGTAGGTTTAAACCCATTAACAACAAGATAAATTCTCAAAGAAAACAGGCTTTCATTTTACTATTTTTTGAAGCTATTTGCCACAGCGGTTTCTAAAAAAGTTTCAAGTTCATCCTCTGCTTTTATTTTTTCAATACTTTTTAATACCTTATTACTTTGTCTTTAGCTAAAGGAATTTGCACCTTTGGCTCAATTTGGTCTTGCGTTTGTTTGTTGCTTTTTTTCTTCTCAGAGCCGAATAAAAACCGTACAACTGCATAAGGTTTAATGAAAAGATGATAAACCGCCATTGTAATAGCAAAGCTCACAATCACCAGGAATGCATACTTCATAAAAATGGTATCGGACGTCTTCACCACATAATATGCAATCACTACAATCACTGATTGATGAAGTATATAAAACGGATAAGCAGCGTTGTTGAGGTAAGGAAGAAAGCTGGCTGTTTTGTTAAGGTATTTCCTGCCGTAACCAACAATAGCAAACACCCACATCCACGCTGTTAATGGATAGAGCGATAGATACAGATAAGTGACAGGGTGGCTCTTCCAGTCTTTAATTAATTCATATGGTTCAAGTTCATTCCAGCGTAAATAATTCAGAAGCAGGATCAGCAAAAAAGCTATGGCTAACGATGTACTACGATTGCGTTCTATCGATTGAAGCAAACCTGGAACACACATACAAAGAAAGCCAATTAGCAGGAAGAAAAGCCAGTATATAAACCAGTACCAGTCATTCACCAATGCATGGGTTTCAGGAAAACTAAGAACAAGTGCAGAGAAGCAGATAACAGATGGTAATAGTAATAAATAAATCCGTTTTGAAGTGCCAAACCAATTAAAGATCGACAGCTTGCTTCGGTTTACCACACACCATCTCAATACAGGTGCAAGTATGACATTATACACAAAAAGGTAGGCGAGGAACCACAGGTGATGCCAGCTAAAATTGCCCGATGGATAAATACCGGTATTAAACACAGTTGTATAGAACTCAAAGATATTTCCGGTGAAGCCTTGCTCCACTCTTTCCATATACACCTGCACCGGCACGATGAACAATATACCAAAGAGCAACGGAATAAATAACCGTTTAAAACGAAGCAAAATAAACTGAGCACTGGTTCTCTTCTGCAGCATGTAAAAAGCCACAGCGCCTGAAACAAAAAACAATAATGGCATCCGAAAACGGCTCAGAAAAAAATTAAATTCAAGAAATAAGCTGGATGTTTCCTTATTCCTGATATGCCAGTCGAGTTCATCCGCAAAAGGCATGGCACTATGAAAGAAGAGCACGCCGAGTATCGCAATAATTCTGAGCCAGTCGAGCCAGAAAAGCCGTTGGTCTTGTTGCATCTTTAATAATTTTTGATTAGTGAATTTTTTCTAATTACTTCTTTCAACCGGATACGATTTCAACTGTATGAAAACTATAGTGATTTCCCAGGTATATGCTGAAGACTAAATTTCCCGTCTGCTTATTTCAAGCTTTTTAAAGCACAGTCGCTAAGCTGAGCATCGAAATCATCTGTATAAACTTTTCCGATAATCTCCATAATTATAATTTTTTGTAGCCTGAAGACATGAAAATTTTGGAATTTGGTTTAAACCCTTTTACAATCAGGTAAACACCCAAAGTAATTTCAAATACTGCAACGGGAACCGCCGATAAACCAGCCCAGAGTGAAAAACGATCTATATAACCGAACATTGTTGCAGTATAGCCAGCAAGCAACGGTAAAGCTCCTGCTATTCCAATAATTGAAAGGGCACGAGGTACCAGGCGGGACTTGTATAACAGTACTCCTAACAGCAAATCGCAGATAGCAGGAATGAAACTTTGCCCTAAAAGAAAAATCCGGTCGTATAAAGCCACCAAAGCATGGCTTGTTGCCAATGCATCCTTACCTGCACCTGATTGATGTAATGTAACCAATGATAGCAGAAAAGCTACTCCAACAAAAATGGTGGCAGCTTCCAACACACGGGCTGCAACAAGACCCAAAGCCATGCTTTCATTTTGCTTTTTTAAAGCAGGGTATAGAACAATAGATGTAGCAATCCCTGCAAGTGCCACTACAATCTCTAAAAGTCCACCTGCGATGATTGCATTATCATTATCATTACCGATAATGAAATTGGGATCATGTGCCGAACCATAGAGGGCAAAAGTTGGTATAGACACAAAGGTTAGAATATACAATAGCCCGGCGGTAAGTGACACTCTTCTGAATGGAGCACTTTCAACTATCTGAGATGCAGAAGCTGTTGCACTTGTGATGAAATGATTTGCGTTCATGCAGATTGATTTTTAGTTAGAAATTATTTTGATCAAATGTTTTTGAATGTTTCAAAATTCTTCTTCAATCAGTTCCTTGTTTACCATTAACCCTGTGGTCGTTCCCATTGAAACCGCATTTGCTACAGTACGCATTTTTGTTGTGTTGTCGCCGCAGGCATATATACCAGGTATAGTAGTTCTTTGTGCGGCGTCTATCTTAATATAGCCATCCTGTGTTAGTTCACATCCCAGCTCCTGGGGAATAGATGAGTGTTGAACAAATGGAAGCCTTGCATAAATAGCTTTTACCTGTGTGTCTGTTGCGTTCTTGAAATGAATTTTTTGTATATAGCCCCCTTTATGTGCAAGACGATCTATTTCAGCTTCGATGATATGGATATGATGTTTATCAAGCTTGGCTTTTTGCTCAACTGAAAGTGATGATTTACCGTTGGTGTAAAGTGTTAAGTCTTTTGTCCAGTTTGAAATCAAAGTTGCCATTTCAAAACCGGGATCGCCATTGGCGATGATACCTGTCTTTTGATGCCGCACTTCAAAACCATGGCAGTAAGGACAGTGCAGTACACTTATCCCCCAACTTTCAGCAAAGCCAGGGATCGGGGGCATAATGTCTCTAATACCTGTTGCAAAAACGAGTTTTTTTGAAGTGAAGACTTCTCCTGCCTGTGTTTCAATTTCAAATCCTGACGTGGTTTTTAAGCCAGCCGTTGCTAAACCTTCGAGAAAACTCACTGAGCCATACTTCCGCACCTGCTGTTTAGCAAGGCTGGCAATTTCTTTTGGTGTCTTACCATCGTTGGTTAAGAAATTGTGTGAATGCGGTGTTTGCTTGTTGCAGGGGTTTCCACCGTCTATCACTAATACATTTCTTAGTGCTCTGCCTAATGCCATTGCTGTTGCAAGTCCGGCATAACTGCCTCCTATAATAATGACATCGAAATTTGTTAGCTGTTTCATTTTTTTGTTATTTAAAGCATTTAACAAAGGGATCGGGACCATCATTCCACTAAGTACAATTCCCGATTGCTTTATAAAATCCCGGCGTTGCATAATGGTTGGTTTTAGTTACTTCGCACTTTGTTTGACAGCCTTTTTAACTGACAGTTTTTCCATTAGTAAATCCACGAACGGTAATCCAACAAACATCATCCAGGGAACCAATGATACCGTTAGAATGAATGTGCGCTGATACAGTGGAAGAGAGGATAATTGCTGACCGAACAAGAACAAGAATAGTGTGATGGATGGATAGATTACCAGCCAGATTTTAAGTGACATCAGAAGTCTTACTTTCGCTTTCATCTCGATTTTTTTTTAGATTAACTGATCGAATACAAAAGTAGAACGGGCAAAAGGGGCTTTGGCAGGACGGTTGTAAAGTTGAACAGGACTTATTTGAAGTTCTTTCTAAAAGCTTCAGGAGATTGCCCTGTATGTTTCTTAAAAAAGCGGATGAAGTAGGAAGGGTCCTCATAACCCAGTTGGTCTGCTACTTCCTTCACCTGGACAGGAGTTGCAATCAGGTGACGCTTTGCTTCGAGGATAATTTGATCGTTAATAAGGTCGGATACAGTTTTGCCAACAGAGGTCTTTGCAATTGAATTGAGTTGGTATGGCGAAAGGCTCAACAGATCGGCATAATCGGAAACATTTTTCATGCTGACTATGTTTGTCTCCAGCAAACGAACAAATTCTTCAAATCGCTCCTGAATATATCCGCTTTCGCTTTTTGCTATGCTGTTTGGATTTTTGCTCTGTCTTATGTACTCGAGAAAGAAGAGGTCAAGATTTGCCTTTATAGCTTCCCTGTAGCCTTCCTGTTTAAGGGAATACTCGTTAAAGATGGCAGCGAGGTGCGTATGTAATCTTTTAAACCTTGCAGCTTCTACCTCGCAATAATTCTTGCTGGAAGCTTTCTTCCACCTATGTTCTGCAATAGTATTTTTTGGTTGGTAAAACGATAAATCAAACTCTAACAAAAAGCCTGTCGTATCAGCAGTGAGTTCAAGTTTATGTACCTGACCCGGACGGAGAATGAAGACAGCATTTGCCTGAACAGGATACTGCACAAAATCTATTTCGTGAATACCGCTTCCATGCTTTACTGCCAGCACAAAGTAAAAATCATGTCTATGCAGATCATGAACAAGATTTTTACCATTAAGCACTTGCTGCAAGTCACGCACACTAAACCGACCGGCATCGCTGTGCAGCGACAGTGCAGATGCTATGTGCCTGACCGGAATGGTTTTCATTATCCAAATCTAATTATAAAGGCTCAATTTCAGAATTCGGGGCAGGAAAAAAAAAGCAGAATGAAAAGGAATTTACTCATGAAAATGAAGAACAGCATTTTCACTGTTTGCAAAACCCGCTGAACTGCCAAAAGAAGTTACGTAAGAACGAAAGCGTTAAAATGAACTGTTTAAATAGTGACCAGGCTAAATATTTTCATGCTTCATTCCTGAAGGATACGGGAAGCGTGACAATGCATCAAATCGTCTTGCACAGCAGCCAACCTTCAATGCTAAAATTCTATGATAGGATTTTCTATTTCCCGATACAAAAAGTAAAGTTATCTGTATTTAGTGATGTTTCAGGAGATGGGCAACAAGAGGGCAACACGAATGTATAATCAAGTGCAAATGCTGCACAAACAAAAGAAGAAATATTACTGAGTATTGTGAACACAATTCCTCATCAAAGCGTCTGCGAATTTAAGCATTACGGTTTATCGTAGCTGCCGGGCAACAATATCTTGTTGTAATCCCATGTATTGACAGAACTCTTCCACAGTAACAACCTGGTGTTGTTGCTTCTTGAGATGCTCTTTAATCTTCTTGATAAGATTTCTGCCATACCTGTCGCTTCTTCCTGTGATGATCTGAATGTCCTTCGGATAAATACACAGTCTGTTCATTAATCAAATAACTTTTTCATACACTATCCATACTTCGGCTATGCCTTTGATATGAGTGATGTGTAGCAAAGATAATCATTTTTTGAAGGTGGTGAAATGGTGTTAGTTGGAATAATGTGGAATAAACGGAACGGATGACTTTGCACATTTGTAAGGACTTTATAGTGTATCTATTTTTGTTTTCAAATGCTGATAACACAGCAACAAATTGAAACAAATTATTAACCCAATA
>Ga0075152_10002280_pt1 | contig 13626 bp, 13 predicted proteins | sample JI61114C2DNA_FD_70964 | JGI IMG/M metagenome (GOLD analysis project Ga0075152, IMG submission 70964) | Wastewater effluent complex algal communities from Wisconsin, to seasonally profile nutrient transformation and Carbon sequestration -... | ecosystem: Engineered > WWTP > Effluent > Algae...
GCGCCCATGGCCGGAACCGTGACGGCGGTGAACGCCAACGTCGGCGCGAACCCGACCGGGGTCGCGTTCGTCATCGAAGACCTGTCCGGCCTTGTCATCGACTCCTCGGTCAAGGAATACGACGTGAACTCGGTCGCCCCCGGGACGCCCGTGACCATCGAGGCGGACGCCACCCGCGACGCCGTGTACACCGGGAAGGTGGCGTCCATTGCGCCGACGTCCGACAAGGACGCGACGGGAAACACCGTCACGGGGAGCGACATCCAGTACTCCACGAAGGTCGACGTGACGTCCACCGACACGAAGCTCAAGGTCGGCATGAACGTCCGGATCAACTACGTCCTGGACAAGCAGTCGGGCGTGTTCGCGGTGCCGATCGACGCGGTGCGCAAGAGCGCGCAGGGCGCCACGACCGTCCTGGCGGCGGTGAAGGACGCCGCGGGCAAGACGGTGCTCCGCGAGGTCCCGGTGACCACCGGCCTGGCGAACGACCTGAGCGTGGCCATCTCGGGCCAGGGCGTGGTCGACGGGCTGCGGGTCGTGACCAACCCGGCCGGGCTCGCGGCGGGCACGGCCGTGACGATCTACGGCTAGCGCGGTCGACGTGAACCTCGCGGTCAACACGCGGATGGCGCTGAAGAGCCTGCGCACGAACAAGATGCGGGCCATCTTGACCATGCTGGGCATCATCATCGGCATCTCGTCGGTGATCGCGATCCTCACCGTGGGGAACGCCCTCACCGGCTCGGTGTCGTCGTCCTTCAACGTCCTGGGGTCGAGCAACGTCATCATGTCGCTCCAGCAACGCAACCAGGTCGCCGGCCCGGCCGGGGGCCTGCAGGGGCAGGCGTCGACGAAGCGGCCGGAGACGAAGGACCTCATCACCGACGAGATGATCCAGGCGATGCGGCAGCGCTTCGCCAGCCAGATCGCCTACGTGTCCCTCATCGAGAACGTCGGGGCCGGGCAGGCCAAGGACGGCCGCCTCTACAACAACGTCACGGTCCTCGGCGCCAACGCCGACTACGCGCCCGCCAACAACGTCAAGCTGGTGAAGGGACGCTTCCTCACGGACTCCGACGTCAAGGCCGTGCGGGCGGTCGCGGTGGTGTCGGACCGCCTCGCCGCGAACCTGTACGGCGCCGACACCGGCGCGGCCCTCGGCAAGGAGGTCAAGGTCTACGTCGGCGGCGACATCGACACGTTCACGATCGCCGGCGTCTACGAGTACGAGGCGAGCACGTTGAGCGTCTCCCAGGTCGCGGAGAAGGACATCCGGACCAACCTGTACATCCCGGTGACCACCGGCAAGAGGCTGGACGCCGGCACGGCCGGGTACCAGAGCATCACGGTCACCGCGGCGTCCGACGTGGACCCGATCGCCTTCTCGACCCGGCTGAAGACGTTCTACGCCACCTACTACGCCGCCAACCCCGACTACCAGGTGGCCGCCACCAGCCTGAAGACCATCACCGAGCAGGTGAACACCGTCATGGGCTCGTTGAGCATCGCCATCTCGGTGATCGCGGGCATCTCGCTGCTGGTCGGCGGCATCGGCGTCATGAACATCATGCTGGTGTCCGTGACCGAACGCACCCGCGAGATCGGCCTGCGCAAGGCCGTGGGCGCGACCCCCAACAACATCCGGGTGCAGTTCATCGTCGAGAGCATCATCGTGTGCCTGATCGGCGGCCTGTTCGGCGTCCTTCTGGGCAGCCTGCTCGGCTATATCGGGAGTTGGCTGCTGAAGTCGCCGGGGCTCCCGACGCCGTCCTCGATCGCCATCGCCGTGGGCTTCAGCATGTCGATCGGGCTCTTCTTCGGCTTCTACCCCGCCGACCGTGCCGCCCGGCTCAACCCGATCGACGCGCTCCGGTCACTGTGAGCTCGGGTCCGCTCGGACTCCCTTGCTCGCGGGGCGGTGACCCATCCACGTCGGCCGACTGGCTCGGCGCCCCAGTCAGCTGCGGCCGCCACTCGCAAGGTGCGACCGAGGCCGGGTTTCGAGTTGGAAGAGCGCCGCCTCGACGAGTCGCTGGTGGTTCGCCGACACGGCCCCCGGGTCACCAGCGCGGCGCTGACCGTGCTCGACCTCGTCGACGCGGAGGGGGGCGCGATCGATGACGGGCTGCGGGCCGGCGTGACCCTGGCGATCAAGCTCGCCATCGAGGTAGACGGCTGGGAGTTCCACAGTTCCCGCGCCGCCTTCCCCCGGGATCGTCGGCGTGATCGCGTCCTCGCTCGACTCGGCTGGCACGTGGTGCGGTTCACGGCTGCGGATGTCCTCGACCACCCCGACCAGTTCGTCGACGAGGTGCGGGCTCTGGTAGAGGCTCGGGGACTTCTCTTTGGCTAGGGTCCGTCCACGTCCGTCGGTTGGCCGAATTCCGTGGCTCTGACTGTGCCGATCACCTGATCGACCGACGTGTGCGGGGGACACGTCGGAACGGGGGGAGGTTCAACAGCCGTCATGCCGGCCCGCGAGAGCACGGCGCGGACGCGCCAGCAGCCCCCCTCGGGCCCGGCGCTGAACGTGCCGCCGGTCAGCTTGATGCGCTCGGTGAGGCCGAGGAGCCCGGCCCCGGTGGAGTGCCGGACCCTCGACGTCCGGGCGGCCAGCGGGCTGGTGACCTGGATGGTGACGTTCTCGGCGTCCAGGGCGAGGCTGATCTGGACGCGGCAGCGGGCCGGGGCGTAGCGAAGGATGTTGGTGGACGCCTCGCGCAGGATCCGCGTCAGGGTGTGCTGCGTCGTGGGGTCTACCGCGTCGACGCCCGGGTCGAGGGTGGCCTCGACCGGGTGGCCGGCGTCGGTGAGGGTGGCCGTCACGCCGGCGAGGGCCTGGGACGGGGTGATGCGCTCCTCGGTCCTGCTGGGGTTGGCGGGCCAGGCGTCGTCGCGGAGGAGGTGGAGCAGCATCCCGAGGTCCGCCTGGGCGGACCGGTTGATGCCCGCCACCTTGCGGATCGTGCGCGACAGGACGGCGGGGTCGTGGGAGGACCCGTTGGCCATGACCTGCAGCGTGATCAGCGACAGCTGGTGCGCCACGATGTCATGGAGCTCGCCGGCCAGTTGCCGCCGCTCCAGGGCCCGAGCGTCGGAGAACGCCTCGGCGGCGGTGCCGAACGCCGCGAGCTGGACGCGGCGCAGCTCCAGGAAGTGCCTGGTCGCCAGCCCGGACGCGATCCCGAACAGCGGATAGGCGACGGTGGAGGCGGCGTCGGCAGGGGTGAGGCCGCCCCCGAACCAGACGAGGCAGTAGGCGACCCAGCCCGCCAGCACCACAACCGGCCAGCGGGCGGCCCTGGTGGTGGTCCAGGTGGCCAGGCCGAAGACGGCGAGCTGGGGCGCCTGGCCGATCAGGAGCGTCGGCGGGCTCACCGCGAGACCGAGGGCCAGGACGGCCCCCTCGACGGCGACGCCGATCGGGGGCCGGGAGATCAGGAGGGCGAGGCCGAGGAACGTCAGCGCCCACAAGGCGTTGGCCGGCCAGTCGGCGTCGCCGGTGGCCAGCGCGATCAACGCGAGGGCGGCGTTGATCGCGACCCCCACCCCGAGGATCGCGAGGGCTGCCCAGGAGTCGACGATGAGCCAGGGACCGAGCGCGCGCCGCCACCCCGTGGGGGTCGCGGGGGCCGCGCGTGGCATGTGGTCGGGGGTGGTCACCAGCGGCAGCGTGAGCCGCGCAGTCCACTCGGCCCCGTCGCGCTGCTCCACGAGGGTGCCTCCGACGGCGTCCGCGCGAACCGCGACGGCCCCCAGCAGGGTGCCCGGCGTCGCGAGCGCGGCAGGGCTCAGGGGGACGCCGACGGTGGCGAGCAGCGCGTCCGCCGTGGCCTGGACGCCGAGCCTGCACGTGCCGCCGGGCGAGCCCAGCCGGGGGACCAGGGCGCCCGCCTCCCGCAGGAGGATGGCGACCGTGTCGAGGGCGTAGCCGGGCAGGCCGTCGGGGAGGTCCGCGGCGTCGAGTTCGGTGAAGAAGCCGTGGCCGGCGAGGACCTCCTCGACCTCCTCGGCGACCGCCACCGGGTCGGCAGAGCCCGTCTGGCCCATCGGACCAGGGGCGCCGCGGAGGGTGGTCACCAGGGTCCTGAGTTGGGCCAGCGACGCTACCGCCGTGGCCTCGACCCCGGCGAGCGTGGCCCGGGCCGTCTCGCCCCGATCGTCGGCGTCCGTCGCCGATAGCTCGTCGGCGTTCCCCTCAAGCGTGTCCGCCAGGATCGCCGACAGGTCATCGGCGAGTCGCGCCCGCTCGTCCCGCCGGGCCGCCAGGGTCTGGCGCTCCAGCGCGTCGATCCGGTCATGGGCGACGCGCGCTCGTTTCAGCAGTTGACGGGCCGCCAGGCCCACCCCGCTGCAGATCACGGTCAGGATCGCTTGTGTCTGAGCGGCGGCGGGGGACCCTTGCCCGGTGGTGGCCAGCGCCTCCAGAAGCAGCACAGCTCCGATGGTCGCGACGACCGTCGTGGGCGGCTCCAGGGCGACCACCGCGACCGTGGCCACCATCAGGGGATACAACTCGTAGCCGTGGTTGCCCACCACCGCGACCATCCCCAAAAGGAGAGCGGCCAACGCCGCTCCGGCCAGCGGGCGCCACAGCGTCGCGACCACCGACCCGACCAGGATGGTCGACAACGCCCAGTGCAGCCCATGATCCACACCGATCGGAGGTGCGTCGACCAAACCCAGAAGAGCCAGAATCACCACCACGGCGCGCAGGATCGCCAACGGGGCTCTTGGGACGCTCGGGGTCGAACGCGTCCTGGCGTGGGGGTTCACAACGCCGATGCTAAGTGAAACCGGTGCGTGTCGGTGCCCCGTTCGAGGAGCCGAGGCCAGGCCGGCCACGTCAGCCCCGCGGCACCGTCAACGAGAGGACCCAGTCGCCTTCGACCCGGCCCGCGGCGAGGGTCCCCCCCGTCAGCGATACCCGCTCCCGGAGCGACTTCAGGCCCCACCCCAGCGCCGGCCGACCGCCGTCGACGGGGAAGGGGTTGGTCGCCCGGACGGTGACCTGCTGTCGTCCGACCGTGACCTGGATGGTGCACCTGCTGCGCGGCTCCCCGTGGCGGATCACGTTGGCCGTCGACTCGGTGACGGCGCGAGAGACGGTCTGCTGGACGGTGAGCTCGACGTCGTCCGCCGCGGCGGGTACCTCGATGACGGGCTCGAACCCGGCGCCAATCAGCGCTCGCTCCGCAGCCGCGGCGGCCTGGGTGGGCGGCACCCGCTCGCTGAGCTCGCGGATCTCGGTGCCGGACGCCGCCGTCGCCGGGTCGTCGCGCAGGACGTGCGCCAGCAGGCGCAGCTCGGTCAGGGCCTCTGCCGTCGTGCGGTCGATGGTGCCGAGCGCCCTCGACAGGACCGCCGCGTCGGCCGCCTGGCGGGCCCCCATGATCTGCAGGGAGGCGGTGGAGAGTTGGTGGGTCACGACGTCGTGGAGCTCCCGGGACAGGGCCCGGCGCTCGTCGGCCCGGATCTTGGCATCCGCCCGGGCGGCGTCGTAGGCGGACTGCTCCGCGCGCTCGCGCCGGGTCCGCGCCACGTGCAGCAGCCAGCCGACGGCGATGCCCATCGCGGCGTGCGCGCCCAGGATCGCGGCGAGCGGCACCCGCTGATCGCCCTGGTAGGCGACCAGGCGCAGGGCCACGTAGGCCGCGACGAGCCCCGACGCAAGCACCGCCGGACGCCGGGGGAGTTGGCCGATCGCCAGGGCCGGCGTGATCGCCACAAGCAGGGCGTCAAGGCTCGTCGACGGCCAGAACAGGGCCGCGAGCAGCGGGAGGACGGCGAGCAGCAGCCCCAGCCGGGGCCGCCAGAGGGCGACCCCGATCGAGAGGTAGGCCACGACGTCCATGACCGTGGCGAGCGCTGCGTTCGGCAGCGGCGACGGCGACGTGATCGTGAGGCGAAGGTAGTCGACGAGCAGGAACGCGACGAGGGCGGTGCCGACGAGCCGCCACTGGTCGACGCCGCCCAGCGCGCGGACCCGGCGGGCCGACATCACCCCGGTCAACTCGGGCACGGAGAGCGTGGCGGTGGGCATGCGGGCCTCAGCGCCCACAAGCGTGGAAGTAGTCGCACCACCAAGACGCCGGTTTCACGCTGAGCGTCACAGTCGTCGGGAAGAGGAGCGTGAGGGCGACCAGGGCGACGGCGACGTGTTTGGCGGCGTTCATGACGTTGACCTTTCAAGGGGTGGTTTGGTAGGTCGATCGTGTCAGCGGGGATCGGCCGGCGCTATTCACCAACAGGCAACGATCGGCGCGGGCCGGCGTCCGCTGGGCTTGGCAGGCGGAAACGGGCGGCACGCGTCCGCACCGGCCTAAGTGAACGAAAGTGAACGTCGCCGTGAAGCGGATGCGATTAGGGTGCTGTTCATGAACACCCCCATTCGTGTCCTGGTAGCCGACGACGACGCCATGGTCCGCGACGCCTACCGGACCTTCTTCAAGTCACGCGAGGATTTCACCCTCGTCGGCGAGGCGCGCAACGGCGAGGAGGCCGTCGAGGCGTACTTCACCCTGCGGCCCGACGTCGTGCTGATGGATCTCCAGATGCCGGGCGTCTCCGGCATCGAGGCCACGCGACGCATCTGCGCCCAGGCGACCAAACCCTGCATCGTCGCTCTGACGACGTTCGGCACACGCGACTACATCGCGGCCGCCCTGCGCGCCGGCGCCGCCGGCTACCTCCTGAAGGACACCGGTGGGGGGAACCTCGTGGCCGGCATCCGGCAGGCCATGCGCGGCGACATGCCGCTGTCGTCCGCCGTTCGCCGCCAGCTCGTCGACGCGGTCACCTCGCAGGAGGCGATCGCCCGCGAACCCGTCGACATCGGCCTCACCCCCCGCGAGACGGAACTGCTCGGCTGGCTCACCCAGGGGCTGACGAACTACCAGATCGGACGCCACATGTACCTGTCCGAGGGCTCGGTGAAGCAGTACCTGTCCCACGTGGGCGACAAGATGGGCGTGACGTCGCGCACCCAGATCCTCGTCGAGGCCATTCGGCTCAACATCGTCGACCCGCACCGGCTACCCCCGGTCACGCTGTCCAACTAGCAGCGACCAGAACCGCTCGCCGCCCCCGGGTGGCGAGCGGTTCTGCGTCCCGGCCGAACCTCGGTGGCCGATCGTCCAGCGGTGCGGTAACCAAGGGCCACTCCGTCGCCGGGGACGTTGCCCGAACGGCGGTCCGCGGGGTTGCATGAACCGAGGGCCACGCGGCCCACTCCCGGCCCGGGGCGTCCGCACGGGTCGCCGACCCCACGCCCTTCGCAGGAGGCAGCCATGCCCGTCCGTCCCGAATACATCCTTGCGGCCACCGACGACTCCCCCTTCTACGGAGCCAGGCGGACGATGGCCGATCTGGTCAAGGCCGCCGCGCCGGGCGACACCCCCCAGACCGAGGAGTTGCCCGCCGGATGGCTCATGCGCCGCTGGTCAGGCTGGGAGGGTTGGACGCCGCGAGACTGGACGCCGCGCGTCCAGGGCTGGAAGATCCACGTCTCCACGACGCCGGCCTGCGCAACTGAGACGCTGGCCCGCGTCACCCGGGTCTGCGTGCGGAACACCGTGTGCTTCAAGTTCCTCTACGAGGCGTCCACCTTGATGGACACCAACGGCAAGCAGCACGACCGGGGCGGGTCGGGCAAGTTCGTCACGATCTACCCCGACGACGACGCCCAGCTGGCGCTGCTGCTCGACGAGCTGGAGGCCGAGCTGGCCGGCCAGGAGGGCCCGTACATCCTCAGCGACCTCCGGTACGCCGACGCGCCGGTCTACGTGCGATACGGCGGCATCATGTCGCTCAGCTACCCCGACTCCCAGGACCGGCCGGTCGCGGCCGTGACCTCGGGGCCGGAGATGCTGCTCATCCCCGACCAGCGCCAGCCCCAGTTCATCATCCCCGAGGGGGTCACGCTGCCGGACTGCCTGCAGGCGTCCTATGCCCGCTCCCGGACGTCGCTGCCGTCGCGGCTCAAGGACTTCAAGGCCGTCTCGCCGCTCCACTTCTCCAATGCGGGCGGCGTGTACAAGGCCACCCTGCCGGACGGTCCCGTGCGCGTCCTCCGGGAAGCGCGCAGCCACACCGGCGTGGACGCCCGAGGGCGCGACGCCGTCACCCGGCAGGTCGAGGAGGAGGCGATCCTCACCGACCTCAAGGGCGTGGCCGGGGTGCAGCAACTCGTCGGCTCGTTCTGGGCGTGGGAGCACCGCTATCTGGAGCTCGAGTACGCGGAGGGTCGCGCGCTGACCGCGTGGGTGGTCCAGAACTCGGCCTTCGAGGGTGGCCCCGACGGGATCAAGCGCGCCCGGTTCGCCGAGAAGGCGGTTCAGGTCGGCGCTCAGCTCGTGGACATCATCGAGCGCGTGCACGCCGCCGGCTGGGTGGTCGGTGACCTCCACCCCGGCAACGTGCTCGTCAGCGACAACCTCGACGTCACCCTGATCGACCTCGAGGACGCCACCCGCGTCGGCGATCCACGCTCGATCGGGTTCCGGGTCTTCGAGTTCTGCGCGCCGGACCACCTCGACGCCGTCGAGGCCGACTGGTACGCGGTCTCCCGCAGCCTCATGCTGATGTACGTCCCCGACTGGGAGCTGGAGATCATCGCGCCCGGCTTCTGGGACGAGGCGATGGCGCGGGTCGAGCGATGGTTCGGGGTGGCGGCGGTCGAGCAGCTTCGCGCGGTCTGCGCTCGTTTCCGCCCAGTCGAGCGCCACCTGCTCGCGCCCACGGTCACGGTCGGACGCCGCCGGCAGCCCCTGGCGCCGGACGAGGCGATCCCCGCGCTGGACGCCGGCATCGAGTGGTCCCGCCAGTTCTCGCCGTCGGGCTCGTTCCCCGGTGAGCCGAGCGTCGAGGGCGACGGGAGCGAGAGCCTGAGCTCCGGGCGCGCCGGGGTCGTCTGGACGCGGCTGCGCCTGGGGCGTCCCGTGCCCGACTCCGATCTGGACGCTCTCGAGGTCGCCTGCACCGGGGACGTCAAGGACCCGGGCCTCAATCCGGGGCGGGCCGGTATCGCCCTCACACTCGCGGACGCCGGACGTGCGGAGGCGGCGTCGGTGGCGGCCAGATCCGCCCTGGTCGAGTCCGCCGCCCGGCGGCGGCTGGACCTCCACGCGGGACGGGCCGGCGTCGTCCTGGCGGCCATCGAGACCGCGCGCGCTGTCTCGGACGCCAACCTCCTCGCCGACGCGCTCGCGGCCAATGAACGCCTCCAGCGCTCGGTCGTGGCCGGCACGAGCGCCTGGGCCGATCTCACGCACCGCCGTGGCTACCTGTTCGGCCTGACCGGGCTGGCCCTCACCGATCTCGTGGCGCACGTCGCCACGGGGGACGCGAGGCCCCTCGACCGGGCGATCGACCGACTCCGCGCGGACCTGGAGGCCTGCATCGTCACCAAGGACGGCGACCTGATGGTCCGCGACGTCGACAACAACCGGGCCCTGCCCTACATCGAGTGGGGGTCGGCGGGCATCTGGGGGGTGGCGATGGTGGCGGAACGGCTGAGCCGTCAACGCGTCCTCACCGAGGAACAGTACGCAGCGGCCGTGCGGGCGTGCTCGTCGGACGTCTACATCTACAACACCCTGGATCACGGTCGCGCCGGCATCATGGCGATCCTGGCGGCCGCCGGCCTGCGGGACGAGGCGGCCAGGCAGCGCGGCATGCTGCTGGACAACCTGCTCGGCGACGGCGGCCTGGCCTTCACGAGCGGGGACGGGCTGATCCGACTGAGCTCGGACCTGTCCACCGGGGCGGCCGGCATCGCCCTGGCCCTGCACTGCGCCGCGAGCGAGGACGTCTTCTCGTGGCTGCCGGTGACGCGCGCCACCGCGGCGGCGCTGGCGTCCCTGCCACGGCCCACCGGCCCGTGGCCGGCCACGCCCGACGAGGTGGCTCTTCAGGACGCTGCCCAGCCGGCCTGACTTCCAACACCAAGAAATCAGGAAGGGAGGTGGAGTAATTCATGGCTGACATCCTCGACCTCCAGGGTGACCCGCCGATTGAGACGCCAGGAACGCAAAAGTTTTCGCATCTGAGCATGTGCTTCTGTTTCCCAGTCTCGATCCTTTGTCGCTGATTGAATTGCGGCACTGGCAGTAACGAATGGGTAGGGAACAGGATCTATCTTGATCCTCCCCATTGGAGATGATTTGATTGAGGCAACGGAAAGAAGCGGGGCCGGCGAGATTCGGAGGAGAGGGAAGATGAGCAACGCAACGGCAGCCCCAGCCGAACGTGGCCGGCCACTCCGCCCCGGTGGGGCAAGCAGTGACCCGCTCTCCCTCCAGGGGCTCTGCATCGATCTCGAGACCCCAGCCGATACCTACCACTCGGGCAACAGCGTCTACACGTGCGTCCTGATGAGTGGCTTCAGCATCGGCTGCTGAACCCAAGACCCTGATCACCAAAGGAAGGAGGTGAATGACAATGGCCGACATTCTGGATCTTCAGCGCTCATACGACGAGACCCCGGACGACGAGAAGGCCTCGCGCATCAGCATCGTCCTGTGCACGGGCAGCAACGTGAGCCTGTTCATCTGCTACGCGAAGTAGCGAGATCAACGCATGGCGACAAGATGGCAAGGTAAGGAGGTGAAAAATGGCTGACATTCTCGATCTTCAGGGCGGTGCTCCGGAGGAGACGCCCGGTACCGAAAAGGGTTCGTACGTGAGTTGGAGGAACTTGTGCATCAACTCGTACGTCTCGTTCTCGCTCTGCTTCGTCAAGTAGGTGGCGATCCACGGTGGTCCAAATCGATATTCGAAAGTGAGGTGAATCACAATGTCCGACGTCCTGAACATGCAGAACGACGAGCAGCAGCCGGCCGAGGAGAAGGGCTCGTTCGCGAGCTACTTCATCTGCCACAACTCCGGCGCCAGCACCTTCCTGTGCTGGCGCCCCTGATCTCCTGAGGAGATCCGGAGCGCCTCGCGTCTGGTCGGCGCCTATCCGACCAGGACACGCTCCCGCGGCCGCCGTCGCCCCCACCCCGGGGCGGCGGCGGCCGTTTCGCGTCCCTTGCCACGGGTTCACTTCCGGGCAACAACGACCAGAAGAGGGTGACGAGCGTGGGCGACTCCTGCTGAGCTTGGCCCCGAACCTGGCTCACGACAAGGGCCGACGATCGGTCGCACCCCGCGGCCCCCAGAAAGGAAGTCCAGCATGACGGCTCAGCTTCGTGAGGCGACCCAGCCGACCCAGTCCGTGGGCGTGGCGATCGGCGCCCGCGACGTCCGCAAGTCCTACCAGGTCGGCGACGGCCAGGTCGAGATCCTGCACGGCGTCAGCCTCGATGTCGCGCAGGGCCAGATGGTTGCTGTGATGGGGCCCTCGGGCTGCGGCAAGTCGACCCTGCTCTACTGCCTGGCCGGCCTGGAGGCGCCGACCAGCGGCGCGGTCCAGCTCGCCGGGACGGCGCTGGCCTCGCTCTCGCGGACCGACCTCGCGAAGATGCGGCGCTCCAAGGTGGGCTTCGTGTTCCAGTCGTACAACCTCATCCCGACGCTCACGGTGTCCGAGAACATCGCCCTGCCGTACACGCTCGCGAAGAAGCGCCTCGCCGACGACCTGCTCACCCAGACCCTCGAGAAGGTCGGGCTGGCCGACCGGCGCGACGCGCGGCCGCCGTCGATGTCGGGCGGCGAGCAGCAGCGGGTGGCGCTCGCGCGCGTCCTGGCCCAGCAGCCGGACGTGATCTTCGCCGACGAGCCCACCGGCGCGCTCGACACCCGCTCGGGCGAAATGGTGCTCGCCGAGCTCGTGCGCATCGCCCACACCCCGGGGCGCTGCGTGTTGGTCGTCACCCACGACCCGAAGGTGGCGGCGTCCTGCGACCGAATCATCTTCATGAAGGACGGCCAGTTGGTGCGCCAACTGGAGCACGCCTCGGTCGGCGATGTGGCGGCGACCCTGGCCGCGCTGTCCGCCGGCCAGGAGGCCTGAGCCGTGCGGCGCGTCCATCTCGCCGAGCTCCGCGACTCCTGGACGGCCTGGCTGGGTGTGGCGATCGTATTCGTCGCGGTCAACGTCGCCCTGGTGCTCCCGACCGTCGTCATGTACGGCGGATTCCAAGCGCTGGCCAGTGGGCAACTCGACTTCGTCGCGTCCTCCCTCTACACGATCATGCAGGCGCTGGCCGTCGTGATGATCGCCTTCGTCGCCGTGCCCGTGATCGGTTCGGCGACCGGGCTGGTCGTGGACTCGCGGCGCGGCTCCCTCGCACGGCTCGGCCTCGCCGGCGCGACGCCGGCCCAGGTGCGCAGGACGCTCGTCAGCCAGCTCGTCGCCGTCTCATTGGCCTGCGCGGTGCTCGGCGACCTGATCGGCGTGACGCTGGTGGGTCCCTACCTCGAACTCCAGGAGTACAACACGGAAGTCGTACCGTTCCGTGCGCCCGTCAGCATCGTGGGGATCCTCGCCGCCAACGCCGTCTGCGTCCTGATCGCGCTGCTGGGCGGCGCCAGGCAGGCGCGAGTGGCCAGCGAGATCCCGCCTGTCGAGGCGCTGCGGACGGCGCGGACCGGCATCCCGCGGAGGCGGCTGGGGGCGTCCGGCTGGGTCAAGGTCGTGCTGCTGGGACTGGCGATCGTGGCGTGCTTCGTGTCGGTGCCGGTCCAGGTGGAGCACCGCTACAAGGAGACGGTCAGCAACCTGATCATCATGACCATCCTGCAGATCTTCCTGTGTGGCGCCTTCGTCGCCGCGCTCGGGCCGGTGCTCATGGCCCCGCTGACCAGGGCCTGGACGCGGCTGGTGCCGTCGGCCAACCCGGCGTGGGTGCTCGCGCGGACGACGGCGGGCGCGCGGGCCGACCGCCTGTACAAGTCGGTGACCCCGGTCATGTTCACGGTCGGGATCAGCGCCGGCTTCGTCGGCCTCGGCCTGTCCATGGTCGCGACGTTCGTCGCCTCCGGTCAAGAGATCCGGATGGGCGTCTCCACGTTCACCGACTTCGTAGCGATCTTCGGGCTCCCCCTGCTGGTGGCGTTCGCGGGCAGCGTGGGCACGCTGCTGATGATGAGCAAGCAGCGCGACGGCGAGCTAGCCCTGGCCGGCATCGCCGGGGCGGCCCCGCCGCAGCGGGTGGCACTTCCGCTGCTGGAGGCGTCCATCATCACCGGGACTGCCGTGCTGCTTGCCCTCGTCGAGGTCGTGGGCATGTATGCGTTCATGGCGTACGCGATGACGTCGGCCGGGCTGACTTACGTGCCAGTGGTGCCCGTGCCGACGCTGGCGCTGGCGATCGGGATCTGCTGGTTGATCACCGTGCTGGCGACCGTGCTACCGACGCTACCCGCCTTACGGCTCCCCGAGCCCCGGGTCATCGCCCGGCTCGTGGCGGAGTGAACGCCATGCGACGCATCGTTCTCGCCGAGTTGCGCGACTCGTGGCCCGCCTGGTTGGGCGTGCCCGTCGGCTTCGTGACGACCGGCTTCGGCCTCGCCCTGTCGGCGCTGGTGCTGTGGTCGGGGTTCGTCGCCAGCGGCACCACCCTGCCGGAGCAGGAAGCCTTCACGTACGCCTTCCAGGGGGGCCTGAACCTCGTCCTGTGCCTGGTCGTCGGCCTGTCGGTGGTCTCTGCCGGGACGGGTCTGGTGATCGACAGCCGC
>Ga0075152_10002284_pt1 | contig 13618 bp, 13 predicted proteins | sample JI61114C2DNA_FD_70964 | JGI IMG/M metagenome (GOLD analysis project Ga0075152, IMG submission 70964) | Wastewater effluent complex algal communities from Wisconsin, to seasonally profile nutrient transformation and Carbon sequestration -... | ecosystem: Engineered > WWTP > Effluent > Algae...
GAACTGTTGCCCTTCCTGTTCGAAGTACCAACTCCCGAGAGTACTGCGCGTGTTACTACTGCCATTGGAGAACGGCAGGTGGAACTGGCGGAACTCGTTCGATCCGCAGACCCTAAAATGCGCGAGTACGCTATCCGTGCCGCGGTCTATCCCGCTGCACCTGCGCCTGAGTTGGTAGAGGCTGTTCTCGCCGAAGGTCGCGCCATAGCCGATGGGATCCGGACCTTCAATGGAATGAAAGAGGACGATCCAACGTACCACGAATTGCTGGGTGACTTGCGCGCTCGTTTCTATTATTGGAAGCAAACTTGGTGGACGATCCATCAACTTATTGGCGTGGATGGAAGGCCGCCGATGAAGGAGATCCACGACCTCGCGCTCGTGCATGGAAATGGTGCGATGAGCAACATCGAGATGGATTCACGCGCGTTCATCGAGGAACAGGACAAGTCCGCCGCGACGCGTACGCCATGAGCGTTCCGAAAGAATATGAGCAGGAGTTCGCTGGATTCCCGGCCGTGTTGCAAGCGCTTGTGCTCGCTGAATTGTCCGCAGGGAATACGATCAAGCGTATGTCGCATGGGCACCCGGCGGCACCATGCGGCGCGTGCATTTGCTTGTCGAAACCGATTTCCTCCCAGCCTCGCGAGAAAACGCTTGATCTTGATTTCTACGACCGCAACAACAGCCTGTACGCGGGAGAATTCACCGATGCAACGCGGCACTTTTTCGTATTGGAACCACCGCGACCATCGGAGCCGCCACCGGACATGAACGCTATCCGCGCACAACTGTATCGGAGCTATGCCGAAGCGAACGGCATCCCACTCTCGCAGATCAAAGCGGAAGATGCTGGCCGATCCTGGAACAATGAATTGTCGCCGGAAGAGCGCATTATCAGGGCCAAAGCGATGCCCGATCCGAATTCTGTACTGGCCCGGTTCAAAGCAAGTATGATCATCGACTACGATAAATGGCACGATGGCATCGGGTACGACTTGGACCTGTTGGCACAAGCAAGTCCGGACGAATTGCGATCCATCGAAGACATGCTCATCAACCGGAGCAACAGCGACTGGCGCGATGTGGAGGCCCTTGCGGCATTAAACACAAACCGTGCGAAGGAAGCCTTGAAGCAAGCTTTCAACGCCGGCAGTTCCGCTGTGCAAATGGCTGTGCATTCCTACGCACCCGAGGTGATGACGAAACAACAACGGACCGCGTCGCTTGTGAAGGTGTTGCTAGAAGGCGACCGTTCTGGAGGTCTCTCACAAGCGCTGATGCATGTTGGGTCGTTTCATCCGCCGCAAGTCATAGCTGCCCTATTGCGGGGACTGATGGAACAGGATGGCGGCACCGCATGCCACTTCGCTGCGATGCTCTACTTCCTGCACGGGAAATCCACGTCCACGTTCGATTGGGACCATCGGCCGTTCTTCCTGCGTTTCAATACGGATGATATGAAGGAGCGGGAGAAAGTTGTTCGTGAATTGTGCGCAACGATCGGTGTAGATCCGGACAGATGTTTCAAATAATTGCGGATCGAAGGGTGTTACGATCTGGTTGTCATTGGTGCTCACACCCGCTCCAACGTTTCCTGCAAATACCCCCAGAACTTCTGTACGGAGCTGATCTGCACCCGCTCATCGGGCGAGTGCGGACCCCGGATGGTGGGGCCGAAGGAGATCATCTCCATGTCGGGGTAGTTGGTTCCGAGGATGCCGCATTCCAAGCCTGCGTGGCAGGCTAACACGTGCGGCTCGCTTTTGAAGCGCTCCTTGTAAATGCCGGACATCAGCTTCACGATCTTGGCTTCAGGACGTGGCGTCCAACCGGGGTAGGCACCGGTGAATTCCACCTTGGCATCGATTAGTTCAAAGACGGCTTTGATGCTGTTGGCCTCGTCCATTTTTTCGCTGTCCACGGAGCCGCGGGTGAGGCACATCACGGTGTAGGCCTCGTCTTTCAGTTCGATACGGGCCACGTTGTTGCTGGTCTGCACCAAGCCTTCCACGTCGGAACTCATGCGGTAGATGCCGCCGGGGCAGGCTTGCACAGCACGTAGGAAACGATCTTGGTCGGCGGTGGTCATCACCTTGCCGACTAGGTCCGCTGGTGCCATTTCGATCTGCAGTTCCGGATCGGTGGTCTTGTACTCGGCCTTCAGCGTGTCGCGAAGTTTTTCGAAGTCCTTCGTGAATGCCTGCACCTTATCCGTAGGCACGCCGATGCTGGCACCGCTCTCGCGCGGGATCGCGTTCCGCAGGCTGCCGCCCTCGATGGTGGAGACGCGTATGCCATGTCCCTCATTCTCGAGCAAGATCCGGTTCATCAGCTTGTTCGCGTTGCCGCGCCCAATGTGGATCTCCGTGCCGGAATGCCCGCCGGTCAAGCCTTTCACCGATAGGCGGAAGCCTTTGATGTCTTGTGGCGCGGCTTCACTGGCGTATTTCCCTTTGGCAGTAACGTCCACACCCCCGGCGCAGCCGATGGTGAGTTCGTTGTCTTCTTCAGTGTCCAAATTCAGCAGGATGTGCGCATCCAACAGTCCGCCTTTCAGCTCGAAAGCGCCGGTCATGCCGGTCTCTTCGTCGATGGTGAAAAGCGCTTCCAAGGGTGGGTGGGAAATGTCCTTCGACTCCAACAAAGTCATGATGGTGGCCACGCCAATTCCGTTGTCCGCGCCCAGCGTGGTGCCATCGGCCTTCACCCAATCGCCTTCCACCTTCATTTTGATGCCGTCGGTATCGAAGTTGAACTGGGTGTCGTTGTTCTTTTGATGCACCATGTCCAAATGGCTCTGCAGGGCCACTGGCGTTTCCTTCTCCCGGCCTTTGGTGCCGGGCTTTTTAATGATCACGTTGCCGGCCTGGTCCACCTGCGTCGACAGCCCGAGCTTCTCCCCAAATGCCTTCATGAACTGAATAACCCGCTCTTCCTTTTTGCTCGGTCGCGGTACGGCGTTGAGGTCGGCAAAGTGGTTCCAGAGTGCTTTGGGTTCGAGGGAGCGGATGGCTTCGTTCATGGAAGGGGATGTCATTGGGCGAAGGTAGGGCCCGATACAAGTATGGAATATCCCGTTACTTCGTCGAATGGGTCAACATTCCTTAAACCGGAAAACTCGCACCTTGGTGGTGACGATAGCCGCTTTCACATGGGGCATGGGCAATGCACAGGTGCTTCCAGCCTACGCGCTTTTCAATGCGGAAGGCAAGTCGATCTCGCACAAGAAATTTCTGCATGCCGTGGACGATGCGGACGTTATACTCTTCGGCGAGCAACACAACAACTCCATCGCGCATTGGCTAGAACTGGTAGTGGCGCGCGATCTGGCCGCACGCGGCCCACTGGTCCTGGGTGCCGAAATGATCGAAGCCGATGATCAGAACGCACTTGACCGCTACCTGCGCGGCGAGATCGACCAGGATGCGTTCGATACCCTAACACGCCTTTGGCCGAATTACGCCTCGGACTATGCGCCGTTAGTGGACCTGGCCAAGGAGAAAGGCTTGCCGTTCATCGCCACCAACGTGCCCCGGCGCTATGCACGCGCCGTAAGCAAAGGCGGCTTTGAGGCGCTGGACACCGTGCCGGAAGCCGAACGCCAATGGATCGCACCGCTACCGATCGACTTCGATGCCTCATTGCCTCAATACGTGAAGATGTTGACCATGCTGGGCGACCATGGCACACCGGACGTGGTGAAGGCGCAGGCTTTGAAGGATGCCACCATGGCTTGGTCAATCGCGCAGCATGTACGGAAGGGTGTGCGCTTCCTGCATTTCAACGGGAGCTACCATTCGGACTTCCACGCGGGCATCATGTGGTACCTGCAACGCTCGCAGCCCGACTTGAAAGTTGTGACCATTGCCACCGTAGTACAGGGGCAGGTCGCCAAGCTGGATGCCGAACATCGCGGACAAGCGGATGTCATCTTGTGCGTGGATGCGGATATTCCCGGGTCGTATTGAGCGTTGATGCACGGGTGTCGTGGGCGTTGATGACCCGCACTGAATTTAGGGTACCCGGCAAGCGAAACTAATGCAAGTTGGAGCGGGGAGGAGATGACATGAATCCAGGACCGAAGCGCCCTTGTGGCTCTTGTGGACTGTTGCGGGTTTCAAAGCCATTATCAAGTCGGTCGTGAAGACCGAAGTCTTCCAATCTGCGTTCCAGGCAGCGAATTGATAGTGAAAGTTGTCTTATATTGTAACCACTTTTCAATCTGAAAAATCGCAATGCCATGAAACTGATACGAACACTTGCTGCTTTCGCCGCCATCGGCCTGTCCATGCTAACTGCACATGCACAATTCCAAGTGGTGCATGATGCCCCGAATACGACCAGCACGCCGAAATTGACCCCATTGATCTTAGCGGATGGAAGCCTTATAACCTTCCATCAAGAAAGTGGAAATGACATCTTCAGGAAGTACGATGCAAATGGCGTGTTGATATGGAACAAGGCCTTGGCAGGAAATTCCCAGACCATGTGGAATGGTGATCCAGCAATCGCGTTGATGATCGACGGTGCAGACGGCTTCCAATTCGCCAGACTTGCAGGGATCTCTGTTACTTACATCGACAGTCTATTTTTTTTTGAGCAGCAGGTGGTGGATTCGATAGAGGTCGTACACGTGAACGGGAACGGTGAAGTAACAAGTGCGATCGCACTAAAGAAGGTGTTTATGGACGATGGTTTTTTTGGCGGCTATTACCTGAATGAATTCGATGCTACGCGCACACCAGATAATGGGATAGTTCTGGTATTAACTAGTTCATATGGCCCAGGTGGTACAGTCGAGATAGTAAAAATAGATGCGGCCGGATTCATAGTATGGAGCAGAAGTGTTGGTAATGATATAGGATTTGGCGGTCCAAATCCGACAATTGCTTTCGACTCAGAACCGAGCGCCAATGTTGCCGTATCGCCGACAGGCCGAATTTACTATTTGGAAGGTTCGACCTATCCTTATAGCAACCTGCGTCTTACGGAATTGGATACCAATGGTGATATGCTCTGGATGCGGCGATATGTTTATGGGAATACGAATCCCTTTATAACGTTCGATGACATTCAAACCGACAATGCCGGCAATGTCCATGCCGCAGGGCGAATGACATCAACCGTTGGGAATTTCCACTATTTCTTACGCACAGATCCTGATGGTGTACTCAACAGTGGAGATCTTTATCGTACACCCATGGGTATTCAAATTGGCGGCAGTTTCGCCATCGACGCAGAGGGCAGAAGATTTCATTTGGCCAACACTTTTGATCTATCGACCTCAATTGGCAGCCAAGGATTGCTCATCGCTGACACGCTTGGTTCGCCCGCACAATTCATCCGCCGGGATGATCAAGTAGTATTGCCGAACAATGTTTTCATTGTGCCGCAGGGCATGGATGTAGCCGGTGACCGTTACGCAATAAGCGGTTCGCTGGAACATGAGCATGTTGACCTTGCGTATACCACGCGCTATGAAACGGTCGCCTCCATCACCACAGGCAGCATGTACAATTGCTTAATGGACGACACCACTTTTGCGCACATACCGATTCCCCTGAACATTATGACCACAGAAGACGTGACTAACGCCGCGTCCATTGATATCTCTGCCTATTATAGTTCCGAACCGCTGGTCGTGTCCTTCACTTCGGTTGCCTCCGATCCATTGGAACCACTTTGCACATTCGCTGGCCAGTTGCTGCAGATAAATCTCGGAGTGGATGATGCCATGTCGAACTCCTTAGCGCCACTAATGTTGAATTCGTTGGTGTCGCAAGGCACTCCCCTTCTCGTGAACGACCCCCAAGCCGAGGTGGTGGACGTGTATGACAGCTATGGTGCGCTGGTGCAGCATTCCACTTTGGGCACAGGCCGGTCCATTTCTACCACGGGATGGTCCTCCGGAGTTTATTTGGTTCGCGCCATCAACAGTGGCGGAACGCCCTTTCGCACGCAGCGTGTTGTCGTTCAGTGAGGAGTGGTAGCGGGCTGCATTGGCTTGGATGCGTTCGCCGATCATAGCCTATCAAACTGGTTTTACAACGACCTTGAACACCCAGCTGATCTTGGAGACCAAGTCGAATTCCTCCAATTCCGGATGAGACTTCGCGATTTCCGCGCGCACCTGCCGTTCGCGCTCATCCATCGGCTTATGGCGAGGCTGTTAATTCGGGTTCGATCGAAGTCAAGTCTTTTTTCGCTTTTGCATATCCTACTTCCGGACCATGAACAGAATTACTTCCCTCAGTCCTTAAGCGTACCGATAAGGCTCCCCGTTGATCGCCAGTTGCCGCACGTTTTCCGCCACGCGCCCCATGTACGTTTTCCAGAACGTATGCGCGAAAAGCCAGTTCAAAGGCTGAAGCATCGCGACATCCGAATGCAGCGTGTAGCTGTAGTCCACCTGGATCTTGTCCGGACCTAACTCCGTGGTCCTCCAAGTGCCGACAAATCGCGAAAAACCCAGCATCCACGTCTGGAACTGGTTTACTTCGATCGTCCAGTAGACGTTCTCCACACGTTCCAGCACATTATCCACGGAAGCAAAGCCGCCTTTCTGGGTGGGACAGGGGGCCACGAAAACCTTCTTGCTGGATCCCGGCTTTCCCCAGTGTTCGTCATCCGTACAATGCGTAACACGGGGCATAATACCATACCCGGTATGGACCTTGGAGACATCACAGAGCATCGGGGTTTTGAAGGCCCTTTCCAACGAACAGGGGAATATGGTGCGGATGGATACGGTGGTTGTCATGTGCGGTCAGGTGGACCTCTGATTCAAGGCCGCCGAAGGTAGGTAAACCACCTACCCGTAGTCTTCTTGCTCTCACATTGACGATTTGAGGCAGTGGATCTATGCCCCATACTTCACCACCATCGCCAATTGCCCGGCATGGTAGGCCGTGTGCGTGGTGATACGTCCAAGTGCTTCCGCCTTCGTCTTCTTCCCGAACTCCTTCGTTTCGATCACCACGTCCCAATCCGCATCGGACTGTGCGACGATCGCGCGTTCCAGTATCTCAGCACTTTCCTGCACGTAGGCGATCAACGCGGCGAGGTCGGTCCATTCACCGGTGTCGTGCCCCTTGGCCACGGTGCTCGCATGCACTTGCACATCCTTCAATCCAAACACGTTCTTCGCAAAAAGCAGTTCAACATCGCCGATGTGGCGCAGCAGGAAACCGGCGCTGTTGGGTCCGGGCGCGAGCTTCTTCGGCAGGTCGGCCGCGGTGAGCTTGGGCAGCTGGTTGGTGAAACGGGTGCGGCCTTCTTTCCAGAGGGCGAGGAGGGAGGTGGTGCGTGGATCCATTCGAAATGATGTTTACCAGAGACCTGCAAAGATCCCGATGTAATAAAATCCAGTAAGCAAAAAGACAACGCCTGCCACCACGCGCATCACCTTCTCCACACGCGTCACCGCGCTGAAGACACGGCTGAGCTGGTTGGCGCTATAGGCCATCACGCCGGCGAAGAGCAGTACGGGCAGGCCGGTGCCAATGGCGAAGATCACCGGCAGGTGCAATCCGCCGTTGGGGGCGAGCGTCATGGGGATCAACGAGCCGAAGAAGAGCGCGCCACTATACGGGCAGAAGGCCAACGCGAAGAGCATTCCCAAAACCAATGCGCCAAAATGCCCTTTGTCCTTGAAGCGGTCGGTCAGTTTGTTGAGGAAACCACCGCCGGTGCCGCTGCCGATCTTGATCACGTTGAGCAGCACCAGGCCGAGCAGCACGAGGATGGGCCCCAGGAAGAGCTCGCCCTTACTTTGGAAGAAACGCGCCACATGGAACTTGCTGGCACCCCAATAAAGTACGGCGCCAAGCACCGTGTAGCTTAACGCACGACCCAGCGTGTACAGGAGACCGCTCACGAGTGCTGCTCGCGGATACTTCAACTCACGGGCGATGTAAGCCGTGGCGCTGATGTTGGTGGCCAGCGGACATGGGCTAACAGCTGTGAGCACGCCCAAGGCGAAGGCCGCCAAGGCGGGCGTCTCCCGCGCAGTGGCGATGTCGCGCAACCAGTCCATCAGAGCTTCGAGCGCAGTTTCTGCGTCAGTTCAGTCTTGAAGGTGTCCGCATCACTGGCGTTCATGAAGGCCCATTCGGTAAGGTCGATCTTCTCGTCGGTGCCGTTCTTGTGTATATGCAGGAAGAGCGCTGTGCCATAAGCACCGAACTCCTCCGCGAGCTTCTCGTTCGCCCCATCTTCCACGTTTACCAGGCGGAAGGTGAATGTGCCATCCTTCATCTGCGCGGCAAATCCGGTGTTCAGGACTTCCTTGGTCAACGCCTCGATGTTCAGGCATGTTTCGCAGCGGTGTGCGCTGTGGAATTGGATCACGTCGATCCGTGTAACGGCAGCGGCGGACGTTGCTTTCGCAGGTTCCTGTGCATTGGTCGAACATGCCGTGAAGAGCAAGCCGAGTGCGAGCGCTGAAAGGTGGATGAGGTGTTTCATGGTGGTGTTGTTGTTTTTGCGCTGCGATGTGCGGATCATAAGATCAAGTTGAAGAGGTATCCGGAAACGATGATGAAGAAGGTTACCGTGCCGAAGTAGATGGCGATGAGCTTCCAAGACATCACCTTCTTGAGCAGCGTGCCTTCGGGAAGTGAAAGGCCCACCACGGCCATCATGAAGGCGATGGCGGTGCCGAGCGGGACACCTTTCTGCACCATCACCTGAATGATGGGCAACACCCCGGCCGCGTTGGAATACATCGGGACACCGAGGAGCACCGCGATCGGGACCGCGAACGGATTTTCCTTGCTGATGTATGCTTCGAAGAAGCCCGTAGGAATGAACCCGTGCATGGCCGCTCCGATCCCGATACCGATGAGCACATACAGCACCACGCTCTTCACGATGCCGAAGGCTTCACGGGTGATCTCCGGAAGACGTTGCGAGAAGGTGCGCTTTCCTTCACTGAAGGCTTCTTCCGCCTGCGCCTGTTGCATCACGCCTTGTGTCCAGTCGCTCAGCAGTGGTTCCAGCTTTAATCGGCCGAGGACGTACCCGCCAAGCGTGCCGAGCGCAATGCCACTGGCCGCATAGAACAAGGTGGTCTTCAACCCGAACATCCCGATGAAAAGCGCGATGGCCACTTCGTTCACCAGCGGCGAGGTGATCAGGAAGGCGAAGGTGACGCCCAATGGGATACCGCCTTTCACGAAGCCGATGAACAAAGGCACCGAACTGCACGAGCAGAACGGCGTGATCGCCCCGAAGGTGGAGGCGAGCAGGTATTCCGCCCCGTAGAGCTTGTTGCGCGAGAGGAAGGCGCGGATGCGGTCGATCGGGAAGTAGCTGTTCACGATCCCCATCAAAAAAGTGATGATGAAAAGCAGCAACAGGATCTTGATCGAATCGTAGAAGAAGAAGTGCAGCGCATGTCCCCAACGGCTCTCCGACGAAAGTCCGATGGTGTCGTACACCAGCAGCGCAATAAGTTGGTCGAGCCAGTCGAACATGATCAACGCAACAGGGCCGCGATCTCCTCAATACTGGGCACGCGGCCCTTGATCATCACCACTTCATCCAGCACCAGCGCGGGCGTGGTGAGGATGTTGTACTTCATCATCTCTTGGATGTCCTCCACCTTGATCACCTGGGCATCCGCCCCGGTGGTACGCACGGCTTCTTCCGCAGCGGCGATGGTGGCTTTGCATTTGGCACAACCGGTGCCGAGTACTTTGATGGTCTTCATGGGTTCGTTGGTCTATCGGAGCAGGTCGCGGAAATGCTTCTGCACATGCTTCCAGTTCTCCTTGTTGATGCAGTACTTGATCTTCGGGGGAAGGATCTCGCCTTGGATGAGGCCGGCCTCCTTCAACGCTTTCAGGTGCTGGCTGATGGTGCTTTGTGCCATGGGGATCTCCTCGGTGAGATCGCCGTTGTAGCAGCACGAGCGGCTGGCCAGCAGCCTGAGGATGCGGATGCGCACCGGATGACCCAGCGCCTTCGCATAGCGGGCGATCTCCTCCTCTTGCTCCGTGTATTCAATATCAACGGCTGTGCGCAACATCGTTCTGTGTTCGGGTATTGGGGGCCATCCCGTGTTTGTTCATCGCAAATGAACGATGGATAGCGCGCAGCGAAGGTGACATTGGTCACCCGATCGATATTTCGTGGACGGTGACCCAGCAGACGCCGCACAAGGCCAGCGCCTTTGCACACGGCAGTTCACCTACATACCCGCTCGGCTATTTGCCGCGCCTGCATACCGCAGGATGGTGGTGCGGCAAAAAGCCGAGCTCGCGCATCCGGGCGGGCGCGCCTAGTGGAAGCGATCAATGCCTTCCTTTTCAACCGGCATGAAGCGGCCAAACGTCAGTTCTTGAAAAAGATATTCTTGGAAATACCGGTGTTGAACTTGATGTTGGACCATTCCACATGGATCCATTCATCCTTGATGATCTTCCCTTCCCAATCTGCTTTCGTGTACATCCGCTTGGTCGGTATCAGCAACCCATCGACCTCTTCGTATTGCAGCTTCATCAAGTTGGGTACTTCCATTTTTCCGAAATCCGCAACGGTGAACAGGAATTGATCCACCAAGGAGGTCTCCTTGTTGATCCACAAGCGATAAATGTCTGTTGGCTTCCCGTCCTCGGAGTTGAAGCTGACATCAACCACATCATAGTTCTTGCCATCCAACACGTCCTCTTTCACCATGGCGTAGTTCAATCCGGGGTCCATCAATTTCTGGAACATGGTGAACCAATAGAAATTCGTCTTTCTATTGAAGAGGACCTGTTTCAACAGGGCCTCATCCTCCACATACGCTCCAGCGTGCCTCAGCCAAACGGACTTCCCATCAAAGCCCTGCTCGATCAAACCCGTTAGTTCTGGCGTTGTTCGTTCATGTTGCTGATAGGCTCCATAGGAATATTCGCCATCGAAGATGTACTTCTCATCCACCTTATCCGTCTTTTGGTCAACGGTGGTGTAGGTGTAGTTATAGGTAACATCCTTCTTCGCTCGCAGCTTGTCAAGGTCACCAACGGTCTGTGTCAACTTATGGACCAGCTCATGTGCTTTGTTCTGGAATGTCACTTCGGGATTTGAAATTCCGTCGGTCTGTTCGGTCGCGTGCAGGTCCGATTGCTCGATCCCATTGCTTTTGGGCGCATCCTGACATGCGGAGAGTAGCACCGCTATGGCGAATAATGTACTGAAGCTGTTTTTCATTTTCATGTTGTTGATCTGTCACTGTTGTTGTTTTTCCTTACGCTACCCAAGTGAGCGGGCGGGAAGTTCAATGACGAAGCCAAGCCAGTACCATCAGCGCCTCCTTCCCCCCGAATAGCTCATGGCTTCACCCTTCCCGAAGCCGTAGCTGAAGCCCAAGGTGATGAAGCGCCCGCGCTGATCGAAGCTGTAGAGGTAGTAGTCGGTGCGGTCGATGATGCTCTCCGAGATGCGGCTGCTGAACACATCGCGCACGCTACCGTTGATCACGCCTTTGCCCTTCATGATCTTCTTCCGGACGCCCATGTCCAGGAACGCGAAACCGGAAACATCGGATTGCACCGTGCGGTAGCCGGAGAGGTAGTTGCCGGTAAATTCCAGGTCCACATCCGCAGGCAGCTTGAACTGAGTGGTGAGCCGGGATGTCAGTTTCTGGCCGGTGAAATCGAAGGACTGTTCGGCATAGGTTCCCTTCCGGTCGAACATGCCGATGTTGAGGTCGGCATTGAGCGTGACCCACTTGTACGGGTCGTACTTGCCGTTGAACTCGAAGCCGGTGGAGCCGTTTGTGCCGATGTTCAGCGGAATTGTGGTGTTCACGTTGTCCGCGAAGGTGCTGATGCGCTCAACCACGTCGGTGGTGTAGAGGTGGTACACACTGGCGTTCAACGAGGCCTTCTTCACAATGAGGATACTGGTGAACTCGAAGGAGTTGGTGTACTCGGGCTGCAGGTCCGGGTTGCCGGTGCGGATGTTGTAGTTGTTGGTGATGTTGAAGAATGGGTTCAGGTCCCAGAGCCGAGGCCTGTCGATCCTCCGCGAATAGCCGGCCTGCAGTGAAAAGAACTCGGAGATCTTGTGCGTGGCATGGGCGCTGGGGAACAGGTCCGTGAAAACCCGGTCGTTGCCTTCGTTGGTGGTGGTGAGCAAGGTCCGCAGGTCGGTATGTTCCATGCGCAGCCCCAGCTTGATGCCCGATTTCCCGCTTTCATACGACCCCGTGCCGTAGACGCCGAGCACCTTCTGGTCGTACTGGAAATCGTTGGTGAGGTCCGGGTCCAGCACATAGTCTCCATCGATCAGGTTGCGCACCGCGTAGTTGTTGCCCACATCGTTCAAGGCATATTGGGCACCTGTTTCCAGGGTCAATTTATCCGAAAGTGGGTCGGTGTAATCCAGTTTCAGCGTTTGGTCGGCGCGGTTGAATTTGGTGGCTGTGCGTTGGTCGCCGTTCACCGTTGTACCCAGCAGGGTGTTGGTGGTGAACTGGGAGGATTGGTCCTTGCCGAAGTAGGAACCCTGCGCGCTCATCAGCAGGGTGTGCTTCTTGTTGTCCTTGAATTCCCGCTTGTATTGCAGGTCGTATTGCCATTTCGGGTTGGTGGCCTCGGTCTCCTCCTCGCGGACCCATTCGGATGTGATCGCATCCGTGCCGGTGAACGAACTGAACGCGGTGCTGGAAGGATTGCTTTCCACCTCGTAGGCGAAGTTGCCCGATAGCGTCAACACGTTCCGGGCGTCGATGTGGTAGTCGGTACCGAGGGTGATGTTGTAGAAATTCTCGTTGCGGTATGAAGAGCCCTCGCTGGCAATGGTGGTGCCGCTGTTCCGGTCCGTGTTGACGGCCTCCGCAAACCGGGGCAGGGAGCGGTAGCCGAGCCCCATCTGGGTAAAAAGGTTGAACTTGTTCGTCCGCCGGTTCAAGCTGAAACCCACGCTGTGGTTATCCGGCGAGCCGGTGTTCAGGGAAACGGAGCCGTTCAGGCCTTTCTGTTCCTCCTTCTTCAGCACGATGTTGAGGATGCCCGCCGTTCCCGCCGCGTCGTACTTGGCGGAAGGGTTGGTGATCACCTCCACGCTCTCGATCATGTCCGCGGTGATGGTGCCCAGCGCATTGCCTTGTCCATCGGCCAGGATCGAGGGTTTTCCGTCGATCAGGATCTGCACACCGGAAGATCCGCGCAGGCTCACTTCCCCTTCAATGTTCACCGAAACCGAGGGCACGTGGTTCAGCACATCCAGCGCACTGGCACCCGTGGTGCTGAGGTCCGTTCCCACGGTGAACACGCGTTTGTCCAGCTCGAAGCGGGTGCGCGAAGCCTCCCGGGTCACTTCCACCTCATCCAACTGTTCGTGGTTCGCATGCAGACGGATCACACCCGCGTCCAAGCCAACTTCCGCAGCGGTGAATTGCGTTATCGTATCCGGGCGGAAGCCAATGAAGCTCACCACCAGGAAAACCGACGGCGTAGGGGAAGCGAGCGTGAATTTTCCATCGAAGTCGGTGGTGGCACCCACCAGCGTTTTCGCAGTTTCATTGTTCACTGCGATCACCGTAGCGTAGGGAATGGGTTGCGCGCTGCCGGCATCCACCACGTTGCCCGTGATGGTCGTTTTCTGCTGGGCGAACGCGTCCACA
>Ga0075152_10002286_pt1 | contig 13617 bp, 13 predicted proteins | sample JI61114C2DNA_FD_70964 | JGI IMG/M metagenome (GOLD analysis project Ga0075152, IMG submission 70964) | Wastewater effluent complex algal communities from Wisconsin, to seasonally profile nutrient transformation and Carbon sequestration -... | ecosystem: Engineered > WWTP > Effluent > Algae...
TTTAAAATAAAATGGCCAAACGACATTTTGGCAGAGAATAAAAAAATTGCTGGAATTTTAATTGAAAACAGCATAAAAAGTCAGACTGAAGTTCAATCAATTATTGGAATTGGCATTAATGTCAACCAAGAAAATTTTGAAAACTTACCACAAGCTTCTTCTTTATGCCTTTTGGAACAACAATTTTTCGACAAAGATTTGCTTTTAAAAAACGTAGTCAATCAGTTAGAAAATAATTTAGAACAACTCAATCAACTTTCTGAAGCTTATTTTTGGGAGAAATATCACAACTATTTATTTAAGAAAAATATCGTTTCAACATTTGAAGATTCTAACGGAAATCGATTTGTTGGAAAAATTATAAAAGTTACTTCCGAAGGAAAGTTAAAAGTGCAATTGGAAAACGATTCTGAAATTGATTTTGATATTAAGGAAGTAAAAATGCTGTACTAAATTAATCATTCCTTAAAAATACCAAATCGTTTGTTAAACTTCATAAAAAAGAATTTCAAATTAAGTATATTTGTGCCAATTTTAAAAAACTTTGAATTCCAATATCTCATGGAGAAAAAAATACTATCCCTGTTATCTTCAACACGCTTAATGGCTTTTTTATTCATTGCTTTTGCATTTGCTATGGCAAGAGGAACTTTCATTGAGGATGAATACAACACAGACATGGCTCGTGTAGCTGTTTATAACGCTTGGTGGTTTGAAACCATTATGGTGTTTTTTGTAATTAATTTTATTGGAAACATCAAACGTTATCAGTTACATAAAAAAGAAAATTGGGCAACTTTAATTTTACATCTTTCTTTTATTTTAATTATTGTTGGAGCTTTTGTTACAAGATATATTAGTTACGAAGGAATGATGCCAATTAGAGAAGGAGAATCTGCTAATATCATTTATTCCGATAAACCCTATTTAACGGTTTTAGTTGACGGAAATCACGAAGGTCAAATGCGTCGCAAGACTTTTGAAAAAGATTTGATTTTAGCTCCTTTAGTGAAGGAAGAAGACTGGTTTTTAAATCTTTTAGTTGATAATCATTTCTCAATGAATGAGGAATTTAGCGGAACAAAATTTGAAGTAGAATATCAAGAGTTTATTATGAACGCAACCGAAACTGTTGTTGCTTCAAAAAACGGTCAGTTGATGCTAAAAATGGTAGAGTCGAGTGGAGGAACGCGTCATGAACACTTTTTAAAAGAAGGCGAAGTTCAAAACTTACATAACGTACTTTTTGCCTTTAATAAATATACAGAAGGAGCTATTAATATTACCAAAATAAGTGAAGCTTACACTATTCAAACGCCTTTTGAAGGAGATTTTATGCGAATGGCAGATAAATTACAAGGGAAAGTAGTAAAAGATGCTGTACAACCTTTAATGTTCCGTTCATTGTATAACATTGGTGGCGCACAATTTGTGTTTCCAGAACCAGCAATTAAAGGTGAATTGGTTTTTAAATCAAACAATGATTTTAAAGACAAACAAACTGATGATGCATTAAAAGTTAAAATCAAAACACAAGGCAAAGAAGAAATCTTAACATTAGTTGGTGCGAGAGGAAAACAAGGAGTTCCTCAAAGTGTAAAAATTGGTGATTTAGAATTTACTTTATTTTTTGGAAGTAAAATTTACAACACGCCTTTCAATATCAAATTAGATGATTTTATTGCCGATAAATATCCTGGAACAGAAAAAAGTTATTCGGCTTTCAAAAGTAAAGTAGAAGTGCAAGATGCTGAAAAAAAGAATACCTTTAAAGATAGTATTTTTATGAATAACGTATTGGATTATAGAGGTTTTAGATTCTTTCAAGCTGGTTTTGATCCAGATGAAAAAGGAACGCAATTATCTGTAAGTCATGATTTTTGGGGAACTTGGATAACTTACATTGGATATTTTTTATTGTACTTTGGAATGATGGCAATTTTGTTTAATAAAAATACACGGTTTGCAAGTTTGAAAGAAAAATTAGAAAAAGTCAAAATAAAAAAATCAAAACTATTAAGTATTGTATTGATTTTATTTTCTTCATTAACTTTTGCACAACACAATCACCAACCAAGCAAGGAAGAAACTCTTACTTTATTAAAAAAGTATGTCGTTTCTGAAGAACACGCGTCTCAGTTTGGAAAAGTAGTCATTCAAGATAACGGTCGAATGAAGCCAATCAATACGTTTTCATCTGAATTACTTCGCAAAGTATCAAAGAGCGATACCTATGAAGGCATGAATTCTGATCAGGCTTTTTTATCGATGACACAATATCCTCAATATTGGTATAATTTGCCAATCATTTATCTAAAAAGAGGAAATGACAGTATTCGTAAATTAATTGGAGTTGAAAAAGATGCAAAATATGCACCATTAGTTGCTTTTTTTGATGAAGCTGGAGGTTATAAATTAGCCAATCTTTTGGATGCAGCTTACAAAGAACCTGTTCCTAATCAATTTCAAAAAGATTTTATTGATGCGGATAAAAAAGTAAACTTATTGTATTCTGCTTTAAGCGGTCAAATTTTAAAAGTTTTTCCAGTTCCTGGTGATAAAGCTAACAAATGGGTTTCGTTTTTAGAAGTGAATCAGCCAACAGGCACTTCGTTAGATTCGATTAAAAATGTGATGCCGTTCTATTTGAATGCTGTAGATAAAGCAACACAAAGCAACGATTATAAATTAGCTAATAGTTTGCTTACAGGTTTAACACAATATCAAAATAAATACGGTGCAGCTGTAATGCTTTCGGAAAGTAAAATCAATTCTGAAATCATGTACAACAAATATGATATTTTCAAGCGATTGTATTATATGTATATGTTGGCTGGGGTTTTAATGTTGGCTTTCGTAATCATTGAAATATTTAATTCAAAAAAATGGGTTAAAAAAACAATTGTAAGTTTTCATGTTTTAATTACTTGCTTGTTTGTTTTACATACACTAGGATTAATTGTAAGATGGTACATTTCAGGACATGCACCTTGGAGTGATGCCTATGAAAGTATGATTTATGTAGCTTGGGCAACAATGTTGTTTACTCTTTTATTTGGTTTCCCTTATCCAATTTGGTTCTTACTAATTTCAAAGAGTATATTAAAGAAATCATATTTAACAATTGCTGCAGGGACTTTTGTTTCTTCAATGATATTAATGATTGCACATTGGAGTTGGATGGATCCATCTATCGGAAATCTTCAACCTGTTTTAAATTCGTATTGGTTAATGATTCACGTTGCAGTAATTGTAATGAGTTACGGACCATTTACATTGGCTATGGTTTTAGGTTTAATTTCATTATTTTTAATGATTTTCACGAATGAAAAGAACAAAGAAAAAATGAAATTAAACATTGATGAGATTACATATATCAATGAATTAGCTTTAACAATAGGGTTAGTCTTGTTAACTATCGGAAACTTCCTTGGCGGACAATGGGCAAACGAAAGTTGGGGAAGATATTGGGGTTGGGACCCAAAAGAAACTTGGGCGTTAATTAGTATTATGGTGTATGCGTTTGTAATTCACGCACGTTTTGTACCAGCATTAAGAGGAAGATGGATTTATAATGTTATGAGTGTTTTTGCTTTCGCATCGATTGTTATGACCTATTTTGGTGTAAATTTCCATTTAAGTGGTTTACATAGCTATGCTTCGGGAGAAAAACAAAACGTTACGTATTATATTTACATTGCAATAGGCGTAGCTATAATTTCGGCTTTGGCTTATTTTCCGTACAGAAAATATATTAAAAAGTAGTTTCTAAAATTGAAATCATATAAAGAAGACTATCATTTTGGTAGTCTTTTTTTATGAAATGTTTAGCAGAATTTAAATTGTAAAGTTTTAAATTTGAGTAAAATTATTGAAAAATGAAAAAATCACTTTTATTGTTTTTAGCAATTACTTCTTTATGGAGTTGTCAAAACCAAGCGTAAAACAAACCATCAAAACAATCTAAATCAGAAACACCTATGTCAGCAGAAACGATTTATCAATTTAAAGTAGAAGATTTAGACGGAAACGCTTTTGATTTTGCTTCATTAAAAGGGAAGAAAATTTTAGTTGTAAACACTGCTTCAGAATGTGGTTTAACACCGCAATACGAACAATTGCAAACAATTTACGAAAAATATAAAGATAAGAACTTTGTAATTGTAGGTTTTCCAGCTAATAATTTTGGTTCACAAGAGCCTAGAAGTAATACACAAATTGCTACCTTTTGTCAAAAGAATTATGGTGTTACTTTTCCAATGATGAGTAAAATCTCTGTAAAAGGAAAAGATATGCACGCTGTATATCAATTTTTAACACAAAAAGCTAAAAATGGATTACAAGACAGTGATATAGAATGGAATTTTCAAAAATACTTAATCAATGAAAAGGGGAAATTAGTAAAGGTAGTTTCGCCAACAGTACTTCCTACGGATGCAGAAATAATCAATTGGATTGAAGGAAAATAGTTTTCAGTAAGAAGTTTAATAATAACCTTCTGTTAATGAGATTGTTTACTTTTTTAAAGCATTTTTTGCATAAATACCGAATGCAACCATCGATCAAATTTAAACCCCGATTCTTTAATAAATCCAACTTCTTCAAAACCAAATTTCATGTGAAAATCGATGCTATTGGTGTTTTTGGAATCAATTACTCCAATCATGGTGTGCAAATTTTGCTTTTTGGCTCTTTCGATTAATTCGGTCAATAATAATTTTCCGATTCCTTTTCTAATATAGTTTTTATCAGTATAAAGGGAATGTTCTACCGTGAATTTATAGGCTTCTTTGAAACGAAACTCACTATAATATCCAAAACCAACCACTTCATTATTCATTTCGGCAACAATAACTGGAAAGTTTTTCGAAATTTTATCTTCAAAAATAGCCAATTGTTGTTCTAAACTTCTTGGATGATAATCATACAGCGCCGTTGAGTTTAAAATAGCTTCATTAATTATAGCTAAAATTGCTGTGCAATCTTTGGTTTGGTAGTTTCTTATTCGGATATCCATATTCAGTATAAATAATTGTCTAAAAGTACTAAAAATCGGCACATCTTTGTAAATTTGTATTTCATTTAGTTGAATAAAAATGATGTATCCAAAAATTCCTTTAGCGCAAAGTATTCTTGAAATTTGCCAACAAAAAGGAGTCCAACATATTGTAATTTCACCAGGTTCGCGCAATGCTCCTTTGACCATTGGATTTACTAATAATCCGTTTTTCAAATGTTATAGTATTGCTGATGAGCGTTGTGCTGCTTTTTTTGCTTTAGGAATTGCCCAACAAATTAAAATGCCTGTTGCGGTAGTTTGTACTTCGGGTTCGGCGTTGCTAAATTATTATCCTGCTGTTGCCGAAGCGTTTTACAGTCAAATTCCTTTAATAGTACTTTCAGCAGATAGACCACAAAGTAAAATAGACATTGGCGATGGACAAACCATTCGTCAAGAAAATGTTTTTGCTAATCATAGTTTGTTTAATACGAATTTAAACGAAAATGTTTCTGTAGAAAACGACGCTTTGATTCAGGAAGCCATTGCAATTTCTGTTACTAAAAAAGGACCAGTTCATATTAATGTTCCGTTTGAAGAACCTTTGTACGAAACAGTTTCAGAAATGACTTATTTCCCAATTATTAAAGATGAAAATCTGGTTTCAAAGGAATTTATTCTTCAAACTGAATTTCGAGAAACATGGAAAAATTCGACAAAAAAGTTGGTTTTAGTAGGCGAGTTGTTTCCAAATTCGATAGAACAAAAATATATTGATAGTTTAGGAAACGATGCAAGTGTTGTGGTTTTAACCGAAAAAACATCGAATTTACATCACGAATCATTTATTGATCAAATTGATACGTTGATAACGCCTTTTTCAGATGAAGATTTTAAAGCTTTTCAACCCGAAATTCTTTTAACTTTTGGTGGAATGGTGGTTTCTAAACGCATAAAATCTTTTTTACGGAAATATCAACCACTTGAACATTGGCATGTTGACGAATTACGCGCGTATGATACATATGGTGTCTTATCGCAATATTTTGGAACTTCTCCAAGTACTTTTTTTAGCCATTTATTAGATGAAAATTCTGTTGAAAGCAACTATAAATCTTCGATAGAAACCATTTGGAAGAGTAGATTATCGCATCACAAGTTATATACCAATCAAGTTGCTTTTTCTGATTTTAAAGTTTTTGATTTTATTAGTAAAAATTTACCAAAAGATATTCACTTACAAGTGAGTAATAGTTCGGCTATTCGTTACATTCAGTTGTTTGATTTAGATCAATCGATTGAAGTTTTTTGCAATAGAGGAACCAGCGGAATTGATGGTAGTACTTCAACGGCAATTGGCGCTTCGGTAGTAAGCGTTAAAGATACGATTTTAATCACAGGTGATATAAGCTTTTTATATGATAGTAATGCATTGTGGAGTAATTATATTCCTGTAACTTTTAAAATCATTTTACTAAATAATGGTGGTGGTGGAATTTTTAGAATTTTACCTGGTCACAAAGAAACCGAAACGTTTAATACCTATTTTGAAACTTCTCATCAACTTAATGCTTCACATTTAGCAAAAATGTACAATTTTGAGTATTATATTGCAACAGATGAAGATAGTTTAAAAACTTCGTATGATACGTTTTTTAATCAGAACAACAAGCCTTGTATTTTAGAAATTTTCACTCCAGAAAAAAGCAATAATAGGATTTTATTAGATTTTTTTGGTGCGTTAAAAAAATAATTCTTATTTAAAACAATTGTTAAAAAAAATGTTTAAATTTGAGATTATTAACAACTTAAAAAAAATAATCATGAGTAAAAGAGATGAATTAATTGCAAAATATGCAGCTGATTTAAAAGAAAAATGTGGTGTAACTGCCGATATGGATTTTTTAACCAAAGTAGTTATTGGTTGTGGTCCTTCTATTTATAATGCAGATTCTTCAACGGTTTCTGGTTCTGATGAAAAAGAATTAGCAACGGTTAAGAACAATTTCTTAATTAAAAAATTAGGTTTAAAAGATAGCGCTGATTTAGATAAAGGAATCGCTGCTGTAATTGAACAATACGGAAAATCTAATAAAAATAAATATAGAGCAGTAGTTTATTATTTATTAGCAAAACACTTTAAAGCAGAAGCAGCTTACAAATAGTAGATACAAAAAAACTCCAATGATAATTGGAGTTTTTTTTTGATATATATTTTATGAATAACTTATGTTTATTAGTTATCAAATTTTGATTTTAGTTTTTTTGAAAATAATCATGTAAATAATCAATTTATATGTGTAACATTATTTGATATTGCAAGAGCTAAATTTACACTTAACATAAAAATATATTAAAATGAAAAACGGAATTAAATTATTCACCTTATTGTTAAGCTTTAGCTTTTTATCAGCTTCTTGTAATAATGATGATAACGAAGGAGAAACACTTGCACCTTTAGTTGCTAAATGGAACATTTCTCAAGTAGGTACAACAGTTAATGGGCAAGAAGTTTTGGTAGATGCTCCTCAAAATGAAAGCGGTTGTGATAGAGATTATGATTCAACTTTAGCTCCTTGTGCTATATATACAAATGAAGGAATTTATTCAAGATCACACAACAATTTAACAACTGTTGTTGATGGTGTAAGTACTACAAGAGACATCGTTAATTTAACGCTTACAGAATTAAAGTTAAGAGATGCTAGTGGTGGAATTCAGGTGTATTCTAAAGACTAATTTTTAAAAGATTAAATTTCAAAACGGAAATGACCTGTTGTTTCCGTTTTTTTGTGAATAAAATTTATCACTTCAATTGTTCCAAGCCCTCTTTTCGTTTTACAATGTTTTTATAATCTCATTGAATTTCTCTTGCTTTTTCTAACCAACGTTTTAAATCAGAAATATTAATTTGGTCAACATTTGTATATCTAATTTCGAAAGCTTTGAAACTGCCGTTTTTTTGCAAATTTTTTTTTTCAAATGATTGTCCATTCCAAAATATAACTCTTACAGAATCTTTTAATTTGTCATATCCCACAATCGGGATTGCCGTCTAAAAAACAAACCAGATGTGTGTACCAAATTTTGTTTTCGGCTTCAGCCAAATGCAAGTTAATTTTTTAGCCAATATATAGTAATCAATTGGTCCTCAGTTTATTTTGAATGGTTATATTTTTTAACTTCTAAAGTCAGAAGAAAAATGTTTGAATCAAAAATAATAAAAAACTCCGAGAAGTATCGGAGTTAGTGTGTATTTATTGCTTTTCAAATTCTTGTTTTTCATTGTCTTTCAAATCTAAATCACAAATTATTTTAGATGAAGTTGGTCTTTGTAATATCAAATATAAAAGCAGACCAGCGGCAATTAGTAGATATAAAAAATTATTTGTTGAAGTGTAAATTACTATTGAAAATAGCGCTACACCTTCAAGAACTGCATATTTTATAATGGAAGCAGATTGATATTTTATCAATTTTTCTTTTAAATCAGCATTTTTAGAAATTGAATTTAATTGACTTTTAAATAAAAAAATACTCAAAAATAGAGCAATAATTGCAGTACTTGGAATAATGTATTTGAATATATCTGCACTATCATCTAAAATAATTTCAGTTGATTTCATTTTTGAAAACATAATGAAACCAAAAATAAAAATACCTGAACATAAAGCCAAATGTATGATAGATAATATTTTTAAAAATGGATTGTTTGAACTCATCTTTTTTTAATTAAAATCCGTTCACAATAGTCAAAAAGTCATCTGCTTTTAGCGCAGCTCCACCAATTAATCCACCATCAACATCAGGTTTTGAGAAAATTTCTTTTGCATTATCTGGTTTTACACTTCCACCATATAAAATAGTTAAGTTGTCAGAAATGTCAAATCCGTATACTTTTTCTACTAAAGTTCTAATGAATTTATGCATTTCTTGAGCTTGTTCTGGAGAAGCGGTTTCTCCTGTTCCAATTGCCCAAACGGGTTCATATGCCAATACAATACTTGCCCAATTTTCTTTTTCCAAATGAAACAATCCATCTCGTAATTGGTATTCGACCACATTAAAATGGTTGTCGCTTTGACGGTCTTTCAATTCTTCACCAAAGCAAAAAATTACTCGCATATCGTGTTTTAAAGCAGTATCCACTTTGTTAGCCAACAACGCATCTGTTTCATGAAAATACGCACGTCTTTCGCTGTGACCTAAAATAACAGTGTTTACACCAATATCGGTTAACATACCAGCAGCAATTTCGCCAGTAAAAGCGCCACCTTCTGCTTGGTGCATGTTTTGTGCAGCAACTGTAATTGATTTTTTATTAGTAATTTCAACTGCTTTAGCTAAATTAACAAACGTTGGTGCTACAATAATTTCGGTTGTTGTATTTATTTTTTTAGTGATAATTTCTTCTAATAATGCAATAGTTTCCTGTTGGTTTTTATGCATTTTCCAGTTTCCGGCTACGATATTTTTTCTCATTATTTTAACGATTCTAATGTTTTGATTAAATTTTTATCATCGGCCTCAATGGCTTTGTATAGTATAATTCTACCCGTTTTATCAACAACCATATAGCGTGGAATCCAATCTAAATTGATTGATTTACCAAAAACACCTTTCATTCCATCTGATGTTAAATAATGTTCACCTTCTAATTGATGTTTTTGAATACCGCTTTTCCAAGCATCATACGTTTTGTCCATAGAAATGAACAAGTAAACTACATTTGGATATTGTTCTTGCAATGATTTTACTTTTGGCATTCCTTTGATACAATCTGAACACCATGAAGCCCAAACGTCAATAATAACGGTTTTTCCTTTGTGTTTTTTTAAGATATCTGCAAATTTTATGTGTTTGTTTTCAATAGAAACCAAAGTATTTTCTAAGGCTTCTTTTTTGAAATCAGTTTCCTTTTTCGTAGAACATCCTAAAGTATTGATTATCATGATTGCTAAAACGAATAATTTTTTCATAATTCACTTTTTTGATTTAAAAAATATAGAGGAATAGTTTTTATTTTTAAACTTTTTAGTTGTTTATAGAATAAAATCTTATGATTTTATCACAATAGTCGATGGGCTTAAATTTTATATGTTTGATTTTATTTTTTCAATTCCGAATATGGTTTTTTAATTAACTTTTTTAATTCAGCGCCATTAAATTTATTTTCATTGATTCCGTCGTAAAACTTGATTTCATTTCCGTTCCACAAATATTTTACGCCAGGAGTATCTCTAGTGTTTCCTAAAACATTCCAAAAACTTATAACGTCAACAATTTGGTAGGGATATTTTTTTTCAGCAATAGTAAAAAAGTCCGGAATTTTATCTACTTCTTCGTCCATAAAAATAATAGAAACTTCAGGAAACGATTTATATTTTCGCTTCATTTCTGTTAATTGTTTCGCCGTTTCTTGGCAATGATCGCAACCAGGAGCAAAGAAGCAAAGGATTTTTTTGTCTTTATCTATGTTTGGAAAAAAATTAGCGTAACCCGATTTTTTTGCAATTGGTGCATCAATTTTTTCAATTTCCTTGGGCTTTACACTATCAATTATTTTTTCAACTTCGGTTTCAGGAACAGTCGTAGCAAATGAAGAATCGATGATGGTTCCAATGGTTGGCTCATCTGTAAAACTTGAATTGTCGATGGTTTTGGTTGTCGATTTCATTGGAGCTACCATAAACAGAGCTAAGATACAACCTAATCCAACTGATTTCAACAACCAAAAATTTGATTTTTCATCATTAGGCAGTAATTTAAATAACCAAACTAACAAACCAATTGCAATGATATTTTTGATGATTGCTTCAACAGGAGTCATCGGAATTAATTCTCCAAAACAACCACAGTTTCCTGCATTTCCACTTACGAAAGTTGTATAACTTAAATGAATCGTAAATACCGCTAATAATAAGATTGTAGCTGGAATTGTGATTTTTTTCAAGTAATCTTTTAACAAAATAGCAATTCCTAATGCAAATTCAATTCCGATTAAAATTCTAGAAAAATAAGGAGCAAACCCTTCTGAAAAACCTAAAGGATACAATTGTTTTACTTCAAAAGTAGAAATTGCAAAATAAGGTGAAGGATATAATTTGGCAACAGCTGAAAGGATAAATAAAGCTGAAATGACTAGGCGTAAAAGCCAAGATATGTTTTTTGTGTTCATAGTATGTTTAAATTACAAATAGCAAATAATAAATTACAAATAAATTACAAATTTTAAACTTCAAATCCAAAAAACTATACTTTGTATTTTTCAATTATAGAAGAAAATATCAATTTTAATTCTTTTCCTTCTTTTATCAGTTGTTCTGTTTCGGATTTAAATTCAGGGTTTATTCTGTTTAAAATGTTTAACCAGTAACCAGCTTCTTTACTTTCTTTTCTCGAAATTTTCAATCTAAAAACAAAATCTTTTTTACTTAATGATTCATTGGCTTCAATGTAATTTGCTCCAATTGAACTTGATGCTCTAACTAATTGTTTTGAATCTTCGATATTTGAAATTGACTTTGGTAATTTACTAATATAAATTCTGCAAGCTATCGCAAACTCAAGTGTTCTATCTTCTAAATCGTATTTTTTTCACTCATTTAGATTTTTTTGAATTTAAAAAATTGAAATTTTAGATTTATTTGTCTTTTGTTATTTGCTTTTTGGTATTTCTAATGGCTAAAATACAACTTCCTAAAAAGTTAACGTGTTAACGACTTGTTATTTATTTTCCATTAAAATCAAGGCGAAAACAGAATAGTTAATCATGTCTTGGTAATTAGCATCAATTCCTTCCGAAACTAAAGTTTTTCCTTTGTTGTCTTCAATTTGCTTTACTCTAAGTAGTTTTTGTAAAATTAAATCGGTTAACGAACTGATTCTCATATCACGCCAAGCTTCACCATAATCGTGATTTTTGTTTTCCATTAACGTTTTTGTCAATGTAATTTTTTCATCGTACAATTTCACTGCTTCATCTGCTGAGATATCAGGTTGATTGGAAACTCCTTTTTCCATTTGAATCAAAGCCATTGCACAATAATTGATAATTCCAATGAATTCTGATGCTTCACTTTCGTCCACTTTACGAACTTCATTTTCTTGTAGACTACGAATTCTTTGTGCTTTTATAAAGATTTGATCGGTTAAAGAAGGCAAACGTAAAATACGCCATGCACTTCCATAATCTTTCATTTTTTTACTGAATAATTCGCGGCAAACCGCTATAACTTTATCGTATTGTTGAGAAGTATTCGACATTATTTGCTGTATATTTGTGTGAGAATTTTCAAAAGTAATGAATTAAGTCAAAAGTGAAAAGTGAAAAGTGAAAAGAAATCAAAATTAAGATGAATATCAATTGTAACGGAAATTTAATTGATTTGTCAATTCCAAAAGTAATGGGAATTTTGAATGTGACGCCCAATTCGTTTTATGATGGTGGTAAGCACAGAGAAATCAATTCGATTATTCATCAAGTAGATAAAATGCTTTCGGAAAGTGCTGATTTTATTGATATTGGTGCTTATTCAAGTAAGCCAAGTGCCGAATTTGTTACAGAAACAGATGAAATTAATCGTTTGGTTTATGTTATTAAAGAATTAGTCAATACGTTTCCAAATATTATTTTATCGGTTGATACGTTTAGAGCAGAAGTGGCGAGAGTTGCTGTGGATAATGGCGTTGCGATTGTGAATGATATTTCGGCAGGTTTGTTAGATAAGAATATGTTGGAAATTGTTGCCGATTTAAAAGTTCCATATATTATGATGCACATGCGTGGTAACCCGCAAACCATGCAAAGTTTGACGGAATATGATGACATTGTAAAAGAAATGATTTTTTACTTTTCAGAACGAATTGAAAAAGCAAGAAGTTTCGGAATTTCAGATATTATTATTGATCCAGGATTTGGATTTGCAAAAACGGTTGAACAAAATTATGAAGTATTGCAAAAAATGGAATTATTTTCTTTTTTAGAATTATCTTTGTTAGCTGGAGTTTCGAGAAAATCAATGATTTATAAAGTGTTGAAAAATTCACCTGAAGAAGCACTAAATGGAACTTCAGTTTTGAATACGATTGCATTACAAAAAGGAGCTAAAATTCTCCGAGTGCATGACGTAAAAGAAGCAGTAGAATGTATAAAATTAGTCAGTAATTTAAAATAAAGAATGAAGAAATTAGTTGCCATTGTTGTCCTATTGGTTTTGTTTTCTTGTAGTGAAAAAGAAGTTCAATTACCACAAGCCGAAGTTTCTGCTTTAAAAGATATTGTAGATCATTCGCCAATTTATATGTTTTTTGAAATTCAGAACGAAAAGGATACAATTATAGATGTTAATCGAAAAAACTCAATCAGTTCTACCAATTGGGTTTATAATATTGATAGACGTTTACCATTAAAATTAGTAATTCCAGAAGTTATGAAATTACAAGAAAAGAAAGCCAATAGTGCTCACTCTAAAAAAGATGCTATTGATGTTTTTTCTTATTCGGATAGTATCGGAAAAAATTTAGCTTTTTTCCCATTTACCGATGTAAAGTATAAGTTGGATAAAGAATTTTCAAAGTTTTTTATTAAAAAACACGCTACAGAATATACTCCTTAC
>Ga0075152_10002288_pt1 | contig 13610 bp, 10 predicted proteins | sample JI61114C2DNA_FD_70964 | JGI IMG/M metagenome (GOLD analysis project Ga0075152, IMG submission 70964) | Wastewater effluent complex algal communities from Wisconsin, to seasonally profile nutrient transformation and Carbon sequestration -... | ecosystem: Engineered > WWTP > Effluent > Algae...
CCGGCTCCAGGCCTCGATCGCGACTTCGGCGACAGCCAATCGTGCAATGTGAACGTGATCTGCCCGGAGGGCGATGACTGGCGTCCGGAGATCCGGTCCGTGGCGTGCATCATCGCCGGCGGTGGCTATTGCACGGGCACGTTGCTGAACAACTGCAACAACGACAGTATCCCCTACTTCCTTACGGCCAACCACTGTTTGGAAGGCGGCACACCGCCGGACTCCTGGGTGTTCCGGTTCAACTGGGACAGTCCGGTGTGCGATCCGACGCAGAACGCGCCGACGGACCAGACGGTGAGCGGCTCCACCCAACTCGCGGCCAACCCCGGCAGCGACATGCTCTTCTTGCAGCTATCCAGCCAACCCCCACCGGAATTCGATGTGACCTACAGCGGCTGGGATGCAACGGGCACCGTACCCGACAGCTCTACATGCATCCATCACCCGATGGGTGACATCAAGAAGATCAGCCACGACAACGAAGCGCAGGCCCAGCAGAACATCGATGTGGGCAGCGGCCCTGCGGATTGCTGGCATGTGTTCGATTGGGACAGCGGCACCACCCAGCCCGGCAGCAGCGGCAGCGCGCTCTGGAACCAGGACCACCGGATCATCGGGCAGCTCTATGGCGGTGCGGCGGATTGCAACAACAATGTGGACGACTACTTCGGTCGCTTCGACGTGAGCTACCCGCTGCTCACACAATGGCTCGGCGAGTGCGACACCCTCAGCGGCCTCGACCCCGGCTTCACCGAACCGGTGCTCGCCCATAATGCGGCGATCACGAGCATCAGCAACGTACCGACGAACGTGTGCAACGACACGCTCATCGCTCCGCTTGTCACCCTGAAGAACAACGGCACTGCGTTCCTGCAAGAAGTAACGATTTCCTATGGGATCGTGGGCGGCGCGAGTGGCAGCCTCGATTGGTCGGGCAACCTGGCACCGCAGCAGACCGCCAACGTGCCGCTGTCGGCCATCGGGATCATCAATGGCCCACAGACGTTGACGGTGGAAACCTCCGCGCCCAACGGCCTGCTCGACGGCGACCCCACGGACGACGCTTTCGAATTGGCCTTCGTGGCCAACACGCCGGGCGAAGCGGTGACCTTGAGCTTGACACCCGACAACTTCGGCGTTGACATCATCTGGGAGCTCACCAACGAGGAGGGCACGGTACTCTACAGCGGGGGTCCGTATGCGAACGATAACACGAACACGATCATCCGCGAGTTCTGCTTGGGCAGCACGTGCTACACCTTCACGATAGCGGACGAGTTCGGTGATGGTATCTGCTGCACACAGGGTGATGGCAACTACACGATCACCAGCGCGTTCGGCCCGCATGTGGAGAGCGACGGGCAGTACGGCGATGGAGAAAGCCGTGAATTCTGCCTCGTGGGCGTCGGCTTGCCGGAGATCGACCCCGGCACCATCGCTGTATTCCCCAACCCCGCGAGCGGCCAAGTGGATATTCTCCTCCCTTCTCCCACCACGTCCTCAACGCCTTGGGAACTGCACGATATGCTTGGGCGCATGGTCGCCAATGGACGAATGGCCGCTGGGCAACAACGCGCACGCATCGATCTGGACGGGTTCGCCAACGGCAGCTACGTGCTGCGCTGCTCGGTGGATGGAAGCCTGATGCCGAAGACCATCTTCGTGCGGCACTGACCCCGGACGACGGAGCGTTCACCGCGGAGATCCGCCGTCCCAGCCTGATAGCGGTTCAACGCGCACAGGCTTCCAGCTTCCGCACCCGAACGGAGCGGGCGAACGGTGAAGTCGATCCTACCTTGCGGCACCGACAACGTGATGATGATCCGCGCGACGTGTACCGGCCTGCTGCTGGCCCTCAGCTTCACTCCCACCTCCGCCCAGATCGCCTTTGGCGGCCAGCCGCTCGCGATCGGATCCACTTGGCCCGAAGCGGGAGTGATCGACTTTCCCGAAGTGGACGCCGCACGTCTGCTGGCGGAGGATGCGGATCGCTCCGCCCATGGTGCGAAGGGACCGTTCCGTTTCGGCGTGAACCACCCTGCCGACCTGTCAATGCTGAACAGCGGCACATGGCGGATCCTGGAAGATGGAACGCGGGTGTGGCGATCGGTGCTGCATTGTCCGGATGCGAAGAGCATCAACCTCGTTTTCGGTGAGTACACGGTTCCCGAAGGCGCGCGTGTGTTCATCTGGAACGAACAGCACGAAATACTGGGATCGTTCACCCAGGCGAGCGCGGGAGGCCAGCACTCCCTGGGGACAGGACAACTCGCGGGCGATCGCATCACCGTGCAGTACGAAGAACCCGAGGGACTGAACGGTGAGGCCGCGTTGCGGATCACGCAAGTAACGCACGGCTACCGGGGCTTTGGAGCCGATCGCGGTTTGGGTGACAGCGGTGCGTGCAACAACAATATCATCTGCCCGGAAGGCGATCCCTGGCGGGACCAGATCGCATCGGTGGCGATGGTGCTGGTGAACGGCAATGGCCATTGCACCGGACAATTGATCAACAACTGCGCGAACGACGGCACACCGTACTTCCTCACAGCCAACCATTGCCTCAACGGGCAGAACCCGGCGAACTGGGTGTTCCGCTTCAACTGGGCCAGTCCCACATGCGACCCCACGGCGGCCGGAACTGTCAATAATACCGTCAGCGGTGCATCGCTCTTGGAAAGCGACCCGGACAGCGATGTGGCCCTGCTCCTGCTGAACACCGCGCCACCCGCGAGCTACGATGTGTGGTACACGGGCTGGGACGGCACCGGCGAAACGCCGGCTTCATCAACAGCGATACACCATCCGTCCGGTGATGTGAAGAAGATCAGCTTCGACAACGACCAACCGGTGACCGGAGAATTCGACGGAGCGGATTGCTGGCACATCCAAGGGTGGGAAGACGGAACCACCGAAGGTGGCAGCAGCGGTAGCGGTCTGTGGAACCCGGACGGCCGTTTGATCGGTCAGCTCTTCGGTGGGGAGGCCTCATGCAACAATAACGTGAACGATTATTTCGGCCGCTTCGATCTGAGCCATCCGCTGCTGACCCCATGGCTCGGGACCTGCGCGCCGGCAGTGCTGGACGGCCACGATCCGAACGCCCCTGCCCAAGCGCTCGATGTTTCGCTCCTCACCATCACCGGCATCGACGCGAACTATTGCGACACGGGATCGTTCTCACCTGTGCTCACGATCCGCAACAACGGCATAGCCACGCTCACGCAGCTCACGATCACCTACGCGATCGACAACAACGCTCCGGAAACCTTCAACTGGAGCGGCAACTTGGCCACAGGGCAAACCACGACCATCCCGCTGCCCACCCTTTCGGCCGGGTCCGGTGTGCATGTCTTCGACGTGACGTGCTCAGCGCCCAACGGTGGCGTGGATGGCTACCCGGCGAACGATCACAAGAGCAAGAACTTCCACATCGCATCACCCGGCGAAACCATCACCCTCACCATCAACACGGACGACTACGGTTCCGAGACCACTTGGAGAGTGACGTCCAACGGCATGACGCTATACAGCGGCGGACCCTACTCGGATGTGAGCGGCGGCACGGTCGAAACCGCACAGTTCTGTCTCGAGGAAGCGTGTTTCACCTTCACGATCTTCGACACGGTGGAAGATGGGATCTGCTGCGGTTGGGGCGAAGGCGACTACACCATCACGGACAGCGATGGCGATGTGCTGCTGGACGGCAACGGCAACTTCGGAGCGATCGCGACCACGCAGTTCTGCACGGGTTTCGCGGCTGTTGAAGAGCAGTACGAGGCGGACTTCATCGTCTTCCCCGATCCGAGCGCGGGCCTGTTGAACGTATCCTTACCGGAAGGTTTGACCATCCTCACCCTCCGCGATGCGCTTGGTCGGGAATTGGAACGCATACGGAAGAACGTGACCGGCCCGTTCCTGCTCGAACTCTCCCACCTGCCGAACGGACGTTACCTGCTGGAAGCGATCCACGGAGAACGCCAGCTGGTGCGCAGCGTCACGATCGTACACTGAATTCAGTAGGTACCGCTCCGGCGGCGCAGCGCCCACTCGATCGTCAGGAGGGCGAGCAGGAGGAAGAAGATCCAGCGCAGGCCGATGAGATCGCTGAAGCTGGCGTGCGCATAGGAGCGCGGCACGATCGTCTTCTTCGCAGCGATGGCCTCCACGATCCGGTCCATGTCGCTCGCATGCGCCATCAACCCTTGCGTACGCGCGGAGATGCCCGACCATAGGCCATGGTCGGCCACGGTGCTGAAGCGCTCCGCGACGAGTTCCTTCACGAGGAATTCGCCGGTAGCGGTCAGTCGCTCACGATCGAGCGTGGTGTTCGCGGACCAGGTGTAGCGGCCGGGAGGCAACGACCCTACTTCCAGCACATAGCCGTTGCCTTTCCTGCTGAAGGTGTACGCCAGCTCCTTACCTCCTTCATCCGTTAACCGGATCGCGGCCTCGGGTGTGTTCACCGGCTCATAGCTCGCATTGTAGAGCTCGGCCTCGATCATCACTTTGTCATTCTGGGCGAATTCCTGCGCGTGGCGAACGCGGAAGCGGCTCTTGTCCTGCTTCAGCGCGAGGTAGGCGACCGTCTTGTGCACGAGCTTGTCGAAGTGCGCATGCGTGTTGAACAACTGCTGGTCCGCCAAGCGCCAGCGCCAAAGGCCTTCCCCGCAAAGGGTTGCGCTGTGCCGCTCACCTTGGGGTTGCAGCAACATCAGCGGATACCGCGTGCGCACGATACCCACCTTCTGGTTCATCAGGGCCACCGCCCCCCTACCGATCTCATAGGTGCCGATGGGCACCTGCAAGGGCGGGAAACGTTCGATCGCGCGCGCATCATCGGGCTCCATGGTGAACAACGCGAAGTCAGGGTTGATGGCCCCCTGCGCATCATTCACCATCCGTTGGCCATTGGAGATCTCGAGCCCGCCATCCAGCGCGTTCACCTGGTTGAAGTCGGTGTTCTGCCCCAGGATCGTCCATGTGGGGATGTTCTTCTCGACGATGCGCGTGAGCACGGGCTGGATCGCCGCATACGAGGAAGGCAACTGGTGCAGGATGATCAGATCGTAGTCCTCCGGCACGCCTTTGAACGTCGCGGCGTAGGCGACCTCGGTCCCGTAACCTTCGAGCGCGTTGAGGCTTTCACGCAGTGCGGCCACATCTGGATGGGGACCTTGTGCGAGCACAAGGATCTTCCTCCGGTCATCGAGCACGTCCACGTAAATGGTCTGCTCATTGTTGTCCGTGCTTGTCTCCCCTTCCCGTTCAGCGATGCGCACGGTGATCCGCTGTAGTCCGGGTTTGTCGGCCTTCACCATGAAGGGGATCTCGGTGATCGCCGGATCCCCGCTCACAACGAGGTCCTTGCCTATGAGTTCCTTGCCGTCGCGAAGGATGGAAACCCGCGTCTTCTGTCCGTTGAAATGCCGCGCTTCCACTCGGGCAACCACGGGAAACTCATTGCCGAGGTAGGTGATGCGGTTGTGGTCCACGTTCCGCAGCACCAGGTCGGGGCGAACGGTCGTGTCCCCCAACGCGATGGCGTAAACCGGAACACCGAGTCGTTCAGCCGCCAAGCGCGGGTCACGTCCGGTATTGAAGATGCCATCGCCATCGATGATCACCGCGCCCAGATCCGGCCCGGCGAACCGGTCGTAGACATCACGGAACATCTGGTCGATGTCGGTGCGCCCTTCCACCTGTGCGAAGTCGAGCCCTTCTTTCACGGCACCCCCGTAGGTGAACGCGCGCACTTCGTAGTCCTCCCCGAGTTTTTCCGAAAGGCGGTTGAGCGCTGCCTGGTAGGTGGATCGCAACGCGGCGGTGTCACCAGCGGCCAATAACGACGAGGAACCATCATGGGCAAGCACGATCACGGGCTTGCGCACTTCGCGGAGGAAGATGCGCACCATCGGCTCCAGCAGGAAGAACGCCAGCAGCGCGATCACAGCGGCCCGGGCCGTTCCCAGAACCCATTGGACCGGCGTGCTCCAGCCGTGCTGAGCGCTCGTGCGGCGATACAGCAGCCAGGCGCACAACACACCGAGCGCGATGCAGAGCGGCAACAGCCAGAGGGAATACGAAGTGGTGAGCGACACGAGGCTGCGCCTTTGCGCTTGTGCGCGTCGGCTGAACAAGGCGCGAAGATGGCTACTTCAAGCCCTCTGACACCTTCTCAAAATCTGTGAAAATCGGCGTCATCGGAAAATCGGTGGACGCGTTCACCCCCATCGTCGGCCATCCTCACGTGAGCATGCCTCCGCATACGTGCAAGGTCTGACCGGTGATATACCCGCTCAGATCGCTGCCCAAGAAGACACAAGCGTTGGCCACGTCAGTAGCGGTTCCTCCACGTTTCAAGGGAATGCCCTCGCGCCATTGCTCCACCACCTTCGGGTCGAGCGCGCCGGTCATTTCCGTCTCGATGAAGCCCGGTGCGATGGCATTGCTGCGGATGTTGCGCGAACCGAGCTCCAAGGCCACGCTCTTGGTGAAGCCGATAATGCCCGCCTTGCTGGCAGCGTAGTTCGATTGGCCCGCGTTGCCCTTCACCCCCACCACACTGCTCATATTGATGATGCTGCCGCTGCGCTGCTTGAGCATGGTGCGCATCACCGCCTTGGTCATGTTGAAGACGCTCTTCAGATTGGTGTTGATCACCGCGTCCCAATCGGCCTCGCTCATACGCATGAGCAACTGGTCTTTGGTGATGCCCGCATTGTTCACCAGGATATCCAAGCGGCCCCAAGAGGCGGTCACCTGGTCCACGGCGGCCTGAGCGCTGTTGAAGTCGCCCGCATCACTTTGGATGGCCATGACCTTCCGCCCTGATCTTCCCAGCTCTTCCGCAAGGGCGTTCGCCTTATCCGGGCTGCTCACGTATGTGAAGGCCACATCTGCCCCTTCTTCGAGAAAGCGGTCCACGATGCCTTTGCCGATACCGCGCGAGCCGCCGGTGATCAGGGCGACTTTGCCTTGGAGGAGTGCCATGAGCTATAGGCGATCCTGTATGGACCGCCGCTGGCGAATATAGGATCGTGCCATCTATGCGACGTTCGGACCATGGCGTGCCGATCGCCCATGGTGCGGGAGAACATGGACACGGGCGGGCGCGACGGGTTCCTGATGCATTCGGCTTCGATCGCTTTCGCGCTCGTCGCTATCATTCTCCTGATCTTGTTGCGGATCAGCAACAAGCATTGGTCGGCGTCATGATCGAATGGTACCGTCAGGGTTGAGCCTGACGGGATACATGGGTGAGAGCAGCGCAGGCGTGTTCCTCCTGAACGGTGGTCGCACCTGGTCGTATCCGCAGAAGGCCAAACGGGATGTGTTCGGCGCATCGGCCTTGTAGGTCGGGTCCGCAGCGAAGAGTGGACGCAGGTCTTGCGGCAATCCCCAATAATGGGGATGCCCACGGACTTGTGGCGTTCGGCTGCTGTTCCGACCTTTGGGAACACAATCCATCACCATGCTCCTTCGCGTACCCCCTTCCCAACGCGCGCCCATGAGCCTCATCGGACTGTTCCTGATGAGCACGGCGTTCGCCCAGTATGCAAAACCCGCCCTGCCCGCGCCCGACCCGGCGAAGCCTTACTCCACAGGCCACGCTGAACGGTCAGCGGTATTCAGCACGCCGCGAGCAGCCGAGGTGCGCAACGACATGGTCACGACCAACTGGGGAACGAAGGTGGTGCGCATGAGCGCGCGCAACCACGGACTTCCGGAGGTGAACGCGATCAAAGACGCGAAGCTGGCGGCCAAGCTCGCTTCCGCCCAAGGTGGTAAGCCGGAGTACGATCAGGGTGCCCCCAAAGCGGTGACACCCGAGATCGGCAGCAGCTTCGAGGCGAACTGGAGCACGCAGCAAACGCCACCGGACAACAGCATGGCCATCAGCAACGGCGGCTGGATCGTGAGCACGAACAACGATGGCATCCTTTACTACGGAACGGATGGCACGGCCAGCTTCGGAGCGTTCTGGAACGACTTCTTCAGCGGCCAAGGACTGAACGCGAACATCTACGACCCCAAGGTGCTGTACGACAGCGGATCGGACCGGTTCTTCATGGTGGTGCTGCACGGTTCGGACGCGGCCAGTTCCAAGTTGTTGCTGTGCTTCAGCCAGACGAACAACCCGAACGATGGTTGGCACATCTACCAACTGCCCGGCAACCTGTTGGACAACAACTGCTGGTTCGACTACCCGTGCATCGGCGTCAGCAACAACGAGGTGTACCTCACGGGCAACCTGTTCAGCAGCGGAAGCAACCAGTTCCAGTCGGCCATCCTGCTGCAGATCGACAAGAACACGGGCTACAACAACCAGAACCTGAACTGGCAGTACTGGTACAACCTGCAATCGGACATCGGCGCGTTCACGCTCGCTCCCGCAAGTTGGGGACAGAGCGGCAACTACGGGCCCGGCGTGATCCTCGTAAGCAATGCTTCGGGCGGGGATAACCGGTACGTGGTATGGGACCTCACGGATGACCTGGGAGGAAGCCCGGCGCTGAACGCCTACACGGTGACGGTACAGCAATACAGCCCCGCGGCGGACGCCCAGATGCCGGGCACCAACGACCTCTTGGACAACGGCGACTGCCGGATCATGGGGGCGTTCTTCCTCAACGGTACCGTGCACTGCGTGCACCATGGGGATGTGGGCCAGGGTTGGAACGGCATCTACTACACGCGCATCAGTGCGAGCAACCTTTCGGCCACGCAAGCCCAACTGTATGGCGCACCGGGCACGATCGATGTATCCTACCCGCAACTGACCTCCTACGCCAGTGGCACAGGGGACCCGAGCGTGATGATCGCCTTCCTGGCCAGTTCGACTTCGGTGAACCCGGAAGTGAACGTGGTGAACTGCGATGCTTCCCTTGCTTGGGGCCCGAATACACTGGTCAAAGCGGGTGAGACTTACGTGGACTTCATCCAGGGCGGTGATGACCGGTGGGGCGACTACACGGGCATGGCGCGCAAACACAACGCATCTGAACCCGAAGTCTGGTTGGCCGCTTGCTACGGTGCGAACGTGCAAGGGGTCCTCAACAATACCTGGAAGACCTGGATCGCACAGGTCGGTGGCGGCCCGAGCGGTGCTCCGGAACAGGACCTCACGAGCAATTCCGCCAGTGTGTTCCCATCCCCTTCCGTAGACTTCTTCAACCTCACCTTCACCGTTACCGACCGCGCAACGCACACCATCCGCCTCACGGACATGAAAGGCGCATTGGTAAAGCTCCTCTATGAAGGCACCCCCTCCATGGGCGCGAACAAGCTCGTATTCAATCGAGACCAACTTTCACCGGGACAATACGTGCTCACCATCACAACGAATGACAACACCATCGCCCATGAGAAGCTGGTTATTGAGTAGCGGCATCGCGATGCTGCTCGTCTTCGGATGCTGTGGGCAGAAAGCCACTGGCAATGCCGCTGGTAACGCGGCCACACCTGCCGATACTACGGGCCGCCACGAAGCGCCCAAGCACAACGCCCCGGACCAGGATCGGATCGATAGTCTGAAGCAGGAGAAGCTCAAGGACAAAAATTAAGCGGTCTCTCCCAAGTTGGCGGGCATACGGCGTCGGATGTCCGCCAACGTTATTTTGGGCGGGAGCATTCCGTGGGCAACAGGCTTTCCTTTCTGGCGGTACTCCTCACCGGGGCAGTACTTCTGTGCACCAGGATCGGGTATTCCGAGCTGCGCGGCTGGACACCGATGAAGGTGACCACGTGGGACGCCCTCGCCTACTACGGCTACCTGCCTTCCACCTTCATCCACCATGACCTGGAGCGCATGGGCTGGATCGAGGGGATCGACAGCACCTACCAGGTCGTGGGTACAGGCGGGCTCTACCAGATGCTCCCGGTGGAAGACCCAGCGCTCGCCGCACAAGGCCATCGCGTCGACAAGTGCTTGATCGGCGTGGCGCTGATGGAACTCCCGTTCTTCTTCATCGGTCATTGGATCGCCGGTGCCAGCGACTTTCTGCAGGACGGGTTCTCACCTCCGTACCAATGGGCCATCGCGTACGCGCCCCTGTTCTACTGTATCGCTGGGCTGTTCCTGTTGCGGCACGTTCTGCTCAGGTGGTACACCGGCCCGGTTGTCGCCTTGGTGCTCGTGCTCCTCATCCTCGCTACGAACGCGATCCAATACATCAGCGTGGACGGTGCGCAGACACATGGATTCCTCTTCGCACTGTATGCGGCCCTGCTCTATTCGACGGTCCGCTGGCACGAGCGCCCGACGTTGACGCGTTCACTGGTGATCGGCGGCACCATCACGTTGGCGGTGCTCACCCGGCCCACCGAGGTGATCATGATATTCATCCCGCTCCTCTGGAACACGCATTCCCACGAAGCGACCGCATTGAAATGGGCGCAGGTGGAAGCGCACCGATCCCACTTCTTTTGGATGGCGGCGCTCGGCATCCTGCTCGTATTCCCGCAACTGCTCTACTGGAAGATCGCCTCCGGTTCGTGGCTATTCGAGATCGGGAGCAAGTGGGACTTCCTCAACCCGCATTGGCGAGTGCTCATCGGCTGGGAGAAGGGCTGGTTCATCTACACGCCGATCACGGTGTTCTTCGTCATCGGGCTGTTCTTCATGAACGACCAGCCGTGGCGGAAGAGCGTGCTGACCTTCACCTTGCTGAACATCTGGATCATCATCGCTTGGCACGACTGGCGCTACGGCGGCAGCTACTCCGCGCGCGCCCTTGTCCAGAGCTATCCGGTGCTGGCATTGCCCTTCGCGGCGCTTGTCCAGCGGGTCATCTCCACGCGATGGCGATGGCCGTTCCTCGGACTATGCGCCTATCTGCTGTTCGTGAACCTGTGGCAGATCCGGCAGTACAACAATGGGATCATCAAGTACGATGGGATGACGCGGGAGGAATACATCCGCGTCTATCTGCACTGAAGGCTCAGTTGTTCGGTGCCCCCTGCGCGATCCAATCGAGCACCTGGTTGATCCGGCAATCGGACAGGCCACTGCCTACCGGAGGCATGGAGGAGAATCCGTACTGGTGCTGGATCGCGCCGGCCAAGGTCCCATCGTTCACCACGGGCACCACACCCGCGTAGGTGGTCAGGTTGATGCCGCCATCGGGGCTGGAACCACCATGGCAACCGGTGCAAAAGGTGTTCAACGTGGGTGCGATGGTCCCTGCGAAGGTGACGTTCGATGTATCGCACGAGGATGGCACGCAGGAGTTGTTCTGTGCCCCTTGTTGGATCCACATAACGATGATGTTGATCTGGTCATCCGTCAATTGCGGCTGATCGGACGGTGGCATCTGGTCGTTGCCGGTCTCCCAGATACCGTCCGCGAGCAGATCGCTGTTGTTCGGGCTGCCGGGCTGCACCAGCTGCATGATGTGGGCATAATCGTAGAGCCGCACACCTTCCTCGTGGGTGATGGCATCATGGCAACCCTCGGTCGCGCAGAAGCTCACCAGCAACGGCAGTACGGCCTGCTCGAAGTACATCGTGTCAGGATCGCACACCACCAGCGGGCCGGATGTGTCCGGCGGAGGGATCCAGTTGTAGCCGGTGTCGAGAATGCCAACCTCTTCGGGTTGAACGAGCGGCTCGTGCTTGCAGCCCCCCAGCGAAAAGAACGCAACGAACACGCCACTGGTAACACCAGCTACGATCACCTTCTTCACGCTCAACATCCGCATGGGTCCAGATAGCCCCTGTTACGAGCTATGGCGCAAAACTGCCAAACCACGAGCCTGATGGCTTGCTGAAATCAGACCAACCGGAACAATTCAGGGACGAACCGGTGGCAGCCCCCACTGATCTGCCACCCTGGCCCAACACCTCCTTCACCTTCGCACCGATGGTCGCCGGGCTTTCCACCGCAGGAATGCCGCTTTCACCTATCACCTTCTTCTTCGTGGCCGCGCTTTCATCAGCGCCGGAAACGATTGCACCCGCGTGGCCCATGGTGCGTCCATTGGGCGCGGTCTCACGGGCGATAGCCGACGACGGGATTCCTGCAGTTCTCCTTGATCCACCCAGCGGCACGGATCTCCAGATCGCCGCCGATCCCGCCGATCATCACCATGGCCTATGCGTCTATGAGCCAATGGCACATCTACTCCAGGATCACACGCACGGACCTGGATATCTCACCACGTTGCATGGTGACCAGGTAAACACCGGCACCTGCGAGGATGGACAGTGAATTGCCGCTCACCGTGTAAGGGATGTACCGGCCCAACAGGTCCGTCACCTGGCAGCCATCGATGAACGCGTTGAACCGGATCGGCATGCCCACTGGTGCCGGATTCGGTCCGACCAAGCCGAGTTCACTGGCCATGTGGGTGACGGCCACCAGTGGATACCGGGTTTCGGTACCGTCCAGATCGACCTGCTCCAGGGCGTAATAATTGGTGCCCGAACGTGGCGTGCCATCCACCGCATGGTAGTCACGTTCCGTCTGGCTGTTCCCGGCACCCGCGATACGGGCGATCTCCTCCCAACTATCCAGGTCGCCCGAACGAAGCAACCGGAAATGGTCGTTGTTCCGCTCCGATGCCGTGCGCCAGTCCAAGTTGGTCTTCCCCATGATCGCTTCACCGGTGAAGGACACGAGCTCGACAGGTAGAGCATCCACCAGAATTTCCACCTGGTCGCTCAAGATCACCGTGCTGCTGATGGAAATGTCGTCCAGTCCGAAATCGTTGCCGACCCCGTCACCGGACATCGCCCGCAGGCAGATGGTCGCTGTCGTGGGCCCCAGCGGCGCGGTCCAGATATGGGTAATGGTCTGCCATCCCGCCCCGAAAGCGGGCAGAACCACCTCGGGACCATTGCCCGAACCATTCATCCACCATTGCAGACGCGCTGGTGTGGAATTGGACACCGTCCTTGCACGATAACTCAGCGTGTAGGTCTGGCCCGGGCACACGGTGATGTCCTGGCACCGGACCATGAACCACGCCGAATTCCATCCGGAGTTGACGATCATGAACTGCCCCGAGCCGGTGCCCGAGAACTGCGAATGGTAGCTCGCAGCGTTCGTTCCGATGTAATAATACCCGTCGCCCAGGTTCAAGTTGGGATTGTAGACGAACTGCGTCGAGAAACCCGAGTTACCACTGCTGAAATTGCCGTTCGCAACCAGGTTGCCGGTCGCGTACGAAACCTGGCACGTGTAGCTCCCCGGTGTGTTGGCGATGATGCTGGCCGACGTTGCCCCCGTATTCCACAGGTAGTTGCTGAACCCGGCCGGACCGTTCAGCTGCACGGGGTTGCCAGCGAACGTGATGTCCGGCCCCAAGTCGATGGAACAGACCGGCTGCGACCTTGAGGAAAGTCCAGTGGCACCCAATATGAGCAGTGGCGCGCACCGCCGGACAAGGCGAGTATGATCGACCCCTTCGTTCATCTGAGCTTCACAAAGATCGCTCACGCAAGCCGAGTGCCGACACGTTCCCCTTCGTCGAAGGACCTGGCGATCAGCCCAGCACCTCCTTCACCTTCGCACCGATCGTGGCGGGACTGTCCACCACGTGGATGCCGCTTTCGCGCATCACCTTCTTCTTCGCGGCGGCGCTTTCATCGGCACCGGAAACGATGGC
>Ga0075152_10002291_pt1 | contig 13592 bp, 13 predicted proteins | sample JI61114C2DNA_FD_70964 | JGI IMG/M metagenome (GOLD analysis project Ga0075152, IMG submission 70964) | Wastewater effluent complex algal communities from Wisconsin, to seasonally profile nutrient transformation and Carbon sequestration -... | ecosystem: Engineered > WWTP > Effluent > Algae...
TCTCCAGTGGAATACGAAAATTTACAAAAAATTGCGTGATTTTTTGTCCGGAAAACTGTTGACAGATCATATTCAGATAAATTAACTTACTTAAATTTTTTATTTCAATAGGTAATTTATCTAATTTATTTCCACCAAGTAATAGATAACGAAGATTTGATAATCCACACAGTTGCTCTGGCAATAGAGCTATTTGATTATGCTGAATATCAAGAACTTCTAAATCATGCAATGCACTTATGTTATTTGGTAAGATCTCTATTTTATTAGCGCTTAAATTTAATTTTTTGAGAGAGCGTATTCCTAGAAGTTCTTCAGGTATTAAGTGAATGAGATTTTTATATAGACTTAACACCTCAAGGTCTTTAATCCCCAAAACACTCTCGGGAACCGCTGTAAGCCATGCATCTTCTTGATAGTGTGTTTTCATATTATGTTCTCTCAATTGTAGCTTTGAAACGCTGAATATAAATCAAGTGGTCTGGCGTCATCCCATTTTTCATAAGCCTTTGCTAGCATTTGCTCAGCTGAATTACGTAAATGCGGAAGCATACCATGGGCTTTTGATATCTGGATAAATCCTTGCAATCTCGAGATAAAACGTGGACGAGCAAGGTTATCTTCTGAATTCCATAATGAATCAATAGGCACCGGACCAGATGGCCAGCACTCATCTTTATCCATGACGCGTAGCGCAAATGGCATGGAGCTGAGTAGCCAAAAACCACAAGCTGCAACATAGCTTTCATTGTATTTGCTGTCATCAAGGCTAGCCTCAATTTTGTTTGCAATTGTCTTTCTATACAATGACTCAAGTTCTACAATCACATCTTCAGGCAAAGCTTTAGCGCACCAACAAGTTGGGAAATTCATCCTAAAGTAAGTTGCATCAAGTAAGCTGCTTCCAGGCCTTACCCACTCAAAATCAATCAGCTGAAGCTCGTCCTTATCTTCATGGTCGAATACGTTATCAGGGCAAATATCGCCATGGGTTAGCACATAGAAATCTCCTAGGCTTAAGCTCATTTTGATCACATCTATCGCCTCTTGTTTTACTTCATTTGTAAAAGGGATATCAAAGCGATTACAAACAAGCTCTAATTTAGGGATCAAATCTTCTTCGCTCCATTTGATGCGGTCTTCTAGCGTTTCCCTATTCGGATGGGCAGACACCAATAATTCATCATATTCCTGAAGACGCTCGTGGCTTGCCATATGAAAATGCGCAAGTGATTTAGTAAAGCGCTTGAGCGCTTCTAGTGCTTTACCCGGATCAGATTTAGTCAAACTATCAACTAGGCTAATATGCGCATCACCTAGATCTTCAAGTAGGATAAACCTAAAACTTTGGCTTGCGCCTAAAAACTTAGGAATGCTGTGATTAATGTCAGACCCGTTCAAGAATTTGAGCCCAACAAAATCTCTGGCGAACCTTGCTAAGATGTCTTCATCGGTAGTCTCCTGATTTTTGTCAGAGAGTGATTGTTTGAAGATAACAGATCGTGTATCGCAGTTGTTAGTAGACAAGAACAAACGTGCAATCCTATTTCTTCGGTCAGGCTCGCTTAAGAATTTGACATCTTGAATTGTAACTTCCAGGCCAAAGTAATCTTCCAAAGATTTAGTGACTGCTGCGAGTAACTCTGGTTCCATGATCATGCTACACTTCCCAAAAACCAATCGAGCGCGGTAAAAATCTTCTTCTTAAGCGGTTCAGTTATTTCACCATCTATATAACTTGCGTGAAGAGCGCCACTTGGTTTGATAACGGTTAAATCAAGGTTCGCACGCATGGCATTATTTTCCTGGACTGGTTCAGCGATAACGCCCACATCGGTTGTAGTGTCATCTGCTTCAAACATGAGTACCGGCAGAGGCGATATAGGTCTTAACCTTGCTCTTCTTGCATCAAATAAAATCAAAGAACGCACTAACTCTGGATGTTGATTCACAAAATATTTTGCAATATCACCGCCATTTGAATGACCGCTAAGTATTAAATTATCTAAGTGAAGAGGTAAATTTTGCTGCTCTAATTGCGCTAATGTAAACAAAATATTGGCTTCACCGCGGATGTATAAGTAGCGACGAGCTTCATCTTGAATCGCATTTGGATCAACCTTCTCAAGACCATCAACATCACCAAAAACATCATGCTGTATACTCACAAAAGCATATCCCTTGGCGGTAAAATATTCTGCTAAATAGGTGTATTCCTTGCATTTGTAGCTCTTGAGCAACTCTTTTTCTGTGAGACCTTCCAGTCCTTGATAGCCTGGACCAAAAACTATTGTTGGCAGTAGTCCGTCTGCTTTCTCAGGGAGATAAACACTAACAGGGACCTGCCTTCTGCGTGATTCATCATAAAAATCAAAATGAAGTGTTTTCATAAATTACCATTAATTCTGCGTTCTATACTTCTGGGCCTTCACACAAAGCTCATATAACTACTATATTATACGCACAAAGTGTTTTATAGTCAAAAGAAATCAACCCCCTTGATCTTAATTCAAGAAGCCCCAAGGGATAAACTCCTCAGGGCTTTTCCATATTAGCTCTTCAAGCAAATACGATTTACAATCATCATAAAGCAGCTTAGAGAAAGAAAATAAAGAGGCATTGGCAACAATGTTCCATCATGTAGCAATCCCATAAATAATGTAAAGAGCGAGATCAGGCAGTAGTAGAAAAATCCAAACAAGCTGGATGCTGTACCAATTGCATGTTTATAATCCGCAAGTGCTAATGCAAGAGCATTGCTGGTTGCCATACATATTCCAAAAGCACATCCCATTTGAGAAATAATAGTAATCGCTATCATTACATGAGAAGGCAAAGCAAATAAATTATGATTTATCGTCGCCACACAACTGAAGATTGTTGTGACAAAAGCAATGATCAAAAGTCCATAGCCCATTATTTCTTTAGAAGAATGTTTATTCTGTAATCTTTTAGAAACGATTCCACCAAGCATTGTAGCGACTGCAATAACTGTAAAGCTCAGACCATAAGACTTAGGCGAAAGGCCTAGACCCTTGATGAGATAAAATGACCCTTCCGCAAAATAACTAAAGAGAATGCCATTACATCCAGCGACAATAACGCCAAAGCCTAGTACTTTTTTGTCTAGCACAAGTTGCTTCGCAATATTCCATAAAGAAAACTTTTTTCGAGAAGCATGTGGATGTGTTTCTGGCAACTTTACGCTCACAAGGATCGTTACAATAAGCGCAAACATGCTCAGGAATATGAAGATGTTTCTCCACCCAAATATTTCCGCGATAAGCCCTCCGAATAAAGGTCCAAGCGCTGGAAATAAGGCAAGTGCGCTACCGGTCGCAGAATATACTCTTCCAAGGGCGGGGCCGTGGAATGCATCTCTGCAAATTGCTTGGCCAAGAACGCTCCCTATACTGCCGCCAAACGCTTGTACTCCGCGACCGATCATCAACATTTCAATTGAAGTTGAGAAATAGCAACCAATACAACCGATAATAAAGACTAGTAAGCCCGCGATAACACAGGGCTTACGACCTAATTTATCAGAAACTTTGCCCCAAAAGAGTGTACCAAGAGCAAATCCAAAAAGGTATATTGAGAGTGTATACTCTACCATCGCTTCGCTTGTTCTAAGTGCATGCGCTATATCAGGCAAAGATGGCGTGTAAACAGTTTCAGAAAGTTGTGGTAAACCCACAATAAGAACAATAAGCCAGATTGCTGGCAATAAAATATGTGTCATAAAAAAACCTCGACATTTAAAATTCAAAAATTAAGCAATAAAATAGCGTCCTCTATTTTCAAGAGACGCTCAAATCAACCTAATTTCTTTACTTAAACGACGACGATTTTTTTCATTGGAACATCCCAAATTAATGACTACAGTAATAGTATACGCACAAAGTATTTTGGAGTCAAAACAAATCACACCACCTCACAGCCAAATAATTCGCCCTGTTCATGCCAGAGGCTTGGGATGTTTTGCATGAGGTCGGCGAGTTTCATATGGCGGGGTTGGTGTCCTAAAAGGATAGCCTCTTTAAGTTTTGGAGCAAGGAAATTGAGCCTCAGGATCAGCTGCACATATTTTGCTGTGACTTTATTAGCGTCGCATAGGTCCTGCATGGTTTGGTATTTGCCGTATTTAAGCTGGCGTTGCCATAGGTGGGCACGTACAAAGGCTTTAACCAATGTGGTGTCTATAGCAGCATTCTGAGACGCTAATTGCGCCTTTCCTTCCGGCACCAGTACCATTTTTCTGCCACCTCGTTTTTTAAGGCGCATGGGCATGAATACCGATAACTCTCCTTTGCTCATAGGCATGCCTCCATGCCGGCATGGAGCAATAAACTCTGTAGCCCATCTGTATGAATGCGCACGTCAATGCCATCTTCTCGCACCAACACTGCTTTGATCAGCAAGCAAATGATTCGGTATTGCTCAACCGGAAACAGCGAATCCCATATCACATCAATTTGCTGTAGCATCACAAATGCTTCATCTGTAGAGATTTGCCCCTCAAGAGACTTCAGGGTTTTAGCGGTAATTTCAGGGCATTTGAGGATCTCACGCACTTGCTGTACCACAAAACGCTCAACCTCATTAGACGCAATGGTTTTGTGATGGGAGGTGCAGCTTTTGCCCCGCAAATGATTGCTGCAGGCATAATATCGATAGCGCTTGTCTTTCTTTTTGGTGTAGGTCGGGGTCATGGATACATCGCAGACCTGGCAACGAATCAGAGTTTTTAGTAGTGCCTGGTCTTTAGCCGCAGATTCTCTGCCTCTGATATGCGGGCACTTTTCAAAAACAAGCTGTATTTCATCAAATAATTCAGGCTCCAAAATACCCTCATGCTCACCCTCATAAACAGCATCTTTGTGGGAAACAAATCCCTTATAAACCGGGTTAATCAATGTTCTTCGAAGGTTGGCTTTTGTGAACAACTGCCCGCCATATTCTTTGCCGGTTTTGCTGATAATACGTTTGGTGCGATGGCCTTGCTGATTAAGCTCACGCGCAAGATTAGTGGTTGAGCGCAAAATCAAAAAACGGCTAAAGATATGCCGAATCAGTTTTGCTTCTTCTTGGTTGATAACTAGCTTGCGGTCACAAATGTCATAACCAAGCGGTGGGTTGCCACCCATCCACATGCCTTTTTTCTTGGAGGCGGCAAATTTATCACGGATACGTTCACCGGTAAGTTCACGCTCATATTGGGCAAAACTCAAAAGCACATTAAGCATCAACCTGCCCATGGAGCTTGATGTATTGAATGATTGGGTCACGGCAACAAACGTCACTTGATGCTTATCAAACAGTTCAACAATCTTGGAAAAATCAATCAGGGAGCGCGATAAACGATCAATTTTATAAACGACCACACAATCAACCAAACCATTTTCAATATCTTGAAACAACTCTTGTAAAGCCGGACGGTTCAGGGTGCCACCTGAGTAGCCACCATCATCATAAGATTTGCTTAAAGCGACCCATCCTTCATGTTGCTGGCTGGCGATATAACTTTCAGCGGCAAGTCTTTGGGCATCAAGGCTGTTAAAGGCTTGTTCTAATCCTTCCTCATGGGATTTTCTGGTATAAATGGCGCAGCGTATCTTTTTGTTCATCAGGCCTCCTTATTACTACGCAAGCCAAAGAAGGCCGGTCCATTCCATCTGGTTCCTGTTATTTTACGGGCAATGGCGGACAAGGATTTATAACTTTGCCCTTGGTATATGAAGCCGTTTTCTGATACCAGAACCTCATGCAAGTCACCTTGGAATTCACGAATCAGCTTGGTGCCGGCTAAAGGCTTGGAGGCCATATAGTGATTGGTGAATTTCTTACCTTTTTCCATTTGATCGGCTAAGTTATCCAGCTGCTTTGCTGACTTTTCAGCCATAGGGCCGTAAGCGAGCTCTTGCAGACGATAGGCCAGCCTTGGGATGAGATAGGTTTTAGAATGAGGTGGTGCATCCGTATCAAAAATACTTCGCCATAATTCCTTAAGTTCTGCGGTGCTTTTACTTTGTAAAGCCAGAACTTGCTTAATAACTGATTCTTTCACGATCTTGACCATAATTAGTTTTCTCTAACAAACTTGCTCTAGAAGCGCTTCCTTTTGAAGAGAAGTCAAGAGAAAGTTTCTCTGAAGACCTTGATTTACCTAGGTTTTTACTAGATTGTACACGCACAATTGCTGCAGCGATAATATGTGCAACTTCCTTTAGGCGATCATAGTTTTGGTTTGTGGCGAGTGGCATAAGGGACCTCATCTGATTGGCATGTGGTTTATGTACAGCTTCCGGAGAGATTTCGTTCACAAGAACTTCATATGTTACAAATAGCTCTTGACTAACCTAACACTTGTTAGGTATGATAAATTTAAGTTAAATTTTAGGATATGAGGTTCAACTACAAAGCAATGGAAAACCTTAAGAAAACCAAACCGGGTCCAGTTAAGTCCGTAGGACTGACCAAGGCTCAAGAGGACACGTTTTCTGTTATTTGCCGTCTTAAAGAGCAGCATGGCGTTGCTCCTACGTTGCGGGAAATTGCAGCTAAGCGTGGTGTTTCTGCCGTTTCAGCTCTGGAGATTATTCAGCAGCTGGAGGCTAAAGGTTACTTGCGTCGAGGTCATGGAAAAGCTCGGGCCATTGAGATCTTGGATCAACCCCTAAAATCAGATCAAATTCCGCATATCGTGCCTATTCAAGTGATAGGACGTGTGGCGGCAGGATATCCGATTTTAGCGATTCAAGATCATCTGGGTGAGTTTTGTGTGGACGGAAGTCTTGCGCGTGGTGAGTGCTTTGCGCTGCAAATTTGTGGGGATAGCATGATTGGTATCGGCATTCATGACAAAGATTATGTCGTGGTCCGGTCTCAGCCAACTGCGATGAATGGTGAGGTTGTGGTGGCTTTGATTGATGATGAAGCGACATGCAAAACCTTTTATCAAACTTTAACCGGTGTGGAACTTCGGCCTGAAAACCCGGAGCATGAAGTCATCCATGTCAAAAAGGGCCAAGATTTAAGGATTCTTGGGAAAGTGATTGCAATTAGAAAAACAGTGGAGGTTAAAACGAATGCTGCAAATGGTGTTAAACAATGAAGTGTTGATGGCCAAGATCCATCCGAATCGTGAATTTTGGGAAAGTCATCTGGAAATGCCCCTTGATAGGCTGATCCAGGATTACCAAGAAGCTAAGATTCGTAAGAACTGGCTCGATTCATTATCAGGACGCCAGCTTGGCCTGTTGTTTGACCTATCCATGAAAAAACCTCCCCATGAACTCTCCGTGCAGCAAATGCGCAAGACTTTAACTGACTTTCCTGAAGAATTGCTCAATTATTTCTTGGTTCACCATTTTAACCACGCCAAACTTGAAGCTGCTATCACTGAAATTGCAAAACCCGTTCTTTCTGCTGAAACCATGGCCAAGCTACTGGTCAAAGATGATAAATACGACAAGAAAGGCATGCTGTTTGCACTTTTTAAGACTGATCCTGAATTGCTCAAACATGTGTACCATTTTGATAAGGTGCAAAAGAAAGGTTTTGGCTCCTTTGCGCTAAAAAACCCGCCACGCCAGCCCGCTGCTTCTTTCAAAGAATTTGTGACGGAAGATGTTGTACGAGCCGCTCTCAAATCTCATGATGAAGAGCAAAATGACAGCTTTGAAACCCATCTTCAAGGTTTGTTTTATCATGAAGATCGTCTGTATCTGTTTATCCGCAGAGCCAGTGATGAAGACTTGCTGTTAAGCTCTAATCGTATTGTCCATGGCCATAAGCCGGATTGGATTATCCTGGATTTTGCTGCAAATGCTAATCAAGTGAATCTTTGTGCCAAATGTTCCAACCAAGGATTGAAGATTGCTGATCGTTTGGTGAGTAGCTATTTCGATAAAGAGTGCTCCTTCATCAACATGCAAGATTATAATTTTACTGCTCAAGTGAAGACTTTCCTTCGGTCGTGCGCAAGTGAAAGCGATAAGGAACTCAAGCTATTTGAGCTTAAATTCAGATCACCGCATCTTAAAAACAACACCCATTTGATTTTAACAACTCATCCGACTGACCCGATTGCAGAAGAGCTTGAAGCGCTGCATCAGGCAGTTGGTGATATTTTAGATGATATCACCATGATTGATTCGGTCAGGCTTGTGTTTCAGGGTAAAAAGGTCACCCTGTTTTTCAGGGTGGATGCAGCTGATCCTGGTCATGTGATGATTTGTTATTCAGAATATGTGTTGGATAAAAAAGGACGCTCAGCTTTTAAAACATGGATGAAGGATTGCTATGGCCTTACGATCTTGCCTAAAGCAAAATGCTGCGCATGAAGATGCATTGCAAGCTTTGCTTGAGTCCAGCAATTCATGGATTAACCCAAATCAGGTTTATTTAGAGGCGGCTTATCATCTTGGACAGCTTGGCTTTATCCAGCTTAAAGAGCATTATTTTATCAAATGCGCCAATCCCTTAGATGCGTTGGATTTTGACAATCTGATCAATCCGGATTGTGAGAACAAAATTCTCATCTCTGATGATTTTGATGAATCCTGCGATGATCTGATCTGCGAAGAATGCGGTCGTTACATCTTGCCGATCACCCAGCAAAAACAACGTTTTCATGTTGTTTCTTTATACTTACAAAAGCAGGCTATATTGCAGTGGTTTGAAGCAGAACTGAGAGAGCTTGTCTTTAAGAATCCCAGTGCCGGTATTTATCATGTGCTACTCGATAACGGATTTGTCACGGTGATTTTGCCTGATTTTATAGATAACCCCTCGTATTTGGCTGTAGATCGAATAAAAGCCCAACCCACGCTGATTACCACATTACGAAAAACCTTACCGCACTTGCCGCTTGATGTGCATGCTATAAAACTATCGGATTTCATCAATGGCAATCTCTCTTTACAGCAAGTTTTGCATATGGCGATTGAGCATGGCGTACCAAAAGAGATTCCTAATGTTTCAAGGCAGATACTGCCTTTTATCTCGCTGCATCAACTAAAGATAGCTGAAAAGCCAATAACCTACAGCATCACCATTGATAGCGAAGGTATTTTTGTGGGCGGCATTCATGTCATTGGCAAACAAGCCCCAAGCCGTATTCAGATTTTTAGGATTTTACTGGAACAATACTGGCGCGATTTTGAAGAAGGTAAACCCAAAGACATGCACACACCGCTTAATTTACATCAAATTGCTGAGCGCTTAGAGCCGCATATGGGGTTGATTGATGATTTAGAACAGCAAATTAGAAGGCCGCTTAACAAGATGCAAAAGGCTATTGAAGAGACCCTGGCTAAAGAACTGGGCAGTAACATCAAACGTGATGATATCATTCAAACCCTTGGCTGGCCTGGATTTAAAAAGCAGGAATACGGATACCGTCTAAACCCTTTCAATCTGGTTTTTACCAAATAGCTAATCGTGATAAAACCAAAGTGAAGGATTTTCTAAAGGGATAATGGTGCCATCTTCAGCGGACTTATAATGGGTTGGTAAAATAGGCTGAAAATGGGTGGTTTCTTCACCTGTTGTGGGATCAACTTTTGTTTCTTTTAAATCCATAGCCTCCACGCATAAAAAGCCATATTTTGATTTACGGGCAGCGGTTTTACAGAATTTGATATAGCCTTTGGTGGCAAGTACATCAATGCGATCACGAATAGAATGCTGGCCGCCAAGACCTGATCTATTTTCAAAGGCTCTGCAAAATTGACTTGCGGTATAAAGTTTACCTTTTCGTGCCTCCTCATAAATGAGCTGTAAAATGATATCGTGCTTGCGCCTACGCTCTGCATCCAGTTTTTCGCCGTAATGCTTATTGACCAAACGCTCTGATTCTTCTTCGAGAACCGACCATTTGCCGGCTATTTTATCGACCCATTTATTATCAATGCGCTCACCGTTACGCAGTTCAAAAATCAATTGCCGCGGTGTTTTGGTTTCATCAGGCCTAAAGAGAATCATACCGGTGGTGTAAAAACCTCTGAGAGCGCCGGCACCGCTCAAAGACTGAAAAGGGTCTTCTTCCAAAAGCTTTTTGGTAATCTTCTTGGTGTGATGGGCAACAATCATCCCGGCATTGGGATTTACCAAATGACGCAGCCGTTCTAATCTCTCCTGCAAGAAAAATAACATGGCATTGTTATCGTTTTCTGTGCCATGATCACCGGCATCAAAGATGTTACGCAATGGATCAATAACGATTAAATCAACGGTTTTTGGATCAAAAAAATCGTTAATGGTTTGCACAATCTGAGCAATACCTTCATCATTGAGTAACATTCTGGTTTGTGGCGTGATCACTAGATTATTGCTGATTTGCTCAAGCACATCAGGGTCAAGCTCCAGTTGTTTCAGGCGCTCACGTAAATAATGGTAGCCAATCTCTGTTTGCAGATAAAAAATCTTCAAGGGTTTTGCGGGCTGCATCCCCAGAAAATGTTTGCCTGCTGCCATATGCACAAGCCAGCTTATAAGAAAATCGCTTTTTCCGACTTTGGGTGCGCCGCCAAAAATCAACAGCCCACCGGGTGTTACGATACGCGGGGCAATCACATCACAAGGCATGGGTGAATCATCCTGAAGTAATTGCCCCAAGGTAAAAGCCGGGACCATCTTATTAATGCTAATGGTCTTTTTTGGGCAAAGGTCGATAAAATTCTCTAAGTCAACGCCTTCTGCATCACTATCCGCTGCATCATAACCTTTGGACTTGTTTTCTGGGATCTGAAGGATTTGGATCGATGCCACACCCAGGTTTTTGAGTTTTAATGACACTTTATCGGCATATTGTCGGCCTGGCTCATCATGATCCGGCCAAATGATGACATGTTTATTTTTAAGCGGCTCCCAATCGGTTTTATCAATGGGTGCATTGGCGCCAAACATCGCAGTGGTTGCAGTAATGCCATGTTTAATGAGGCTATCTGCTGATTTTTCGCCTTCAACAAGCACAACTGTTTTGGCTTTTAAGATGCCAGGAATGTTGTAAAGCGGCCTTGGGTTTGGCGCCCGATTACGGCAGGTTTTAACGTCCCACGGTCTATATTGCTTACCTGAATCTGTTTCATAACGATAAACACAGGCAATCAGTTTGTTGGCTTCATCAAAGTAATCCCATCTGGCTGTGGGAGCCCCGAGCAGCTCAGGTCCTTCTTCCTCTTGTATAGCCTCGTGCTTTTTCTTAATTTCAGAAACCATAGCATATACGCTTTTGGTGCGCTCACCGGACCACTGGGCAATATCAGCTAAAATTTCAGGGAACTGCGAGCGCGTATCTTTGCCCGTAACCGCTGCCCATAGACTGATAATGTCACCCCCTTCACCGGTTGCAAAATCATGCCACATACCGATGCGATTACCCTCAAGTTCAACCACCAAGCTTTGGCCTGGGTTGCCTTGCACATCACCGACATAAAATTTATTGCGCTGAAAGACACCACCTGGCAACAAATAGGATAAACAGGATTTAAGGCTGTACAGTAACCTGGCTTTCAGCTCTGATACTTGTTCTGACGGTTCCCAAGGTGCTGTGCTTTCAAAGCAGTTCTGCGGGATTGCTGTGTTGAAGTTAAAGAAATCCTTCATATCAATGACATTGCTCATAAGCCCCCTCCAAAACAGGTTTTATGGTAAGGGCACCATTTGCACTCAAAGTAATTGGGATCTTGACTGAGACGTGGCAGTAATTCAGAAGCGCTTGATGCTTGCAGAATTTGCACAGCCCGATCAGAGTATTTTTGGGCAACAGCGCCATCAAAAGCCACCCACTCAAAATAAAGTTCCGAGGTATCTTTATTGAGTGCCACCAACAAAGCCGGCGCTTCCGTTAGCTGCATATACGCCATATAAAGTTGAATCTGCACGTAATATCCAACTTTACTTACAGCAAGGCCATGCTTTTCAAGATCTTTCCAGGATTTGTTGTTAAGCGTTTTGCATTCAAAAAGCGCCGGATAAAGAAAACCATCGGGACCTGCAACAATCACGCCGTCAATATGACCGGCGATGCGATCATTGGCGACCGAAAAGCTATATTGCTGGCCTTCTTTATTGTGAGTCCTGATATCAAACCCGGCATCTTTCATCCACGTTATCACTAACGACTCCAGATGATGACCCATCGCAAAAGTCCGCAGCTGCTTACCGGTAAAAGGCTGATCAGCTTCTGCACCCATAAATTCATGCTGCAATTTGCGCGCGCAATTCTCCCCTAAACGAGACGCACCAAGGTACGATCTTTTGGGTTTTTTCTGGTGTTCTTGTGCAATAGCCCTATCCAGAATCTCTGCTAATTTATTTTCCACGACCTGCCTCATCTATGATTTGGCACCATTTAATTAGGTCAGCGACGGTAAGGCTTCCGATAGACGCTGCCAGATTCGCGTGCTTCGCCAGATAGTTGAAGAGGATCTGGGCGTTTCGGATAATATGAATCGGGACGGAAGTAACATTCCCTTTGTTCCGGGTGGAACTGTTGGAACCTTCGCCGCCAGCTACTAAAGGTATCCTGGCACTTTTTGCTGCAAAACCACCAATGTTTTGAATAATGGTTGTTTGGCTGGCGCCGCCCTCCGGGTGGATGAAACCATCCAAAGCCGCCGGCTTTACCGTGACAGAATGCGCACCACGGTTCTTGATTTTTTGACATGTTATGACCATTTGAGTACCTTTTGAAGATGTTGAATATTTTTCGTCGTGAGTGCTTTAAAGAAGTGATCTCGCACTGCATCTGGATCAAGCTCGGCAAGATCACAAACAAAGCAAAAAGACTGGGGTGATTTTTGAAAAAACCAGCGCAGCGCTTGGTGCCTATAAAGATTGGAATCGCCGCATCCAAAGGCATCGCGCGCGGCCCTATCAATCACAGCCCGCCATAGTAGTATTTCTCCTGTAATACTCATAGCTGCTCTCCTTGCATCACCATGAAGTCGGATTTCAGGTAAAGGCTATCCCGCCCTTGTAAAACCAACTTCAGGCATTGCTGTGCAGGTAGCGGATGCACAGTAAATCCGGTGCGCAGAACATGGCGTTTTTGCACTCTTGGACCAGGGATTTTACGCCCCACACGAAGTGGGATATCTTTAAAATCACCATAGATACAAAAGCGGTAATAGATTTGCCCTTCAACGGTTCGCTCTTTTGGCAGTGCCATCAAACCTAAGCTTTGGGCAACAAATGCAATATCTTGCGCGAGCTGCTTACTTGAAGTCGTGTACTCAAAGGTTTTGTGGAGCATGTGACCATCTGTATCAAGCAACCCTGCCAAAATCTCTTGCCGTACTTTTTGAGAAGCACGCTTATAGATGTCCGGGATAAATTTCTCGGGTGAGCTTTTGTTGTATAAACCAAGGTTACGTAAAGCATCAGTCAGTGGATTGGTTTTCCCTGTGATACTGCTAAAATAATAGCCATTCGCTTGATTGCCGGGGATTTGATCGATACGTACCGAAAGCCGCATCTGGTCTGCCATCATAAAGCAATAATCCACAATCTCAGGATCGGGTGTTGTAATGCTTGGTGAGGTATTTCGAAAACAGCCATCACCAAGTAAAATGCCTAAGAAATAG
>Ga0075152_10002292_pt1 | contig 13588 bp, 2 predicted proteins | sample JI61114C2DNA_FD_70964 | JGI IMG/M metagenome (GOLD analysis project Ga0075152, IMG submission 70964) | Wastewater effluent complex algal communities from Wisconsin, to seasonally profile nutrient transformation and Carbon sequestration -... | ecosystem: Engineered > WWTP > Effluent > Algae...
AGAAACATTAATTGTTCCGTTTAATGTAACCGAACCACATCCTCCAGATGTTGTAACAGAATAATTATAAGTTCCAACAAGAGTTGGAGTTCCTGTTATAGTATAAATACCAGAATTAAATGTACCTGTTACTCCAGTTGGTAAACCACTTGAAGTTACATTAGTTGCACCATTTGTAGTATTATATACAATGCTAGAAATAGGTGTATTAACACAAAGAGTTTGAACATTGTTAGCAGAACCTAATGCCATTGTTACATCAGGAAGAATTGTAACAATTCCTGTAGCCGAAGCACTTGAACAATTGGTAGTTGTATCAGTAATAATCACACTAAATGTTCCACCAACTTGTGTTGTAAATGAATTGACATTTCCTGGATTAGTAGCTGTTGCAGGAACAGTCCAAGCATAATTGTATGTTCCAGAAGAAATTGGAGTTGCAGTTACAGTTGCTGTTCCAGTACTACAAATACTTGAATTGTTTACACTTACAGTTGGTAAAGCAGGATCGGTTAGAATAACTAAGTTACTTAAGTTAGTTGTGCAATTGTTTATCGTCATACTAAAGTTAGTATATACACCAGAGTTTAAACCTGAAATTACAATATTTCCTGTAGCATCTGAGGTATAGTTTGTTGGAGTAGAGACAAGAGTATCATCTGAATACGTGATTGAATATGTAGCATTTGTTGCTAAATTACTTATAGTAATAGTTCCATTAGTTCCACCACATGTTGTTGGATTTGTACTAGTTACTGATGCTGGAGCTTGAATTGTGAAATTAGCTACATAGTAGTTTCCACCATTATTTAATACTAAATTGTCAGTACATCCAGTTGTTGTTGTAAAACTTCCATTAATGTCATAGTATACTTGAATTGTATATTGACCTGGAGCAAGAGTTGTTAAATCTAAAGCAGGAGTACATCCAGCTTGAGAAACACATTGCCATTTTTGTTGACCAGTAGAACATGGTCCGCCACCAACATTAAAAACGCCTAATGTTGTGTTACAATCACTGTAGAAAGGTAAGTTCCATGGCGTAAATGCACCAGGCACAGTTGCAGTAGGAAAAACTCTATAATTCATTCTAGCGTCACAAATATTGCTTGAACCAGATTTTTGAGTTTTAATTTCCGCGCCTCTTAATAAAAGTGATGCAGAGTTTTGAACGTGAACACCATAATTAATGGCAAAATTACTTCCATCAGGGTTTATTAAATCTGTACCTGCACCAGTTGTGTTAAAGAATTTACCATCACCTGTTGTGGTACAATCTTGCATCCAAACTGCAGAAGCATATATATTCAAATCACAAACAATTACTTGGATTTGGATTGTAGTTGAAACGGCACATTGACCTAAATTTGGTGTAAATGTATAAGTTGTTGTTGCTGTATTATTCAATGCTGGACTCCATGTTCCGGTTACTCCATTTAATGAAGTTGTTGGTAATGGATTTATATCAGCTCCAAAACATACATTATTGATAGGCGTAAAAGTTGGAGTAAGTATTGGGGCAACTGTTACATTTATGGTTGTTGGAATTGCACATTGCTGTCCTGAAATTGAAGTATTTGGTGTAAATGTGTAAGTTGTTGTTGCTGCAATAGCTGAATTTATTACACTTGGATTCCATGTTCCAATAATACCATTGTTTGAAGTTGTAGGTAAACTAGGAGCAACAGAGTTTTGGCAAATATTTGAAATTGAATTAAAAGTAGGAATAATTATTGGATTGAAAGTTACAGTACCAGAGCTACTAGGGCTTGAAATTCCTGTAACAGTATTTGTTATAACCACACTATAATTTCCTCCTATAGTTGTAGTAAAAGTAGCAACATTTCCAGGGTTTGTAACTCCAGAAGGAACTGTCCATGTATAAGTATATGTGCCTGCAGTATTTGGCGTAGCCGTTACTGTAGCAGTTGTGCCTTGGCATTGTGTTGGACTATTTACAGAAACTGTTAAAGTAGGAGGAATTACAGGAGGACATGGTATAAATACTTTCATAGCATATGCTAAATAGGCATGTGTTAAGTTATCTGTTACAGAATAATCTAATGAAAAACTTGTAACTGGAGTTGTACTCATATACCAATTTCCAAATTCACCATTTCCACTTACATCCGATGTTGCAACTGCTCCAGTTGTTGTAGTTAATAAATTTTCTGATGTTGTTGAAGTAAAGGTTATACCAACAAAGTTAAAGGTATCATTCCAACCTCCAGCTCCTAAATCAATATCAGCCATCGTATATCTTGAAACAATTACAGGAGTTGAAAAAGTAAAGGTCAAATCCTGTGATGGAGGATTTGATGTTGGACCAAATGTTTGGAAAGTGTTTGCTCCAGTTGTATCTAAATTGAAATCAAACCCAGGGCTAGATATCCCTACAGCGTTTCCAGTTCCTGTTAAACTAACAGTTACAGTTCCACCGGGATAGGTACCAGTTATTGAATTTCCAGAACCATTATCCGTCCAAACAACATAGTTTCCATCATCATTATTATAAACTTTCGTCCATTGACTTGTTTCTGTACCTGAACAAACACTTCTTATGTAATATTCATTACAACAGTTCGGTGATAATCCAGTAATTGTATATGGACTTGAACTTACAGTTGTCCATCCAGTAGTGGTCGATGTTGGATTTGGAGTTCCACAAGGTTGAACTAAGATTTGCCAAGATGTGGCACTTCCAGCTTCTATCCAACTTAATTGAGTTGAATCTGTTATAACTTGTGTTGAAGTAAATCCTAATGGTTTTGGACATGATGCTGGAGGAGCACAAGTAACATTTGAACTCCATCCTGTGCCTGTTATATTATTATTATTTGATATAAAAACAAAATATAAACAACCTGTTGAAGCTGAAGACGTAATTGATTCTGGAATAGTATTTCCAGAATATGTACCAATTAAAGGTGCTGTAGCATTGTTTCCGTTGTAAACATATAATATATCATTATTTTCTTCCGTGTTGAAACTTGTAAAAGTAACTGTTACTTTATTTGTACTTAAAGATGGACAAATTAAAGTTGCCACATTTGTATTATCGTTATAATTTGCAAGAATACCAGGATCTAAAAAGTTTCCACCACATACAGGAGGAGCAACTTGAGTTGTCATATTAAATCCTGCTGACCACGCACTACTATCAGTAGATGAACATATTGCTCTTACATATACTGTATAGCATGTATTTGGAATTAATCCAGTTATTGAAATAGGATAAGTTGATGTTGCAATTCCTACTGTTGTATTTGTTGGAATTGGTGATCCACATGGAACAGCTAAATATTGAAAATTGGTAGCTGTACTACTATTTACAAATGTTAATGTACCAGAGTTTGAAGTAATAGATGATACATTTAAAAAAGCAGGTGTTGGGCATGTTGGCGCTGGATTACAAATAACATTTGCTGTCCAACCTGTATCTGAAATAAACTGAGATGTAAAAACAAAAGTTAAGCAACCACCAGGAACGGATGATGAAACTAAACCTGGTGAGTTTGTACCTGAATAAGTTCCAATAAGTGGAGCACTTGAACTACTTCCATCATAAACATTTAAGATACCTAATCCATCCCATGTTGAGAAACTTGTAAAATTAACACTTAGTATTTGAGTAGCATTTAAAGGACAAATGGTAGTTGTACCTTGTTCTGCTGTTAAATCACTTGGATAATTCCCAAATGATCCACCTAAATCTGTAAAGATTCCACCACACGCTGGAGGAATTAATTGAGTTGTAATATTTAATCCTAATGACCAGTTACTATAATCTGTTGAAGAACAAATTGCTCTTACATATAATGTATAACATGTATCAGGGTTTAATCCAGTAATACTTATAGGATTACTTGTAGTTGCAGTACCTAAAGTTCCAGAAATACCATTAGTTGGTGCAGGTGAACCACATGGTAAAACTAAATACTCAAAATTAGTTGCTGTACTATTATTTGTAAAAGATAATGTGCCAGAATTAAATGTAATTCCACTTGCAATTAATGCTGTTGGCTTTGGGCAAGTTGGAGCAGGAGCACAAGTAACATCTGCTGTCCAACCTGATGAAACAACGCTACTATCGGATGAAAATACAAAAGTTAAACAACCACCAGGAGCAGATGAAGTAATTTCACCAGGTGAATTTGTTCCTCCAAATGTTCCTAAAAATGGGGCAGTTGAGCTATTTCCGTCATAAACACTTAAAAAATCACAACAACCTTCTGTAGAAAAAGATGTGAAATTAACAGTTACTAAATCGGTTGCATTTATTGGACAAATTGTTGTTGTAATAAATTCTCCATCTTGGTAAACGTTTGCAGAACCTCCAGAATCAGTAAAAATACCACCGCATGCTGGAGGAATCAATTGTGTTGTAATATTTGTTCCATTAGACCAATTACTGTAATCCGTTGCAGAGCATAAAGCTCTTACGTATATAGTGTAGCATGTGTCTGGATTTAGTCCAGTTATTGTAATTGGATTTGTAGTAAATAATGTTCCTGCAGTACCAGTTAAACCATTTGTTGGTGCTGGAGAACCACATGGAACAGCTAAATATTGAAAACTTGTAGCGGAACTATTATTTGTAAAAGATAATTGTGCAGAATTTGAAGTTACAGTTGACGCTGTTAAAAATGTAGGTCTAGGACAAGTTGGAGCTGGATTGCATATTACATTAGCAGTCCAACCTTGTTCACCAACAAATTGAGAAGTAAAAACAAAAGTTAAACATCCGCCTGGAAGCGAAGCAGTAACTGTTCCTGGAGAATTTGTACCCGTATATGTTCCAATAAGTGGAGCACTTGAACTATTTCCATCATAAATATTTAAAATTCCTAATCCATCCCATGTTAAAAATGTTGTAAAATCAACAGTTAACATTTGTGTTGCATTTAATGGACAAATGGTTGTTGTTCCTTGTTCTGCAGTAACATTATCTGGGTAATTTCCAAATGATCCACCTAAATCTGTGAATATACCACCACAAACTGGAGGAATCAATTGTGTTGTAAAATTTGTTCCTAATGACCAATCACTATAATCAGAAGTGGAGCATATCGCTCTAACATAAACCGTATAACATGTGTCAGGATTTAGACCTGTAATAGTAATTGGGTTGCTTGTTGTTGCCACTCCAACAGTTCCGGTAACACCATTTGTTGGTGCTGGAGAACCACAAGGAACAGCTAAATATTGAAAGTTTGTTGCAGTACTATTATTTGTAAACGATATTGTACCAGAGTTATGTGTAACGCCACTCGAAACTAAAAAAGTTGGCTTTGGACAAGTTGGTGCTGGAGCACAAGTTATTGTTGCAAACCAACCGCTATCAACAACACTGCTATCAGTTGTAAATACAAATGTTAAACATCCGCCAGGAGCTGACGAGGTAATTTCACCTGGAGAATTTGTTCCTCCATAAATCCCAATTAAAGGTGATGATGAACTATTTCCATCATAAATACTTAGAAAATCGCAACAACCTTCAGTTGAAAAAGAGGTGAAATTTACTGTTACTAAATCGGTTGCATTGATAGGACAAATTGTAGTTGTTCCGTTTGCGGCAGTTATATTATCAGCATAATTACTAACTCCTCCAGGATCTAAAAAATTACCACCACAAATTGGAGGTGCAGTTGTTGTAGAAAAAGTGGTTGGACCAACCCATTCACTTGGAATGTTATCGGGACATAAAGCTCTAACATAATATTTGTATGCTGTATTTGGTGTCAAACCAGTTGCTAAATAAGGTAGTGAACCATTATAAATTATTCCTGTGCCTGTAGGAGTTGCTGTTGCAGGAATGATTTCTATTTCCCAAGATGTTGCACCACTTGGATTTGCCCAAGATAAACTTGCTTGATTAGATAAAACTCCAGTTGCAACTAAACCTGTTGGGTTTAAACATTGTTGAGCAACTCGAACATTATCTAATAACCATCTGTCACCACTAATTGTGGTTGTAGTTTGTGTATATTTCATTACAAAAGCAACATACACATTGGTGCCAATCATTGAAGCTGGAAATGAAATAACTTTTTCTGTGTAAACATTAAAAGCATTTTGAACACCATTCATATCCAAAGTAAGTTGGTCTTCAGTATATTCTGCAATTTGAGTAGTATAACCTGCTATATTGGTTTGTGTAGCTGTTGCAGGTGCAACTTTTACTTGATATAGTGTCCCTGTATTTCCATTTGAAAAGGTTCTTGAAAAAAAGCGAAGTTGACCATTTGTAGGAACCGTAACTAAAGGAGTTGCCAAATAATCTTCTGAAGTGTTTCCAATGCCAATATTTTCTCTATTGATGTATGCAGCATTTGTTCCTGCATATACTAAAGGTGGAGTAGTGATACCATTATTAATTCCCCAACGCTGACCTAAACCTACACCATTATCAAAAACGGCCCAGTTTCCTGTTCCTAATGTCCAGTTTGTTGATGGTAAAGCATTTGGACCAGTTGTGCTTTCAAATCCTTCTGTACCAGGAATTGGAAATTGTGCAAATCCATTTAATGACAACAATAGTGTTAAAATAAAAAGAATCTTTTTCATAACTTGAAATTTTGGCTATTTAATGATATAAATGTAGATTTTTTTTTGTTTTGGCAATGTTAAAATTCGGTATTTCTTACAAATAATTTTATAATTAGATGAAATGCATATTTTATAGATGAAGTACATATAAAATAAAAAAAGAGACTGAATTTCAACCTCTTTTATAAGTTTCGATAGCGCGGATTTGCAATCCGTGTCCCAGCTGAGAAAAGTGTTCTGTTTTGCACTATGCTGCGCAAATGTCCCCAGCTGAGAAAAGTGTTCTGTTTTGCACTATGCTGCGCAAATGTCTCCTGACTTTGCGTTTTTTTATTCATTATAACTAATATATTTCAAAATGGAATTAGGTTTCAAAACATTAACAACAGGAATTCGAACAATTTCAACATCAATAATTCTTTTGTTTTCAACATAATTTGAAGCACTTGAATAAATATAATCTTGAGGTTTTGTAACAATTCCTGCTCGAACAGGATTAAAATGAATATAATCTAATTTTGACCACATAAATTTTTCAGAATAAACTTCTTCGGCATGATTACCCAATTGCCAAAATTGATAATTTTTATTTCTTGTATGTGTTTCTGTAGCCAATTTAAATCGTTCTAACATCCATTCTCTTCTGCTTTCTGGCTCTGTTTGAATTTTTTCTAAAATAGTTTTAGCTGTAAACTTTTTAAAATCACGAATTAAATCCGACAATTTACCTTCCTCAGATTGAATTATCATGTGAATGTGATTACTCATAATTACATATCCATAAACTATCATTCCTTTGTTTTTTATGCAAAAGTCAAAGCACTCAATTACAATATCTCGATAATTTTTTCTTGAAAAAACATCAATCCAATCAACTATTGTTGCTGTTAAAAAATGTGGCAACGATTGGTCTCTAATAACATATCCTTCTTTCATAAACTTAAACTTTATCAAATATAAAAAAAATGCGCAAAGTCAGGAGACATTTGCGCAGCTTTTCATAGGAACTCTTTTCTAACTTATTTTTTCATAAGAACTCTTTGCGGAGCTGGGGTTTTTATTTGTTTTTTATCATAGAATGCGCTATTTAGGTTATTTTAGATATTCTATTAAGAAGAATTAGACTCCCAATTATAACATAAAACAACCAGTATTTTTTGAATGACAAAAGTAGTTCTTTATTTGAAAATTTTAAAACCAAACCAATAATAATAATAAGTATTGGGGATAATAGTCTAAATATTTCGCTCATTTTTATTTCATTTTAAAGATTTAAATATCGAAATCAATGACGCTAAAAGCAACATTAATATTATAGTCCAGTTTTTAAAAAAAACCATAAATCTAAAATCTTTATTAGCTTTTTTTTCTTTTGGTTCGTTTAATCTACTTTTATTAAGTTTATAAAAAAATAATGCCCCAATCAAATAGAATAAACTATATAAAAAATATCTGTAATCCATTAATTATTCTTCTTCTTTTATAGCATTACCAATTATTGTCCCTTTACCAATTGTTGTTGCATTTAATAAATCTTTGGTGTTTATTAAATCTTTGGCGTCTATTAAATCTGGAGTTGGTCCAGGTATGACTCTATCAACTGTCTCATTAAGTAATTCGGATCCAACATAAACTGCTGCATCCTTTGTTGTATTTTTATCGTCTGTTAAAAATTCAGTTGTGATTTCTAAAACTTCACCAACGCCTCCAATAATAGCACCCTCAGTTGCAACTAGTAATCCTGGTGCCGCCCCAACACCTGCAAAACCCGAACCTACAACAGCAGCACTAGAACCCGTGTAAACTAAAACATCACCTGCCTTTTGTATTTTGTCTGCTGTTTCTAACAATTCTTTTTTATTTTCATTAGCATATTTCTTTGCAGTTTTATAAGTGTCTGTTTCTGTTATAGCTTTACCTACTTTTTTTATATGTTTTTTTGCGTCTTTTACAAAATCATCAGTACCTTTTCCATTGTAAAGTTCTTTTTTGATATTTGCCCAATCTCTTGAAATTTTTGATTTTTGCCTTGATATATAATTTTTAACTGATTTTTTTATATCATTCCAACTAGGTAAATCTGGCCATCTTCCATCAGGATCATTTAAATTTATTGGGTTATTAAATGCATAAATGTATGGTGAAAATTCAGGCCCTTTCTCTGCCAACGGATCCACACTCATCCAAACACTTATCCTTGGATCATAATAGCGTGCGGCATAATAGTAAAAACCGGTTTCGTCATCGAGTTCTTTACCATTAAACTTGTATGGCGAGGTGTAATAATTACTACCTAGTTGTTGTGCCATAGTTTCTCCAAAAGGCAAATTTATAAAAAATTGGTACGCATTACCGTTAAAATCTGTTAAAGCTGTATTGGTACCTAAATGGTCTGGATGGTAAAAATACATCGGTGCTATTGTAGGAGCTTTTGCTGCTACTGGTTTAGTGCTGTCATCCTCTTTGTTTTCCTCGTCAATAGCTTGTTGCTGGTCGGCTAGAGGAATAGGTTTATAATCTTTATAAGTTATTTTACCTATTTTAAATTGGTCAGCATAAGCTTGCAAATCTGTTTTTTGGTCTTGCTGTAATTTTTTAGGGTCAAAACTATTTTTAGTACTGGCTTCTTTACAACCTTCACAAGTTTCAAAAATGCTAGCATCGTTGTCACCAAGACGGCTTACAATGCGTTGCGAGCCGGCGTAATAGTGTTTGCTATACACACCGTCGGCTGTAATAACAATAAACGCACTTGGATAACTTGTGTAACCATTGATAACTACAGTTTCTGGTGTTAAAAGCGTTCCGTTTTCAAAAATAGCTTCAGTATCTGAGCTGGCTTTTAAAACACGTTCACCACTAGCGTCATAAATATAATGTTGCATGTCATGACTATCAGTAACAACTCTTAAACGGTTCGATTCATCCCATGCAAAACGTCTGCTAGAAGTGTTGGTTTCTCTGTAAACTATATTACCGTTTAAATCGTATGTAAAATTTTCATAATTTGTAGTGCTTGCATCTGAAATTGTTTTTATTTTATGAGTATTTTCAAAATAATTATATTTGTTAGAGTAGTTATTTTCAACAAAGGCATTACCATTTTTGATATGCTTTTGTTCTTTTTTAGTGATACCATGCGTATTATTATACTCCATTTTAAGTGTATAATTACTATTAGCATCATTACCTAAACCAATTTGTTCCATGCTACCATTAAATGTTCCTTGTGCACTTACAAGTCTGTTGAGGTTGTCATAGCTATATTTATGCAAATATTTACCTGCCATATTATTGGCTGTAATAGGTGCGGAGTTTTCAACACCTACAATGTTTCCTACTTTATCATAGCCGTATTTATTATTAAATAAGTCATGATTATCAGAAGTTTTAACATTTAAGTTTTCTAATCTTCTTAAAGCAGGTGTATAGTTGTAGAAGGTTTCAGTGTTGTTTCCATACTGCAAGTAGGTGCGTTGTTCATAATGGTCATAATCAATACGTTTAATATAATCGTATGGAGTATCATTATAAATACCTGATACCCTATTTAGATTACCACCTAAATCATAAGCATAGGAAACTTTTTCGCCATCAGGATATTGCATTGCTTGTAAACGATTCCAACTGTCATAATTGAATAGTGTTTTAAACACTCTTGTTGGGATATTAGGACCAACAACGGTTCTTGAATTAGCAATCATTTCACCCATGTTTCCATATACAAACTCTTGAGTTCCTGTAGCATCTTTTTGCCAAATTAGTCGTCCTGTTTGATTTGCGGTATCACCATATTTATAACTAACATTAGAAATATTAGGGTTGCCATCAGGAGTAACAGGATAAATAACTTCTAATAATCTACTATATTCATATTTATAGTCAATAGTTGTTCCTACACTTCCAAGGTTGGCGGTTTGTAAGGATACTAAATTGACATTATCATAAGTAAATTTAGTAATACCATTGTCAGGATGTGCTACCATTATCTTTCTACCTAACATGTCATATTTATATGTGGTTGAAATATTTTGTGCATCAGTATAAGATAACAATTCACCTATAGAATTGTATTTGAATTTTGTCCAAATGCTTCCTGTTGTACCACCTTCATTTTTAGTAGAGATAACTTTTCCAGAAACATCTTTAAAAGTTTCAGTAATGATGTGTTGAGAGGCATTTTGTTCAACATCCGATTTTGTTTTAAAAGCAACAACACCTTCTACATCTGCTGCAATTGAATATTTTATAGTACTAATATTGCCTTCTGGATCAACAGACTTTACAGGTCGGTCTAAAACATCATATTGTGTTGTTGAGCTGTATGGTGAGTCATATTCATTAAGCAAGAACATTGTGGGTGTATCTTTAAATTCCCAATGTGGATGAAATTGTTTAGTAACTCTACCAAATTCATCATAATACGATTTTCCTGAAACCGATAATGCCTCAATAAAATTTGGATCAGAAAACGTACCTTTATTGATGTAAATATCTTTTTTAACTTGTATTGGTCTTGCTAATCCATCAATAAAAGTAAAAGTTTGAATGTCATTTGTAGGATGTTGTTGGTCATAATGACTTGTAACTGCAACAGGAACAAAATTATCTGTAGTAGCACCTGCACTTGATGGAAGTGAAGACAAGTATGGATAATAATCAAATTTAATGGTATAGGGGTTTCCTTCTGCAAGTTCTTTTGGACCTAAAATAATTGTGCTTCTTCCAAAATCATCATATTCATATATCATTTGATTACCTGTTAAATCAGTGGTTTCAATTAATTTATCAAAATCTGAATTGTAACTTGCTGTAGAAACATAACCAAAAGCATCTTTTATTTGTACGATATATTTATGGTAATCATTATCATATTGATAATTGTATGACATTGATTCTCCATTGCTATTATTAGGATACTTAATTTGTATTAAATTACCATAGGTGTCATAAGTCATATTTGTTTCTAACCATGTACTGTTATTTTTAGCAGCAATGGTTAATATGTTTCCATTCGATGAATCAACTTGAGTTCTTCGTTCTCTTAATGTTACTCCAGCAAGATTATTGACTTTAATGGATCTAGGAACATTAATGATATTCAAGGCATCCATAGTGTCATGATATTCAATTGTTGAAGTATAGTCGTCTGTGCTGTCAGCGATGTTGCCATCATTTATATAGCTAACGATACGACCTTTTGAATCGTACCCCAGATTTACTTCGGTAGTAATTAATGGAGATGTTGATAATTCATAAAATTCATTAATGGTTTTTGTCAACAATACTGCAGCTGTTCTTCTTCCTTCTCGTCCACCAACATCAAAATTGAAATCTTGAGTGGAGGATAGATCAATTTCATTATTTGAATAAGTCAAACCAAAAATTTCATAGAAGTTTTTAGTTTTCGAGAATTTTTTAGTTAAATCACCTTCTTTAATGATATAGGAATCCTCTAACAAACCATTTAAAAAATAACTTTGATTATGGTAGTTTGATATAGAAGTTCTATAGAGAATAGGTTCGCCAGAATCATCTAAAGTATATTCTTCTGTTTTAATAGTTTTATAGCCATAAAATTCTCTTTCTCTACGATCATATTTACCATCTTCATAGATGAAATGTTTTTTAATGGTGTCAAAACCATCATTAACATTATTGAATTTATCTTCGATGATAACGTCACTCATAGCCCATTTGGCATGTGGGTTATTATAACTTACAGGTTGAACCTTATAATCTATTGTAAATTTGCCACCTAGTGGATTAGTTACAGATTTCAACATATCTGTTCTTCTAATTCTTGAGTGGTGAACTCTGACAGTACTAGAGCTTAATTCTTCAACAAAGTCTTGATAACCATCGCCATCAAAATCAACAAAAGATTTTTTAGTTCTATTAACTGATGTCCCTGCAGAAATGGAGCCATTTACATCAGGAATTTTTAATGGAATAACTATTGCAAATAAAAATAAAGGATAAATAGCTGAATAGGTTCCACCAAAATTTGCTGAGGCATTAACTGTTGTAGAATTATTGTAAAAATTGAAATAATTACTAATAATATTTGGTGAATTAACAAACTTATTACCTCTGTTGAAATCAACAGAAATAGAAGAACTATTTGAGGATACTTTATCAATTAATCCATCTCCATTTATATCTATTAAATTATTTTGAGTATCTGAATCTGAACCACCTAAGGATACCCCACCAGAAATACTACCATTAGCATAGTTATAACCCACTCCACCTCCATAGGATGTACTTTTACCACTAGCAAGTGTAAAACTACCCCATTGATTATTGTTATCATAATCAATCCTACCAATATTTAAATTAATAGAAACCTCACCACTTGAATTATTTCGAGTTATTATATCAGCTAAACCATCACCGTTAATGTCAGCCCATAACTTTGATGTATTTGTGTCACCTTGGCCAAAATTACCTGATAAACAGGCTGAACCTTGTGGGTCTGAATATGAAGCAGTAATTAATTTACCAATTTTTAATTTACCATTTGATGGAGGCATTGCTCCTGAAGCGGCTGAATTAGCTTTACCAGATTTTGAAAAAGAACCTGACGCACTAAAACCCCAATTACTGTTTTTATCAATCGACATAAATCCATTATTTGGAGATGTTCTTGTTATTGGAGCAAATAAACCTCCTGTTTTTAAGGTAAACTGAACTTGACTTTCAGTTACAATATCAGGATATCGGTCTCCATTTAAATCAATATAATCTGTTAAATATTTTGATTCACCACCATTAGATCTTGATCCTGAGGCATTAAAACCTCCATAGCCACCGCCACCAGAAAAACTTCTGCCAGAACCTTTACTAATTTTATTTATTCCATGTGCTCCTGTGTTAGAAGTGGCAACTGATATTGTTGAATCTTCTTCAAAACTAAATGATTGAGCCATTGTTGCAGTTCTTGAATACAAAGCACTGGCATAATTTTCATCGTGTAGTCCAATCCATTTTTCAATATATTGATTATTTTCAAAGTCTCTTTTTGGATTGGCAGTCA
>Ga0075152_10002293_pt1 | contig 13586 bp, 5 predicted proteins | sample JI61114C2DNA_FD_70964 | JGI IMG/M metagenome (GOLD analysis project Ga0075152, IMG submission 70964) | Wastewater effluent complex algal communities from Wisconsin, to seasonally profile nutrient transformation and Carbon sequestration -... | ecosystem: Engineered > WWTP > Effluent > Algae...
AGACGTGGCAGACGCCGTCGTAGTGCTTGATGACGGGCATGCGCGCGGTGGCGACGACTTTTTCGATGAGCCCTTTGCCACCACGCGGGATGATGAGATCGAGGAACTGATCCATGCGCGCCATGTGCTCCACGCTCGCGCGGTCGGTGAAGGGGATGAGCTGCACGCTGTCCTTCGGCAAGCCGGCGCGCTCGCCACCCGCTTGCAGCGCTGCGGCGAGGGCGACGTTTGAGTGGATGGCCTCACTGCCGCCACGCAGGAGGGTGGCATTGCCTGTTTTAAAGCAGAGGCTCGCGGCGTCAGTGGTCACGTTCGGACGTGACTCGAAAATGATGCCGATGACACCGATGGGCACGCGCTTCTTCGTGATGTGCAGGCCGTTGGGCCGAGTCCAGGAGCTCAGCACCTCGCCCACGGGATCAGGCAAAGCGGCGACTTCACGCACGGCATCGGCCACGGCTTTGAGGCGCTTTTCATCCAGTGTCAGGCGGTCGATCATGGCCTTGGTTAAACCTTTCTCATGGGCGGTGGCGAGGTCTTTGGCGTTCGCCTCCAGAATGGTGGACTGGCGCGCGTCGATCTCATCCGCCATGGCAAGCAGGATGGTGTTTTTCTGGGCGCTGCTAAGCTTCACCAGCTCATGCGCGGCAGCGCGGGCGCGGCGGCCCATGTCGAGGATGGCGGATTGGATGTCGGCGTCGGTCATGTGGATGCCACGTCATGCCCCCCGATGCCGTCTCTGCAAACGGAAACTCACCGCCGCGAGCACGAAGGTGGCGGCGATCATGAGGGTGCTCAGGGCATTGATCATGGGCAGGCTGCGGCTGGTTTTCATCATACTCGCCACGCGCAGCGGCAGCGTGGTGGTGCCGGGACCAGAGACGAAGAAGGTGATGACGTAGTCATCAATGCTGAGCGTGAAAGCCAGCAGTCCACCTGCGATGATTCCGGGCATGAGCAGCGGCAGCAGCACTCGGCGAGTGGCCTGCCAGCGGCTCGCGCCGAGATCGCGCGCGGCATCCAGCAGGGTGAAATCAAAGTCCTGCAAGCGCGCCAGTACGACCATCGCCACATAGCTGAGGCAAAAGGTGGTATGCGCGATCCATAGCGTCATCATCCCCGTCTCCACGCCCATGGCGACGAAGAGCGCGAGCAGGGACATGCCCATCAAAATGTCCGGCAAGGCGAGTGGCAGCGTGATCAGCGTGTGATGCATCGTTTGCAGCCATGACCGGCAGCGATACAGCGCCAGTGCGGCCAGCGTGCCGAGCACCACCGAGGCGAGCGTGGCACTCACGGCCACCTTCAGCGTCACGAGCAGCGAGTCCCAGACCTCATCTGCCGCCCACAGGCGGTCATACCACTTCAGCGTAAAACCTTCCCACTCACCACCGAAGCGGGATTCATTGAAGGAATTCACCACCAGCACGACGAGCGGCGCGTGCAGGAAGATCAGCACGAGCAGGGTGATGAAAGCGGGAAGGCGTGAGCGCTTCATGACTGCGTCCTCCTTTCTCTCCAACTCAGGAACATCACCGGCACGAGCACCGCGATGAGCAGCGCTCCCGACAGCGCGCTAGCCAGCGGCAGATTCCGATCTGTGAAGGCGCGCTGGACGATCTTGTTTCCGAGCATCTCATCCGCCGTGCCGCCAACAAACTGTGGGATCACATACTGCCCGAGCGAGCAGACAAACACGATCACCGCCGCTGACAGGATGCCCTGCCGCACGCCCGGCACAAAGACACGACGAAAGGCCTGCCAGCCCGTGGCACCGAGATCGCGCGCGGCATCCATGAGATGGAAATCAAACTTCTCCGCAGCGGCAAAGAGCGGCAGGATGGCAAAGGGGAGCTGCGTGTAGATCATCACCAGCAGCACTGCGCCGGAGTTGTTCAGCAGGAGCGTGTTGTCATCCGCCAGATGCAGCCAGACGAGCAGGTGCTTCACCGGCCCGTCAGGATGCAGCAGTGAACGCCAGGCAAAGATGCGGATGATGAAGTTCGAGAGAAACGGCAGCACCACGAGCATGAGCAGCGCATTCCGCCAGCCCGGCGTGCAGCGCGCCATGTGCCAGGCCATTGGCAAAGCCAGCGCGATGCAAACCAGCGTGGTCACCAGACTGATGCCCGCCGTGCGCGCCATCACCGGTAGATACACGGGATCAGCGAGCGACTTCACCGTCTCCAAAGTCCATCCCTCGCCCACGCCGCCGCGCAGATCACTCGCCCGAAAGGCCAGCGTGAGTGTGATCAGACACGGCAACGCGAAGAACAGGATCAGCCAGCCCAGCGAGGGCAGGGTGGCGCTGATTTCTTGGCGACGCGGTGCCGACATCACATGCTACTGCGGCCCGGTCAGATACTCCGTCACGCGATTGCCGCGAAAGGTCACGGTCGCGGCTTTATAAGGCACATAAACGACGGTGGGGCTTGCAGCCCAATAGGGGTCCCAGGCGCCGTAGTAGCCGCAGCCGCGTCCACCAAAGCCGCGTCCGTAGCCGCCCCATCCGCCACCCCAGCCCATGCCAAAGCTGTTCGCATACACCGGCTGCGTGCCCATGAAGGTCCACTTCTCGACGCTCGCTCCTTTTTGTTTGCCGGAGGCGACGGAGTCAGGTCGGCCATAGGAAAGGAAGACGCCCTCCTTGGTCATGCCTTCACGGATGCGGCCCTGCTGAACGAGCAATTGATCACTGGTGGGGAGCGAGTTGTAAATCTGTGGGTTGTTCGTGATGCGGCGTTCACGCGCGCTGATGCAGCTCATGGTGATGGCGGCGAGCACTGCGCAGGCGAGTAGGCGGAGAGAGGTTTTCATGGGGCTGATGGAGACTGAGTGGTGGGTGTCTTTGTTCAAGGACTACAAACGCATGCCGAAGTGAACCTGACGCCCGATCTCTTCAAAGCCGCAGGACGGATAAAGATTCTGGCCAATGACGTTCGAGGCCATGGTCTCGATCTTCGCCACCTTCATGTGGGACTCGCGGAAGTAATCCAGCGCATGATGGATCAGCCGCCGCCCGAGTCCGAGCCCGCGTGCTGCCTCCACCACGGCGAGGTTCGGGATGCGCCCGATCGAGTTCACCTGATCTATTCGCGTGGTGATGTAGCCGAGGATCTGCCCATCACGCTCAGCCACGAAGCAGCCCTCGGGATTCACCGTGCAGTCGTCGTCGATGTGATCCGCCTTTCGTACCTTCCAGTCACGCCCGTTCCAGATGCCGAGGCGATCCTCCATCATCTGGTCAAAGGCCACGCTGCCAAAGGAATCCACCGTGATCTGCCGCAGGATGGGCAGATCATCGGGGCGGTAATGACGAATGGTGACGGGGGATTCGTGAATCATGGATGGTCGCCATTAAACGAAGCCCACCGCGCTTGTCACTCGTGGAGATCAGTCCCGCGTCACGACCCGGTCGAGATTCATCAGCACGCCTGCCGTCGTCGTGTAGGCGGCGAGTTCGGCGGGGTTGAGTGTTGGATCAGGCTTTGAGTCTCCCTGCGTGATGGCTTTCTGGGCATCTTCGGGATGGGCGGTGTACCACTGGCGGCGCTCGTTCAGGCCCTTGATCAAGATGCGCAATGAGTCGGCGTCGATGCTCCTCGCGGTGGCGCGCTGGTAGCCATAGGCGAGACGCTTCTCCGGTGTGTCGCCGTTCTTCATCATGAGTTCACCGAGGCCGCGCTGAGCTTCGACAAAGGTGACTTCATTCAGCATGGCCAGTGCTTGGAGCGGGGTGTTCGTGCGGCTGCGCTTCACGGTGCAGATTTCCCGCGTGGGGGCATCAAAGAGCAGCATGGTCGGCGGTGCGGCGGTGCGCTTCCAGATGGTGTAAAGGGTGCGGCGGTAGAGCGCCTCGCCCGTGTCGGCCTTGTAGCCGCGCAGGTCGCCGTATTTGCTGGTCTCATCCCACACGCCATCCGGCATGTAGGGGCGGACGCTGGGGCCGCCGACCTTGGGCACGAGCAGTCCGCCGATGGCGAGCGCCTGATCGCGCACGACCTCGCCACTCAGGCGGAAGCGCGGGCCACGCGCCAGCAGGCGGTTTTCGGGATCTCGCTCCAGCAGGGCAGGGGTGACTTTGCTGCTCTGGCGGTAGGCTTTGGACATGACCATGAGCTTGAGCAGGTGCTTCATGTCCCAGCCGCTCTTCATGAACTCCGCCGCCAGCCAGTCGAGCAGCTCGGGATGCACGGGATACTCGGCCTGGAAGCCGAAGTTCTCCGTGGTCTTGCACAGGCCCACGCCAAAGAGGCGCTCCCACTGGCGATTCACCCAAACACGGGCCGTGAGAGGATTTTCCGCACTGGCCAGCCATTTGGCTAGGCCGAGACGGTTCATCGGCGCGTCCTTCGGCATCGGGTGCAGCCAGGAGGGCACGGCCATCGTCACCTTTGTCGTCGGCTTGTCGTATTCCCCACGCGTGAGGATGAAGGCATCTCGCGTGGTCTGGGCCTCCTTCATGACCATGGTGGTCGGCAGGCTGTTCTCGTAGGTTTCCAGCGCCTTCTTTTTCGTGGCGACGAGGTCGGCGGCCTGCTTCACGGGGCTGTTCACAGTGGCCAGATAGTAGGCTTCCAGTTCCTTCTTCTGCGCCGGGCTGCGCTTGTCCGCAGCGGTGGCGAAGATGGCCTTGATCTTCGTGAGGTCGGCATTGCCATCGAGCTTCACACTGGCCGCTGGCAAAGCGGTGCTGGAGATGCGGAAGCGGCCGATGTTATGCCCGCCGATGGCTTCATGACGCAGGCGCAGCAGCACCTGGGCACCTTCTGTGTAGCTCACCGCCCTCTCCAGCAGGAACATGGCGCGTCGGTTCTCTTTCCGCGTCGGGCCGTCGATGGCCCAGCCTTTGCCACGATTGCGTTTGTTGAGCACGCTGGCGATCTCGTAGCCTTGTTGGCTGAAGTCGGCCTCCGCTTTGGCAAGCGTCTGCTTCTCAGGTTTGCCACCGGGCTTCTGGATGAAGACATCGAAGTCGCTGAGCACGAAATTGCCGTTCGAGTAGCGCCCCAGACTGCCGCCGGGCAAAGAAGGATCGGTGAAGCATTCGAGCAGGAAGCCTGACACGCCGTCCTTCGGCATCGGAGCATCATAGAGGTAGGTGTCCTTGGTCGGGTTCGGCCCGCTGGCCAGATAGCTGGCATCGGCCTGTCGGGTGAGTTTGGCACCCTGATCCTTGAGCTTGGAGACGACCTGCGTGGGCTCCAGCAAGGTCCAGGCGGACTTCTGCTCGCTCAATTTCCCAGCGGCATCCTTCTCCCATTCGGCCAGCAGGGCAGGCAGACCTTTCCGAGCTTCCGCAGCGGCTTTTTCCGCCGTGGCGATCTCCGCCTTCATCGTGGCGATCTGCTTTTCTTGTTCGGCCGAGGTCACGTTCATGATCGGCAGGGAATTCCCGCCGCTGCGATTGCTGGCGCCCTGGATGCTGCCGCGCTCCTCCACGTTGTTAAAGAAGGCGAAGAGGGAATAAAAGTCCTTCTGCGTGATCGGGTCATACTTGTGATCATGGCAGCGGGCGCAGTTCATCGTTAGGCCCAGCCAGGTGAAGCTCGTCGTCTCCACGCGGTCGATGATGTTCTCGATGCGCCATTCTTCATCGATGATGCCGCCCTCGCCATTGATGCGGTGGTTGCGGTTAAAGCCGGTGGCGATGAGCTGCGGCTGCGTGGCATTCGGCAAAAGATCTCCGGCGATCTGCTCGATGGTGAATTGGTCAAAGGGCTGGTTAGTATTGAAGGCGTTGATCACCCAGTCCCGCCACGGCCACATGCTGCGTGAGCTATCCGTCTGGAAGCCGTGACTGTCCGCAAAGCGGGCAAAGTCCAGCCACTCGCGGGCCATGTGCTCGCCGTAGGCCGGGGATTGCAGGAGCTTATCGATCAAAGTCGAATAGGACTCATGAGTCGCATGGGACCCATGAGACTCATGCGGGGGAAGGCCGGTGAGGTCGAGCGTCACACGCCGGATCAGCGTCTCCGCATCTGCCTCAGCGGAGAAAGCCAGCCCTTCCTTCTTCAGGCGGGTCTCCAGCAGCTCGTCGATGCTCTTCGCCTTCTGCGAAGCCACCGGTTCAAAGGCCCAGTGCCCCTGATACTCCGCGCCCTCGGCGATCCATTGTTTCAAGACAGCCGCTTCAGCGGGCGTGACCGCCTTGTGCAGCTTGCTCGGCGGCATGATGTCGTCCGCATTCGTCGTGAGCACACGCGCCAGCAGCTCACTCTGGTCCGGCTTCCCCGGCACGATGGCCACCGCGCCCGACTCCGCCGCCTTCAGTGCCTGATCCCGCAGATTCAGCCGCAGCTCGCCCTTCCGATCCTTTTCATCGAAGCCGTGGCAGTGGAAGCATTTGTCCGAGAGGATGGGCCGGACATCGCGGTTAAAAACGATCTTCTCCGCGTGAGCGGCAGAGGCGAGGAGTGGGAGCAGAGTCAGGACACGAAACATGAGCGCATGATACGACTCAGAGTGGCAAAACTCACACCAGATGTGCCTGGTATGCCGTTACAAGGACTGGATGCGCACCTGCCCGCTGGTCATTGGAGAGGTCTTCACATTCACAGGCGAACCTATGATACTTGGTAGGAGGAAATAACCAGTGCCCATGTTCAGGGACGGCACCAGGACACCCTGGAAGGTCACCGGGCGGGAAACCTCAGGCAGCGATGCATTGTGGGGGTTGGTGTCTTTGAGAGTCATGGAGCCGGTGAAGGTTCCTTTGGCGGCATCGATTTTCGTCAACTTCACCTGCTCAGGGTTTTCACCGGCAGTCGAAAGGACATGTTTGGCACTCATGGTGAACACTTGGTCGAGGTAAGTGAAGTTTCTCACGCCATTGATTCCTCCATCCAGGAAATCGAGGACGAAGGTGGCTGGCGCAGTGCGGTTCAGCAGCGTCTTGCCTGCTACTGGTGGCAAATATTCTCCACCGACTGCCAGCAGTGGTGTGGGCTCAAAGCCTGCTCCATAAGCCCGCATGGCCTGGGGCTTCTTATGCCAGTGCGGCGATCCCGTGACCATGCGTGTGCCCGACATGACTCTGAGGTGTTGATGGAGAGAGCCTTTGCCACCGTAAAGCAGGGCGAACAAGGGCAGTCTGCCATCCACCCAAAGTGCGGCGCTTTGAGTCGGAATGATGGTGCCATCTGCTAGCTGGCCGGACCAGCTCACCGCGCCTGCGGGGCTGACCGTGAAGGTCAGGAAGCCATCGCCCTGAGGGATATCGGTGGCGGTGGATGTAGGCTGTAGGGCGACAGTGTAATACCCTTTAAAGTCATCCGCTGCCCTGGAGGTGGCATGCCATACATGGCGACTCCCCGCGAGATCGACGCTGGCGGACTGCGCTCCTGGCAGTGTCACCTCTCCAGCGATGAGATCGGTCCCGGGGGTGTTCATGTGGATCGTGAGTTCCACGTTCGGCTTGCCAGTACGCTTAACGCTGGTTTTCAGCACGGCGTGGTCAGGATCAGGTGCTGAGGGATCCACGGCGGTGTTCATCCTTCCGGTGAAGGAGTGGCTGCCTGCGCCGAGCTTCAGCGTGCCAGTGACTCCGCCTGTGCTGGTCACGGTCATGGTCATGAGCCCGCCGAGTTTGTCAGTGAGAGTCGTGTCGCCCTCGATGATGGCGGAGTAGCTGCCTGCCATGGTCGGCGGGAAAGGCAGCACCGTGATCCCGAAGCTGATCGTGTTCGAGTTCCCCATCACGTTCTTGGCCTTCACCGTGACCGTGGAGGTTTTGGCCTCAGTCGGGTAGCCGGTGATCTTGCCCGTGAGGTTGGAAAGCGTCAGCCCCTTTGGCAGTCCGGTGGCGGTGTAGGTCACCGGTCCATTTTGAGTGGGGATGGGCAGCTCGTAGCTGGCGCTGATAGCCGCCGGTGGGATCGGCGACGGCACGGTGAGCACAGGCACCACTCCCACTCCACTCTGCGTGACGTTGTGGGTTTGACCACCCACCTTCACGACAGCCGTGCGACTCGTCTTGGAAGCATTCGGCACAGGGATGATGGCCACCGAGTTGGCCCCTGGAGCTGGAGGTGCAAAGCTCAACCACGAAACACTTTCGACCACCGTCCAGGGCGCATTGGCTGAGACTGAAAGCTCATAAGGTGGGCTGTCTGCTGGGATGGTCACATCAGGTCCGATCGTGCAACTCGCCAGTGCCACCGTCACCGTGGCGGCAGTGCTTTTAGCGCGATAGGAATCACCTGCCATATAAGTAAAGCTGCCTCCGGCAAAGCTGGCCGCAGGCGTGAAGACCAGACTGCTTCCCACCTTCGCCACACTGCCGACAGCGGCTGCCGGCGGCGTGAAGGAGGCGATGCTCAGCACATCTCCGGCATCACTGTCGTTCTCGAGCACGGGAATGGTGATCTTGCCGGAAGGCAGCGCCAACGCCGTGTCATTCAGGGCCACGGGTGGGCGGTTCAGCGTGGTAAAGGTCTTGTTAGCCCCGTTCGCCGAGCCAAGCGCCCCCTCGGCGCGCACTCGGAAGTGATAGAGAGTGTTCGGCAGCAGACCGGAGATCATTGCGGAGACATTCGTGAGCGTGCTGCCCGTGACCGTCCCCGGCACCGCAGCCACCCGGCCGCCATAGCTTGTCGTGGTGCCGTAGTCGAAAAACACTTGGCGCTCCGAGTTGCTCGCATTCACCACCGCTTTGAGCGTGGCTCCGTCAAAGGTGATGCCCGTGACCGCTGGTTTGTCGGTGACTGGCGACACACCATTGATGCCTGTGGCGGTCAGGTAGAGATAAAAAGGGCTCTCGTTACTATCATTGTTGGCGATTAGAAGAGTCGCGCTCCTGGCTCCGAAACCGCTTGGGTTGGCCTGCACGGTAAAGCTCGTGTTCCCACCGGGGGCGACGGGTGCCGTCGGTAAAGTGACCAGATCAAAGTCCTGCGGATGCAGGCCGGACTTGGTGATGGTCAACCCTGTCAGATCCACATTCCCCAGGTTGTTGATCACAAAGGTCCTTGGAATCAGCCCGCTCTCGACACCGACATCTCCAAAGGCAGACGCATTGCCAGAGTTCAAATTGAGGCCTGAGGTGCGGACTTCGATCTCCGCTCCCATCCCGGTGCCTTGGATGGTGAAGTCGAAAGGAGCTTCATCGGGATCATTGCTCATGATGGTCACGGTGGCCGTGCGGATGCCGATGGCTCTGGGTTCAAACCGGATCGTGAAAGACGTGGAGCGGCCACTCATCACTGTCGTGTTCAAAGGCGGTGGAGAGGTAACTCCGAAGTCCGATGCATGAGGACCACTGATGGCTACTAGCGGAGTACCGGTCAGTTTAAGTGGTTCCAGACCACGGTTCGAGATGGAGAAGTTTTGGGAAATTTGGAAAACACTTCCACTCTGCGACACGCCGCCAAAGTCGGTCCCATCCGTCAGGCTGGGAGTCGTGTCACCATCCGCGATCTCCTCAAAACCCACGATGATATTGCCATTAAGCATGATGCCGGACATCCGAATGTCGCAAGGCCCGCCTGGGAAGATCACCACGGAACTTTCACTGAAGCACGAAGACTCTGCCATACGGGTAACAGGCTGTCCCGAGAGCACACTGAAACCTGACACCTTGTTCACCAGCCCAGGGGCAGAGCGAGAGATCTGAGTGTTGTCCCCGAGCTGGCCGTACGCATTCCCACCCCAGCTCGCCACCGCACCATCGGAGCACAGTACCAGACTGTGTGTGCCACCGGACGAGATACCAGTCACTGTCTTGCCAAACAGTGCGCTGATACCTTCCGCGACGCAGACTGCCACCGGGCTCGTCCGATTCGTCAGCGAGTCATCCCCCAGCTGCCCCTCACTATTATCACCCCAAGCGGACACCGACCCGTCTGAACACAAAGCAAGGCTATGAAGTTCTCCTGCGGCGAGTGAAGTCACCGTCTTGCCAAACAAAGCACTCGTGCCCTCAACTCCATTCACCGCCACCGGGACCAGACGTTGCATCGTCGTGCCATCGCCCACTTGGCCCATGGCATTGTCACCCCAGCTCGTGAGTGTGCCGTCTGAGCATAAAGCCAGGCAGTGCAGACCACCTGCGGAGATCGCCACCACCGTCTTGCCGTGCAGGGCGCTCAGGCCATTGGCCGTGTTCACCGCCACGGGTAGGGAGCGGTTGGTACGTGTGTTATCTCCCAGTTGGCCGGAGCTGTTAATGCCCCAGGCGGCGACTGTTCCATCCGAGCACAAGGCCAGACTACTGTGCTGCCCGGCGGCGATGGCCGTGACAAATTTATCAGCCAGAGCACTCGAGCCGCTGAAGCGCTCCACATCCATCGGAACTTGAGCTGATGTCCATGAACCTGTACCCAAAGGCCCACTACCCCAGGCGCTCACGGTCCCATCCGAACACAGCGCCAGGCTGTGTTCGGCACCTGCGGCGACAGCCACCACCGTCTTGCCATTCAATGAACTGATCGTCGTATTGACCGCGACAGGCTGATCTCCAAAAAAGCTTTGTCCATTGTCCCCGAGCTTTCCATCGGAGGCATCCCCCCAAGCATACACCCTGCCTTCGGTGGTGAGAGCCAGGCAGTGCGCCCGACCTTGTGCGACCTGAACAATGGTTTTTCCTTCCATGACACCATATCCATCCACGATCTTGGGTGTGAGCCTTGGAGAAGACGGATAGTCTGTGAGCTGCCTGTTGCTGTTACTCCCCCACCCTGCCAGCATCGTTTTCGCCCACAACAGCACCAGATCATTGTTCCCCTCACCGCCGTAATACCAGGCTACAAAAGGATACGACGTGCCGTTGAAGCTGAGGTTCACCGTCGCGCCATTCGCCAAGTTCGCGAAAGTGCCCTCAATGAAAGTCGGGCCGGTGTTCTTGATCACCGTCAGGTTCGTGCCGGGGGTGGGAGCAAAGTTGAGCGTCATGTTCAGAGTGGCCCCGGTGGCGACGAAGTCACTTGCCACGTGCGCGGCGCTGAAGCCCTCATTGAATACCATCTCCAGCGCGGTAAAGCCTTCGCCGGTGAGATGGATGTCAAAAGGCGAGGCGTCGGAATCATTGCTTGTCAGGTGAAGCATGGCCGACTTCGGTCCGATGGTGCCCGGAGCAAACCGTACCGTGAAAGTCGTCAGACCAGCAGGCCCCGCCACCGGTGCGTCAGGACTGTCCACCACGCTGAAATCACCGGCGTCCGCCCCGTCCAGAGTGATGGCAAAATCCGCCAGCTGCGAACCGGCGGCGCCCGCGTTTTTCACGGTGAAGACCATGTTCCGTCCCGAGCCCAGGGCCACCTTGCCGAGATCTCGTGTTTCTTCATCAAGGAGCGCCGTTCGCGCCGGCTGCTCCACCACCAGATCGGGTTCAACACCCCGGCCAAGAATGGCGAAGCTGAAAACGGGCACACTTGCATCGTCACTCGCGATACTCACGGTGGCACTGCGCTCTCCGAATGCCGCGGGATCAAAGGTGATCTGGAAAGTGCTGGAACCCTGCAAGGAAGCCACGGGCGAGGCAGGCTCGCTGGTGACGGTGAACTCACTGGCGTGCGGGCCTGAGATCTGCACTTTCGGACTGCCGGTGAGATTCAACGGCAGAACCTCCAGATTGCGAATGGTGAAGGTTCTCACCGTGCTGCCGCCGGTCACATTGGCACCGACAAAGTCGGTGTGGTCCGTGACACTTGGGTTGGTGTCCCCATGAGCGATGGCCGTGCCATTGCCGCTCAGGCTGATTTTTGACACCAGTGTCTTGCCATAGATGGCGAAGGAAGGACTGGAAGGCAATCCCGGACCGCCAAGGCCAGTAACCCTGCGGCCAGCCAATGAACTGACACCGCTGTCAGTGTTGACGGCCACCGGCGTGGGCCGGTCGGTGGTGGTGCTGTCGCCCACCTGCCCGGTTGAATTGCTGCCCCAGGCCGCCAGTGTTCCGTCTGAGCACAGAGCCTGGTTCCCGGTGAAAGCCACGATGCTCCTGCCCTGCAGCACGCCACCGCCATCGGGCGGATTCATCCGGACGGGGAGCCAGCGGTCCGTCGTCGTGCCGTCGCCGAGACTGCCTGCCTGATTATGCCCCCACGCGGCCAGGGTGCCGTCCGAGCACAAGGCCCGGCTGTGGCTGCCAGCGGCCAGCAGGCTCACGACCACCTTGGCGGAAAGGGCGCTGACACCGTCAGCCGTGCTGACCTGCACAGGCACCCAGCTGTCGGTCGTCGAGTTGATGCCGAGCTGGCCAAAGCCATTGCCGCCCCAGGCTGCCGCCGTGCCATCGGAGCAGAGGGCCAGGCTGTGATCAGCGCCTGCTGAGATGGCCGTCACCGTCTTGCCAGACAGAGCACTAACACCGCTCACCCTGTTGACCGCCTTCGGATGCATTTGCCGGGTGGCGCTGTTGTCGCCCAGCTGTCCCTTCTCATTGTCACCCCAGGCGGCGAGCGTGCCGTCAGAGCAGAGGGCCAGGCTGTGCTGTCCGCCAGCGGCGATGGTGGCGACGGACTTGCCATAGAGGGCGCTGTTTGCCTGGGACAGGCTGACTTGCTGAGCAGTGGGAGTGTAAGCGGCCACATAGCCTATGCCAAGTTGGTCCTGGGCATTGGCACCCCAGGCGACCACCCGGCCATCCGAGAGCAGCGCAAGGCAGTGGCTGTGACCCGCCGCGATGCACACCACCTTCCGGTTGTTCAATGCCCCGGCTGTCACTGCCACGGGCAGGCTGCGGAACGCACCCGTGGTCATGCTGCCGCTGCCAAGCTGTCCGTAAGTGTGGCTGCCCCAGGAGAAAACCTGGCCTTCACTGGTCAATGCCAGGGCAAAATCATGGCCGCGCGCGACCTGCACGATGGTTTTTCCCAGCAAGGCCCCGCTTTGATCCACGGTGCCCGGCACCAGCCTTCCGGCTGTGGTGCCATCGCCAAGCTGCCCGCTGGAGTTGTCTCCCCAGGCTGCCAGCCCTGTGCCCGGCCAGAGCAGCACGAGGTCATTATTTCTTTCACCTCCATAGTACCAGGCCACGAAGCGATAGGTGCTGCCATTGTGGCTGAGGCTCACCAGCTCGCCATTGGCCAGATTGGTGAAATTGCCGTCAATGTGGGCGATGCCGGTGTTCCGCACCACCGTGAGGTTGGTGCCCGGCTCCGGGGCGAAGTTCAGGGTGAGGCTGAGCGGAAGGGTCGTTGGCCGCAATCCGTTGAGGGTCATGCCCACATCCGAACTGCTGTTGAAAACGGCGGACAGGCTGGTCGGGGCCGAGCCGGTCAGTTGAATCTGATACGGATTCTCGTCCGTGTCGTTGCTGGCGATGGAAAGCGTCGCCGTCTTGGCACCGCCTGTCAGAGGTTTGAATCTGACGACAAAGCTCGCCTGGCCCTCCGGCCCCACCAGCGTTGAGGGCGGGGTGCCGATGATGCTGAACTCGCTGGCATTGGCACCGGTGAGGGTGACATTCAGACCGTTCAGGAGCGATCCGGGCCCGCCCGCGTTGCGCAGGACAAAGGGCAAATCCGTGGTGCTGCCTGGAACATTTTCGCCAAAGTCTCTCGTCCCGCCTTTGCTGAGTTCGGTTCCTGCCGGCTGCTCCAGCACGATCTCGGGATCGGCGCTCGAGCCTTGGATGGCAAAGGTGA
>Ga0075152_10002294_pt1 | contig 13585 bp, 8 predicted proteins | sample JI61114C2DNA_FD_70964 | JGI IMG/M metagenome (GOLD analysis project Ga0075152, IMG submission 70964) | Wastewater effluent complex algal communities from Wisconsin, to seasonally profile nutrient transformation and Carbon sequestration -... | ecosystem: Engineered > WWTP > Effluent > Algae...
ATTTGCAAGCGGCAAACTATGTATACTAACAACTGCACTTCCACTCATGGTACTGGTACAAGTTGTAACAGTATTTGTAGCTACCACTGTGTATGTACCAGCAGTAGTTTGGTTTCCAAAACTGATTGCAGAACCCGTTCCTGCTACAGGAGCACCAACATTTCCTGCACCCAGTTTCAACTGGTAATTAATACCGCTTGCAGAGCCCGATAAACCAACCGGAACACCAACACCACCTGAGCAATAAGCTCCACCACCTGTTACTGAAAACACAGCTGGTAAAGGATTGACTGTGATGGTTCCGCCCAATGAAGCATTAACACAAGGTCCTGTTGTGGTAACCGTATAACTAAATGGACCTGTAACCGTCGGTGTTCCACTGATGGTAAACACTTTTGTACCACCATTGTAAGAGCCGGTAACACCAGCAGGCAAACCAGAAACGTTTGCGCCGGTACCGCTTCCACCTACCAGGTATGTAATATTGGTAATGGCAGTATTAACACAACGTGATTGTGCATTTGTACCTACTGCAGATGTAAAATTAAGAGTAGCGTTACTTGTAACCGTTATTGTTCCGGTTAAAGATACCGGGCAGGTACCCGTTGCAGTTACCGTAAAATTATATGTACCTGCTGAAGTTGCAGTTCCGCTAATTGTAAAGGTTCCTATACCGTCGTATGAACCGGTAACACCTGTTGGCAAACTACCGGCAGTAATAGAAGCACCTGTGGCTGTTCCACCGATTGAATAAGTAATATCAGTTAAGGTACTTCCTATACAAAACGACTGAACATTAGTACCAGGAGCCGATGATAGCGAAATGGTTGAAGCTTCATCAATTGTAAGACTGCCACTTGCTGACGTATTCGTACAAGGCCCTGTTGTGGTAACCGTATAAGAGAATACACCGGTTTGTGTAGCAGACCCGCTGATTGTATAAACACCCGCTGCATATGATCCGCTAACGCCGGTCGGCAAACCAGTTACGGTGGCGCCGGTAGCACCACCACCTAAAGAATATGTGATGTTTGTGATCGCAGTATTGATACACTTTGTTTGGTTGGCTGTACCGGCAGCAGAACTAAGGCTGATGGTTGAATTAGCCTGTACCGTAATGGTACCTGTAGCTGTCACCGCATTACATGTACCCGTAGTTGTTACGGTATAATTAAATATACCTGTAGCAGTAGGTGTACCACTGATGGTAAACACCCCCGCAGAGTAAGTACCCGTAACTCCTGCAGGCAGGCCGGAAACAGAAGCACCTGTTGCGCCGCCACCTACAGAATAGGTAATGCTGCCGAGGGCATTTGTAATACAAAAAGTTTGAACATTTGTTCCTGCACCCGATGATAAAGAGATGGTAGGTGCTACCTGCGGAGTGAACTGATATATTTGATTAGTCGCAGGTTTAGAGGTGATATTATTCGTAGCCACTGTAGTACTGGCTGTTGGGCCTGCACCTGAATTATTTAAAGAAAGAAAATGGGTACTGCCACCGGTTGCGTCGTTTAACCCGATAGAAGCTCCCACAGAATATCCTGATCCGGATGTATTTACTGCACCAGCTTCCTGCCTGTACCTGAATTCAATTATATTAGAAGTTTCATACAATTTTACCTGGAAAGATATTGCAGCACTGGAGTTATAATTCCACTGCCAGTTTCTCCATTCCATGGTAAATACACGACTACCGGCAGCGCCCGTTGTTTGGTAACTGGCGATTCCACCGGCACCATCCAGGTCGTCCCACAATGGGAACAATGTCCTGAGCAAAGTACTGGGAGTGGTTACAGCAATATTGTTCGAATTAGAATTTGCATTTGAAGGATCCGTATTGGCAAAAGAAAACCATCCGTTTGAACTTACTGACCCGGTCGTGAAATTGGTACCGAGATAATTAAAAGTAAACCCGATCGGAATGTTGATTACATTATTATCATCCTGCTCAATACCGTTCACGGCGGTAGATCCAACACCGAGGTAAGTATAGGTTCCCGTAGTTGCAGAAAAACAAAGATTCCCTAACTGGGCATCTGCCTGGTTACCCATACCAGTCAATAAAATCAACATGACCAAAATAAATTTGATCTGCCGTGTTTGCATCAGTAATGTTCTCTTTATTTCAAGAACATTCTTCACTACATTTTTACCGTTAATGACTCCTTGAAGTTTTAAAAGTGGTAAACTTGTTTTCATACCCTTAGTTTTAAATGATAGGCTAAAGCCACAATTCAATTAAATAGACAAATGTGTAAGGGGTATAATCAACGGGATAAAGAAGCTGAACTAAATAATCAATGAAATGATAAAAGCCAGCGAATTCGGATCTAAATGATGCTGTTCAGAACAAATTAGGGTTTGTCAGAAAACAGGGTTCCGATAGTAATAAATGGAGTAAATGGGGGGATTTTCTATAGAGATTATGGCTAGCAATTTGTAGTATAAGTACTACAAATGCAAAGTAAGACAATTAAAATCGAATTTGCAACATTTAAATAATCTTTTTTGAAAAAAGATTATTTAAAGGCCAGGCTACACACATGTTTTCGCTATCGTAAGAGACTGATAACCCGGATTCTACATCAAAATTATTGGTGATTGCAAAACTCAAAGGAGCTGCCGTGACCATAAGTTTCTTTTTGCCCTTTTCACTTACTGACAACCCCGAAAAGGTTATTGCACCATTTCCACCCGCAGATCCAATATTCATTTGGGTATTTCCCGAAAGGGTACCTGCACCAGAAGATAATTTTATATAAACATGCAAAACAGGGGGTATACCTTCCCTGGTAAAATTGCCAAACTGGTCGGTAGTGATTACAGAGGGTTGTTCTTCAAATTCGGAACCTGCTACCGCAATCGATGGTTTTGACGTAAATACCAATTTTGCCACCACACCAGCCGACTGCCTGATGCTGTAAAATGATGTTCCTCCAGAGCCATTTGGCTGAGTTGTGCATTTGATATTTCTCATTGTTGCAGTACCTGGATTTACCGTAGAACGGAATAGTTGGTACTCTGAATCTATATCCGATCCATCTAATGCCTGCACCTGGATCCCAGATATGCTGATGTGATCAAGAGAAGATGTTCCGGACACGGTCATTTCAATTTGAATGGTATTATACTCAACGGTAAGTTTTGCCAGGCGGATATCTTTATTCAATTTATAAGAAAGGCTCCCTTTCCCTGCTTTGAATACCCAGCCTTGAGGGGCTGAAATAATGCAGGTACGGCTATATTTTCCGGTAACCCCAAAATCTGCGGCTGCCTGTTCTTTGATAATAATATTGTCTAATGCTGTAAACACCGGCGTAGCACTGTTTGAAGCTTTATCGGCAGAAATGCTGGTACAAGGTAAAATCACACCGGATCTATTTCCGGCTAATGCCGGAGAACAAAACATAACGGTAAACCATACCAGCAGCATCGAAACCTGGCCGGAAAGTGTTCTTGTAGTTTGTGAAATAAGTAAGCTTGTTTTCATAACCTTGTATTAAATGGTTTCTGTAAAACTTTCCCGAAAACCTGTGGATTCCGGCGCTGTACATGATCGCATTTAATAAAATTCATTGCAAATCATCAATGGGGCAGACGATTTAAAACCCTGTTTCCCAAAACAGCGGGCCTACGTAAGAAATGGATGTAAAATGGTGGAATTTTATAGAGATGATGGGCAGAGGTAATAAGCTGGAGACAAATATAGATAAAAAATATGCAGAAATGCAAGCCTTGCTGCAAAAAAAAATTCCCGGACACACCAGGAATTATATATAATCTATTGTTTGTAATCTGTTTGAGACCTTAAAATGAACACTCAAAAAAAGGCAAAAAAAAGATGGCATTATACAATGCCATCGGGTTGGGATTAAAAACGGGTCGGGAGACCTGGTTATAAAACATTAATCGTTTTCACGATCATAGTATTATCGGGACTGGTTATTTTAATTCGATAAATGCCAGCAGCGGTTTGACGGGGTAAAACAACAGGCGTGATCACATGCATTCCAGACACCTGGATGGAAGGAAGCATTTGAACGGTGCCATTGCTTGCAATGAGTTGTAAGTGATACTTACCAGGCGCCTGGCTCCGGAATGAAATCTGGAGTGTTTTATTTACTACCGGGTTAGGATATACGCTAATATCGGCTTCCGGAATTTCGATAGTGGTTTTTGCAACCTGGCTATACACAGTGCTACCAGACCTGCTTATTGCTTTTACGCGGTAAAAATGTTCACCTGTGCGGTTCACCGGATCTTTAAATTGATACGACTGGATGCTTGCAGAATTTAATGCAGGAACAGATTTCAACGAAGTAAAGTTGGTTGCATCTGTAGCATGCTCAATGCTGTAGTCTTGTATGGCATTTTCATTCTCTACTTTCCATGCAACCTGCACAGAAAATGCATTTACTGATAATTGTAAATCGGTAAACACCAATGGCAAAGCAATAGCCGGGGGATAAACATATACAATCCTGAATCGATCGTGAGCATAAGAAGCCGGATCAGTGGTTACGGTAAAATCCACCATGGTTGTATCATTCAGATCGAGTGAAGTACGATTGCCGGTGAAGCTATCTTCAAGGAACCCCTCTACCCCGGGATGATCCAGGTTTTTGGCGATCAGCCGTAATCGATAGTTCTGCCGTACCATATTCCACATTACAAAAAAAGTTGTGTCATTCACGGTGATCTTTTTTCTTTGCTCGATAGAAAGACTCAGCCCATCGCGTATGATACCAAAGTTTTCGCCGAAATTATTCATTTTGAGGGCGTCGTCCAGGCCGGCAGCATTGTCAAATGCATCATCGTAATTGGTTAGGTTTCCGTCCACCATTGTGGCTGCACCAGAAGCAGGTACTGCGAACAATGATACTTTCATTGATTCAAGCGTTGGTGGAGGATTCAATGGTTCACTCCAGGCATGGAAACCTGCCATTGTTAGGATTGTGCTTAAGAAAAGGGTCAAACCCTTTCTTTTCAGGGTGTTTTGATTTTTCACGGTGTTGTTTTTACAGATTTTGGATTGAATACGGCATATTAACGCCGGAATGAATCGGAGTATTGTGCTCACACAGAAATACATTGATAAATAAAATATATGTATCAATGCAGTTCTACCGTAAAAATCTTACAATCTGTAACTCAGTGAAGCGATTAAAAACAAAGCAGGTAACCGAAATGGCTACCCGCTTGTTATCACTAATACACACTGATCGTTTGCACAAAAAGGTATTGATCGGCTCCTGTAATACGCAACCTGTAAATGCCTGGCCTGATTATATCGGGCAACCTGATCTCCTGGACACTTTGAATGTTAGAAATCAATATCGGATCTAGTTCATAACGCTGGCCAAGGTTATTGATCATTTCCAAAGCGTAAGTACCGGGTTTCAGGTTAGCGGAATGCATCTGCATGGTCTTGTTGAGTACCGGGTTAGGATATACGCTGATGCCGGTATTTTTTATTGTGGTGTTTATAATTGCTACACTGCTGTAATCAAACTTGCCATTGAGGCTTTCTGCGCTGATCCGAAAAAAATGTTTCCCGGGTTTCATACCAGGTATCTTGTCGGAATACATTTTAGAAGTTTCTGTACCCACCGGTGTTGCATTTTTCAAGACTTCAAAATCGCGGCCATTTACACTGTGTTCAATATGATAAGAATGTATCGACAGTTCATTCTCAACTTTCCAATTCACGCGTATATCATTATTATTCCCGAAGAGACTTATACCCGTAAAACGAACCGGTAAGGCTGCTGCGATAACATTATTCAGAAAGATGATCCTGAAGCGGTTCAATGCAAATGAGCCTGCATCATAATTTACCGTGAAGGGATAAAAACTCGTATCATTTAAGCCTATTGCCATTGAATGGTTCAGGTAGCTGTCTTCAATGTATCCTGTTAATCCGGGGCTGTTTAAATTTTTTGTAACGATCCTTAACTGGTATGTCGTTTTCTGCATATTCCACATACGCAGGAAAGTTGTATCGGTATATGATATTTTCTGCCTGCGTTCAACAACGAGATTTATTTCCGATCTTCTTATACCAAAATTTTCGCCGAAATTATTCATTTTCCAGGCGTCCATCATGTCTACTTCATTGCTGTATGAATCATCATAATCAGTCAGGTTTCCATCCATCAATGTAGTAACACCGGCTCCGTTGATTCGATACAGGTTTACCCGCATGTTCTGGGATAATTGTGATTTCACTGAAAGTTGTACAAAGAGAAGCAGTAGGAAAAGGCCGCTACATTTTAGCATTACCTTGAATAGGTATTTGTTTTTCATAAGGGAGGATTTTAATATGCCGGAGCATTTTGGGGTAATAGTTTAGACAGCACAAATATGAAAACAAATCATCATTACAGGTATAGATGTGTTATGATTAATATGTAGTTTTTTTACGATTTCATTTTAGAAACCAGAAATTGTTAATGATACACGGATTAATACTGATCGAGAGGTTGAATCGGATAGTAGCTAATCAGAAAAAATAAGCAACGGATATTGATACACGGATTAATGCTGATGGAGAGATTGAATCAGATAGTAGTTAATGAGAGAAAATAAGCAATGGATATTGATACACGGATGACGCGGATGACGCAGATCAAGACAATTAAATGAAAATACCCCTCTAGCATGATGAAATCCTGGAAATAATATAAAACAATATTCATTCATCAATGTCCTCTCCTATAACTCTGTGCAAAACTCCTTTACCTCTGTGGTAAACCTTTCTTTGAGTCCTTAGTAATGAACCTTGTGTTCTTTGTGGTAAAGAATATCGAACAAGGAACAAGGAAGGAAAAACAAGGAAGGAGAAGAAAAATACTTAATTATCAATGCTCACTCCCATTCCTCTGTGAAAAACTCCTTTAACTCTGTGGTAAATCTTTCTTTGTGTCCTTAGTAATGAACTTTGTGGTCTTTGTGGTAAAGAATATCGAACAAGGAACAAGGAATTTATAACCAGGAACGAGAGGGCAAATACTCAATAATCAATATTCAATATTCAATCAATTGATTCATTAAAATAAAAAAAGCCTCACTAATTTGTGAGGCCTTGTGGGAGTTGACGGGGTCGAACCGCCGACCCTCTGCTTGTAAGGCAGATGCTCTAAACCAACTGAGCTAAACTCCCGTTTTTCGGACGGCAAAGATAAGGGTAAAATATATTCTGCAAAATTTTTAGACCTATATTATTTAAAAAAATACAAAAACATGGAAAAGAGCCCGAAAACAGTTGAAAAAATATTTTATTTTTGTTTCAGCCATGTCTAATAAACCATCATATAACCCGGCGATATTAAGAGAAGAAGATGACGATGTACTTACAGCATCGGGCAATTCTTATAGCCTGGTGGTATGGAATGATGATGTGAATACATTTGAATGGGTGATCGAAACACTGATCGAGGTTTGCAGCCATACCCCTGAACAAGCCGAACAATGCGCCCTCTTTATTCATACACGTGGTAAGTATGCCGTAAAAAATGGCAGCTATCATTTCCTGAAACCCAAATGCGAAGCCATTACAGACCGACAGATCAACGCAACCCTGGAAGAACTGGCCTGAAATAAAATGGCTCCCGAAACTTAATCAAAATTTTTATCGCCGGAATTTTTGTTTTAATGAGGCCAAAGCATCTTCCATTACCAATGGCTTTTCTTCTTTGATGGCCTGAGCTGTTGGTTTTATTGCTGGCTTTACTACTTTTCTTTCCTGACCAACCTGCTTAATCGACAATACGATCCTCTTACGATTGACATCTACTTCCAGTACCTTAACTGTGACCTTTTGATTGAGTTTTAATACTTCACCAGGATCCTGTACATATTTATTGGCAATCTCTGAAACATGCACCAATCCATCCTGTTTTACCCCAATATCTACAAAGGCTCCAAACCTGGTGAGGTTGGTTACAAGCCCGGGAACTTCCATGCCAGCTTTCACATCTTCAATCGAAAAGATCTGGGCAAATTCAAATTGCTGTAATTCTGCCCTTGGATCGATACCAGGCTTTTTAAGTTCCTTGATGATGTCCTTCACCGTATGTTCACCAAACCGGTCATTTATATATTTATTCACCGGAATGGTTTTTAAGATAGTCTCATTCCCGATCAGTTTATCTACTTCAATACCCAATCCATTGGCCATCTCGTGAACAAGATCATAAGCTTCGGGGTGCACAGCGCTGCTGTCGAGGATATCATCGGCGCCGGGTATGCGCAAAAAGCCTGCGCATTGTTCAAAAGCTTTTTCTCCAAGCCTCGGCACCTGCAATAGTTGCTTCCTGCTTTTAAACATCCCCTGTTGTTTGCGGAATTGAATGATATTTTCTGCAAGCACCCCGCCAATGCCGCTTACATAACTTAATAGTTGTTTACTGGCGGTGTTCACATTCACGCCAACACTGTTCACACAGCTCATAACGGTTTGATCTAAACGCTCTTTCAGCCTTGGCTGATTTACATCATGCTGGTATTGCCCTACCCCAATGCTTTTTGCATCGATCTTTACCAGTTCGGCCAAAGGGTCCATCAGGCGCCTGCCAATGCTAACAGCCCCTCTTATAGTAATGTCCTGCTCGGGAAACTCGAGCCGGGCTACTTCTGATGCAGAATAAATACTGGCTCCATCTTCATTCACCAGGTAAACCGGCAAACCGGTGCCAATTCCTTTAATGAATTGCTCGGTTTCTCTGCCGGCAGTTCCGTCGCCGATGGCAAAAGCCTGTATGGCATATGTTGAAACAAGGGATTGTATTAGTTGCGTAGCTTCTGCCTGCCGGTTCTTTTCATGCACAAAGATCAAACCCGTTTTCAGCAACTCCCCTTTTTCATCGAGGCAAACTATCTTGCAACCGGTGCGATAGCCAGGATCAATGGCCAGTATACGTTTGCTGCCAAGGGGTGAACTTAACAGTAACTGGCGTAAGTTTTCCGCAAATACATTGATCGCTTCTTCATCTGCCGCAGTTTTGAGCGCCGTACGAAATTCTGTTTCAAGGGCGGGTTGCAGCAGTCGCTTGTAACTGTCCCTTGCAGCTTTCCTCAGCTGTTCACTGCAGGTACTCATGCGGGTTATGACCAGGCTTTCGATGATCTCAAGGGCCATTTCTTCAGCAGGCTCAATGCTGATGCGAAGGTATCCTTCCAGGAAACCCCGCAAAACAGCAAGGGTACGATGCGAAGGAATGTTTGAAATTCGTTCTGAAAAATTGAAATAATCAGTATACTTCACCGCTTCTTTTTCCTTATCGGTAATCACTGTGCTGATCAATGAAGCTTCTCTCTCAAAAAGCATTCTTAGTTTATTCCTCACCGTTATATCCTCATTGATCTGTTCAGCAATGATATCCCTGGCACCCTGCAAGGCCATTTCTGTACTGGTGATCTTTTCATTTAAAAAGCCAGCTGCTGCTGTTTCCAGGTCAATATCCTCCTGTTTCAAAATCATATCCGCAAGCGGTTGCAATCCATTTTCCCTGGCTACCACCGCTTTTGTTTTCCTTTTTTGTTTATAAGGCAGGTAAAGATCTTCCAGTTCACTGATGGTAATGGCCTTGTTGATCTTTTCCTGTAAGGCATCCGTCATCTTGCCTTGTTCTATGATCGTTTTTTCAATGAAAGCTTTGCGTTCTGCAAATTCATTCATGGCTTTATGTTCATCCTGCACTTGCTGGATCTGAACTTCATCCAATGCACCGGTCATATCTTTCCGGTAACGGGCTATAAATGGAATGGTGGAACCTGCTGCCAGTAATTCAAGTACGGTTTCAACCTGGGATGATTTAATATGTAGTTTTTGCGCTATCTGTTGAGTAAACATGATTGTCTTTTTGGGGTTGCGAAATTAGGGGAAAATGGTGGAAGAAGGATGCAGGATACGGGATGCAGGATAAAACTGGATGCTGGATACTGGATACTGGATACTGGATGCAGGATACAAGATTAAGGATACAGCCTATTACTTAGAAGTAACAAGTTCCATTTTTTTATGTGGATAGGTTTCGGCAAAAGAATAAATACTGTTGCGGATGAAATCATTATCTGCAAAAGGTTGAAGTTTATCCTTTAATTGATGTAGATCGTTGGTGGTTTCGTGTTGATTCAAATAACCCATGCCCCAAAAACTCCCGCGTTCAATTAACAGGAATAATTTTTCATCTTTTGTCAATCCCTCATCTACAATGGCAAAAGTAGGAAGTTGACGCTCGAGTGCTTCCAGGGCCGTTTTTACTTTCCCATTATAATAAAGTGGCGCATCCAAAAATGAAAGATCCTTTTCAGTAATAGGTGTTTTATCGAGATAACAGAGTTTATTATCAAGTTCAAATTCCTCGATGATCTTACGCAACATCACCATGCCTTCATGCAATAAATTAAACTGGTAAAGTACCGGGATGTTTTTTTTCTTCTTATCAATGGCCAGGCGCAGGTAACCCCTGTTGTCTTCAAAACAATAGAGGGCAAATTTTTGAGCCGGTTGCTTCTGGCTGTAATTGTATTTAGGCCAGAGTCTTTTGATCTCCGTGCTTTCCAATACAAGTGCCTGTAATTCGTTGGCACAAACTGTATATGTAACCTTATGTATTAGTCTTACAAAATGCTGCCGTTTTTTCTCTGCATCATTATGTGTAAAGTGGCTGCTTACCCGCTTCCTTATGTTGATCGCTTTTCCAACATAGATGATCTGTCCCCTTGCATTATGAAAATAGTATACTCCAGGTGTTTGAGGCAATTTCTGTATTTCCTTTTTCTCGAGGTGCAGTGGCAGCCATTGCTCTGCCGATGATTTTTTCAACATGGCATCAATGTGTTCGTTTCCTCCTTGCTGCAGGATCTTTTCAAACAACGCAACAGTTGCTTTAGCATCCCCATCGGCCCTGTGCCTGCTTTCATTTTCAATTTGCAGGTTACGGCAAAGGTTGCCGAGACTATAAGAAGGCAGTCCCGGAAAAACTTTTCGGCTAAGCCTGACCGTGCAAAGTTTTTTTACATTCAGATCGAAGCCACTATTCTTTAAGAAATGTTTTACAAAGGAAAAATCGAAGTTCACGTTATGTGCCACGAATATATTGCTGCTGAGTATCTCATGAATCTCCGGAGCAATTTCATCAAACCCAGGTGCGCTTGCCACCATTGCGTTATTAATTCCCGTTAGTGCCGTAATGTAAAGCGGTATACTTCGCCCTGGATTGACCAGGCTTTTATATTGCCGGGTAATCCTCGTGCCATCATGCACATATATGGCGATCTCGGTGATCCCATTCCCGGCCGCATGGCCTCCTGTTGTTTCAATATCTACTATGGCGTACAAGAAAAGATGAATTAATGAGTCGAATGGTATTGGAAGAAAACATTGGATAAAATTACTAATTAATTTAGTTTAAAAGCAATAAGTCTTTATTTTTTTAAAATATAGATGACCTTTTGCATTAAACTAAATAATAGATAAATATTTTTTGTATATATAAAATACAATATATTTATTGCCGAACGATCCCACCATGAATAACTACATTATTCATTTACTAAAAACATTGTATGAAAAAAAACATTAGCAGGCTTATGCTTGTGATAGTATTTATCACCTGCATTATTCAATCGGGCATGGCCCAGGAACAGATCAAAGCTTACCGGGCCACCAATGTATGGTGTTATACACCTGGAAGACAAATTGAAGGATTGTTTATGCAGGTTGGGGGGAATAAATGGAAAGAAATGTATACAATAGTGAGCTCAAAAGTCCAGGGTAGAAATTATTATACAGAACAAAGCAGGGATGAATGGAGTATCTATTTGAGAGATGATTCCAGGCAGGTAAATGTACAGATTGACTTATTCCAAAAAAAGATTTACGCTACAGACTCCCGGGGCAGAAGAGAAGCTTATATTGTTGACTATGCAAAAGAGCCAGAGCAACCACATAACCAGGTGATAAAGCCAGTCATCCAGGACCAAGGCCAACAGCAGCAATCATCTTCAGGCTTCCAATGGAGTCAACTTTCTGGTGCTGCATCCGATATAGGAATCGGCGCTAATGGATCTGTCTGGATTATCGGCACCAACTCGGTTAATGGCGGATATGGCATTTTTCACTGGAACGGTTCTAATTGGGATGCAGTGGATGGTGGTGCCGTTCGCATTGCGGTTGATCCTAACGGTACACCATGGGTGCTGAATGATAAACGACAGATATTCCGGAGGGAAGGAAACGGATGGAAAGAAGTTGGCGGCCTGGCAAGGGATATTGGCATCGGCAGCGATGGAACCGTTTGGGTGATTGGAACAACCCCTGTTGGTGGAGGCTTTGAAATTTTCAGGTATAATGGTAACGGATGGCAAAAAACCGATGGAGGTGCCATCAGGATTGCCGTTGACAACAATGGCCTGGCATGGGTAGTGAATGACGGGGGTGGTATTTTCAGAAGAACAAATACCGGGCAATGGCACAATTTACCTGGAGGCGCCAGGGATATTGGCGTTGGAGCAGATGGCAGTGCCTGGGTGATCGGTACCAATAAAGAAGGCGGCGGTTATGGCATTTACAAGTTCAATGGCCGCGATTGGAATAAGGTCCCCGGCGGGGCAAACCACATCTCCGTAGCGCCTAACGGGAACGCCTGGGTGGTAAATGAAGCCGGAAAAATTTTTGCAGGAAAAAATTAAAGAATAAATGCTGACATAAAAAAATCCCCGCTTCTAACGGGGATTTTTTTATTTGTATAAATCTATATTTTATCGCCTGGTGAATACAAACTGACCGCCCATATCTCCCACTCCCTGGATCGGATAATATTGCAATGACATATTCGACTTCTCCATATAACCTTTTTTAAATCCATCGACCAATTGTTCCGCAGTAATGTATTTAGACCTGTTTTCCTGCAGGGCCAGCCTGAAGTATTCTACAAAATCACTTTCATCAGAAACAGCCTGCCGGTTACCACTTGATAACAGCTTGCGGCTTTTTTCCTTATATGCATCCTTCACAGTGAGAGGTGCATCCGCAGCAATATCACGGAAAAGGCTACCCGCAAAGCAGGCGTCTGCCGTAAACAAAATATGCCGGGCCTTGCTACCGCGGTTAAAAATGCGGGTGATATCATCGCTGTTGATAAAAGTTACTTCATCATCTTTTACCGCATCGCAGGGAATCAGGAATCCTTCTTCTTTTCCGCTTCCGTCATTATAAGGCTTTACCCATCCATGTCCCGCATAAAATATAAACAGGTTATCATTCTCAGTCATGGATTTTGCTTTTGCATTGAGTATACTCAGGATCGTTTCCCTCGAAGCATTTACCAGGGTATCTGTATTATTGGGTTCAAATGTATAGCGTGTTGTAAGGAGGCTGTATAATTTACGTACATCCCGGAGGGTGCCCGGCAAAGAATTGAAGGCCTTATCCGAATACTTGTTCTCAGCTATCAATATGGCATGATACACAGGAGCTTTATTCAGTTCGGGTATATCAAATGTTTCATTGCTACCTGTTTTGATCATATCCTGCTTCGATGTCACGGGTGCTGTTTGAGTAGCCTGTTTTGGATCC
>Ga0075152_10002298_pt1 | contig 13567 bp, 10 predicted proteins | sample JI61114C2DNA_FD_70964 | JGI IMG/M metagenome (GOLD analysis project Ga0075152, IMG submission 70964) | Wastewater effluent complex algal communities from Wisconsin, to seasonally profile nutrient transformation and Carbon sequestration -... | ecosystem: Engineered > WWTP > Effluent > Algae...
ATTTGAAAGCTTCCAGCTTGCAGGGCGATTCATAAATTCTGCTAAAGCGGATATTCCTGCTCGTCATGAACCCGCTTTGGCAGTTTTCTGTCACATATTGAGGAGACGAGTCATGGCAAAGCCCATCGAAGATATTCACCAATTTATCCGCAGCCTAGATCCGCGACAGCGCCAGTTTTTTGTCGCGAGAGAAACCGAACACCAGAAAGTATTGCAGGAAAGTCTCTTGGCTTTAGGCCGTGGACTCAGCGTAGTGAGCGAACTCAATGGTGAGTCACTAGCCATCATGCTCAACGAGCCATTCAACAATAGGCCGACACCAGGGAAACGAAAGTGAGTATCAATATTCCTGCAGCAACTATCGAGGCTTATCGTACAACGCGTTACGACGTGCACGATGGTGATTCCAACATTTCATTTCGTATTGGCGAAATAAACTACGCCATTGCAGATCTCTATCAACGTCGAAATGTTCAGTCATCTGCTTTCATTACAGCCTGGAATCCCTTTGGCGAATTTCTTTCAGCTGATGAGAACGAGAAAGCCAACAATGTACTAAGAAAGTTTCTCGTAAATGAAGGTGTTGCTTTTATTGAGGGTGAAGGTGTCGGCACTGATACAACGTGGCCTCCTGAAAAGAGCCTGTTAGTTCTTGGCATATCAGAAATACAAGCAACTATCTTATGCAGACAGTTTCAACAGAATGCTGTGGTATTTATCGGTCCTGATTTCAACCCTGTATTGATGTTTCACCCTGATGCGGGCATTCCTGCCATTCATTGCGCGGAGGTGTTTTCGTGACGTATGTTGTACTTTCTCATTATGAATGCATTGGTGCTGGCAGCCTTCTTCATGACGGTGAAGAAGTTCGTAGCTTTGCAACTCAAGAAGAGGCCGTACACTGGTTTTCTCTGCAATGGAATTCAATTCTGGCAAGTGTTACTGATGAGCTTGATTCAATTAAGACTAGTCCTCATCTGCAGCTAGATTCGCCTTATATTATTTGGGCAATACTGCTAAACATCACTAATGAAGGTGATTCTGATACTAGTACAGATAAGCTACTCGAGGAATTATTCAGCAATACCGATGAATCAAAAAGCCAAAAAGTGCTTGAATGTGTAATGAAGTTCAATGGGTATCGTTTCGAACCCGATCGTTCCAACTTTGACCTTGGAAGCGCTATTTGGAGCTTCAAGGAAAGATACTCGTAAATTCAGCTATATTTTAATTATAAGATTTCTTAGCTTTTATCTTTTCTGTTCCTACGAAGCATTTTCAATTTAATGGAGCCCCATGAACAATTATTATGGCAAAAGCCCAATCCGGGTGCCGGTTAAATTAGTTAATGGCCATTGGGAGTTTTTTTATGGCGGCGCCGTCCCCGCTAAAGACGGCACTATCGCTGAACTTATTATTGAAAAACACTCCATAACTGATAAATCATTCCTGGCTGCTTTAAAAAAACCGTCGAAACATTTGATGCTAACTGGCCCTTTAGATCTTATGGTCGCTCTCACAATAAAAAAGCCGCTAGAAGAGAAGTTGCTTAGCCATCTTCATAGGGCAAGTGAATTGGAGCTGGGGACAAACTACTATTCGATCGTGCGCTCTCATGAGACTCGATTTTTTAGCATTTCAATTTGCGATCCAACACCTGAATTCATATTGCGTCACGAAACAAAATTGAGTGGCATCTGGCTCACAATGGAAGGTTTGCAGCCAAAGGGGTTGCTTGTAAGTAGTGTCAAGGTTCCAGATTTTGTTTCTGATGAGCAATTGCTTAGCCTTAATCACGCATTCACCAAGTTATCTGAAATATATGAGCCTTGGCGTAAATCCCATACGGGCAATATCTATACGCGCATTCTTTATAAGGAACAAAATGGAAAGTGGTATCCACTTGAAGTCTTGCGAAATGCTGCCGAAGCTACTGAAGAACAAATACTAATAAAAACACAATGGGACAATTTCATCAAAGGGTTAGTTTAGCTAATGAAATTTATTAAGTTTCACATAACTAACCCTCTCCAACTTATTGAGCTGTTATTTTGCAACTCTGATGATTTCAAAGTTCATTAAATTCTTGCGTCTGTAGTGCAACATTCTGGACAACACTTTAAACATGCAATCGACTAGGTTTTTTTGAATCAATCAAAATCTGATGTCTTCATCCTCAAAGTCCTTCCATTTTCCTTGGCCGCACGCACTGTCGCTTCATTAAAGCCACGTGAATCTTCCGCTTCGATGTCAACACGTATCTTGACCTGCGTGCCTGGATTCGCAGTAAACAATTCCACCAATTCAGTCACAAGTCTCGAGAATTGCAATGACGCTGTAACTGCATCAAGGTCAGCCGTCCCGTAGTAGCGAGTAGGACGATTAGTTGCAGTTACACCAGTGGTCGCGCTGCCTGATGTACGCCCAGACACGCTCTCCGTTGAACTGACAGATTGCCCTGAACCCGCTCTTGTCTCCGCATCGGTAACGGCTGTTACTTCCTGTGCAATACGCAAGCTTTCCTCTACATTGGCGGCATGCTTGGGTTCGATAAGCAGCAGCGCATCCATCAGTGGCGACGTCGCCTGACCTAAACTGAAGCCTTGGTAGCCACTCTCTTGCTTGCCATAAGCCAAGCCGAAGAAATCACGACTTGCCGCACCGGCAGCAATCGTTCCTTGCATCACCGTTGATTTAGCCAAGCGTGGGAAATACAGGTATTGGCAGCTTTTTTGCCAGACATCGATTGCAGCAATATCAACAACGCCATCTTTCCAGAACCACTTCTGCAGTAACGCATGCAAGTGCGTTGGAGCCCATTCATGGATCACCAATTCGTTTTCGGTCAGCACACGGCTGAGCTCATTGCCAAGGCTCTGGACTGCGGGATTCACAGTGTGTGAATCCCACTCGATGTCACCGACGCCGCCATCATTTTTAGGCGCCTGACTTGGTGTAATCAGCCACTTGAAAGTTTCACGCACCAAACGCAATACCGTTTCATGAGTCTGCTCACGGTTTTGTGTGGCTTGGCGTGATTGCAAGTTATCCAATGTCACTCGTTGATCACGCACATCGGCCTCAATGCTGCGCCAAGCCAATAAGGCACGGATGGTGTCTTTCAGATGCGATACCTGGTCGGTATCTGCCGCAAGGAAAAGCAAGCGGTTCTTTTTCTGACGTGGCTGCTCGCCACGTGTCCGCAGGATTGTTGCTGCCAGGTCTCGAGCAGGATTTGGGCCATTGCGTGTCCACGCCGAACTTGGTGGAAGCACCACAAGCCGTAATGCCCAGTCGTCAGGAATATCAGATCCTGGTGTAAAAACATGTACTGCCTCAAACGGCATCTGCCCGGTCACTCGTTGCAATGCCGCACGGATCTCTTCAACCACATCTAGTTCAGTGTATCGACGCTTACGATCTTCCATCTCGCGCCGAAGATTGGGTCGCACATCGAACCACCAGCGATTGTTTCCCTTATTGAGGAAAGTCAGTCGCGTTTCAAGACGTCCGAGCGCATCGCGATAAAGGTGCGATGCCTGTCCGGGTTGCAAACAGCTAAGAATGACACGCTCGGTCTCGATGCCGCGTGCCATTTCGTTACTTGAAGTGGGCGCACTGCCAAGAAAGATACTACGCGTTACTCGGCGGCAGGCTTGAATGGCGCCAAAGCGTACTTCCTTTATCTCAATATCTGCTGGCTCGCTTCGATCTCCGTCAACGTCACGCTCGATCACTGGATCCCAACCTGCTGGCAGGTAACTGACCAATTCGCCATGCACTTCACGATCTGCCATCGGCAGACTGCCCGGCATTAGTAATAAATCTTGGTTGTTGTTTTGCCATAGTGCGTGAATCACTCGCGCCATCAACTTCAATACGCCACGCGTGCGCTGGAAGTTCGGAAGAGATGACCAATCTCTGTAAAGCCGTTCGAATACCTCGGGGTGAATGGGGTACGCCGAACGCATGCGGTCGTAGTAATGGCCCTCCTGGGTTTCACCTGGAAGATCTACTGCGTGGGTTACATAGTGGTCTGCAAATGCACGACAAACGGCATCTGCGGCTGCTCGATCCACAATCACGGTAAACAATCGGCGACGAACAATTTCGAAGGCTTCCTCGGCAGCTACCGGTTTCCAGATAGCCTGCACACGACCAAAATAGTGTTCCAGCGATCTCAACGCCTGAATACCACGATCACTGCCCGCCTCTCGTTCTGATTCAGGCAACGACGCCAGCATTGTTGCTGTCGGAACTTCCTTTAATGCTTCGGTTAACGATTGGATGAAGCTCAAATTGGAATCGAAAGTACCGCCTGTTAATGTCGAGCTACCTTCAAACTGGCTGATGTAGCGCACCAATTCATCCACCAAAATCACTACTGGCGCGTTCGCTTTCAGCAGGTCAACCAAAACGCTTTTACCAGGCGATGTGCCGGCTTCATCAGAGTCTGCAACCTTCGCGTAGGCTTCCGCCCCGCCTAATTGCCAGGCAAGCTCACCCCACAAGGTGCGTAACCGTTGTCCATCAACCTGACGTGGTTGGTTGGGTGCGAGATTGGTGCCATCCAGCACCACAATCTTTGCTGTGGGCAACGACAATACGTTAGCCCTATCCAGAATCCCTGAAATGCCAGCCATATCGCTGGTTGCAGCCTTGCCGCCCGCCATGTGCATCACTGCCAGCATGGTGTGGGTCTTGCCGCCGCCGAAGGCTGTCTGCAACTGGATAACCGGATCACCACCACTGCCTGTCAATCGTTGGGCGACGGAGGTCAACAAAGCCGCCATTCCTTCTGTGATAAAGGTACGCTGGAAGAACAGCGTCGGGTTTTTGTATTCCTCCGAGGCACGGCCAGTGTGCACTTGGGTAATATCAGCAGCGAATTCTGCCTGCTGGAACGTACCGCGATGCACGTCTTCATGAGGTACAGCGATTTCACGCCAAGGTTTCAGATTCATATTGTTTTCCCTTCAACTTTGAGAATACTCGCTACTGGCATTTCATTTTTCACGACTGCGGTTAGCACTTTTTGCCTAACTGATTTGGAGGTATTTTTTTGCCAGCCCATTAAATATCCAGACTACCTTGAGAATGAAGTTCGCCTGCTTCGTGCGATGCCATCTCGATGGAATGCCAAGCGGTGACCAATTCATTGTAGCCACGCGCATCCTCTGCCCACCCTTTGCGTTCGCAGAGTGTGTACAACCAAAAGGCGAGACGGCGGATATCACCGCCGCGCTCAGGCATGCGTGCGAGCAAGCTGCCAGCGGCAGATTCGCCGCCTTGGGTTAGCGCACGGACGAGCTGATGCAAGGCCTCCCATACGGGCGTGTTATTGTCTTGTTTAGGGTCCCAGTCAGAAGGATATTCGGCAGGTTTGAGTAATTTAACCTTGCCACCTTTCGCAGTTATAACGCCAGCTAGTTCGATACCTGCAACGCTGGTTGCCTTGGCTTGAGCTAGAGTATTTGCATTTCCAAACTCACCCGACGACCAGCCCAAATCTTGAAACCAACCAAGGCAGAAATTGGTTTCTGCATCGAAGTTTTCTCCACCTAACGCTTCGTCAACCTGTTTGTTGATCAAAGTCAGCGCGCTATGCACGCTCATTGGTTCACCGTTGGCTTCGAGTACGGCAGAATATTGCGAGAATACGGCCATGCCGGGACCAATAGCGGCTTGTGCTAAATCGACAGGCGCAATTGGCGACGCACCATCGCTACCACCTACCATGGCATCAAGTGCATCTGCGAGCTTTCCTTTAAGTTCGCGGAGAAAGTCTTTACGTGAAACTGTGAGCGCGTCATCAGGCCGACGTCGACAAACCAGAATGATACTGGAGGCAAGCGCGTTGTTGCCGCTACCGATCATGCGGTTGCCAAGTTCGGTTCGCATGGGCCATGTACCTGTTAGCGCAAAACCAGCCTGAATAACCGCTGCAAGAAACGTTTCCCATCCTGTTGATGCAGTCCCAGCATCCTTTGTCTCAGATTGTTTAAATGCATAATAAATTGTGACAGGAAAGGCTAAATTCGCCTGCTCTGTCACACTGTGCATCGCTGACGTCATACCATTCAGGAAAAAAGATTCTGCTCTAGCCTTATCACCATGACGGTAAGGTGTTGCAACAAGCTCATCTACTTTAGGTACTGCCAATGTCGAAAATAGAACTGGAAAGACGGACCTTAAACTCCTCCGCAACCACACGTAGAAAAAATCAGAAAGATCAGCATAACCAATATTATCGTAGTAGGGCGGATCTGTTGAGACGACCTTAGCACTGCTTATTCTCTGCGATTGTGCATCTGCTTGCGATGCAAATCCAGCATTCAAAGCAGGTAAATATTCACGTACGACTCGAATGCCCTGATCTATTGCATTTTCAAAGCTGCCTGCTGAGCTTTCAATAAAGTTGGTTTCTGCATAGTCCCACACCATGGGAATTGCTTGTCGTCCAAAAGTATTGCGCAAACTGTCACGTGTTGAGTCCCATCCACAGATTGATGACCCTCGATCACTCATTTTATTCACACCAAACGCAAGATATATGGAAACAGCCTCTGAATAAGCGGTTGCACCAATTCCGCCAGCGTCAAGACCGATGCCATCATCAGACATACCCGACTGCAGTGCGTCGACGTGAATGCGTTTACGTGCCTCACCAACAAGGTCTGAGAACGTTGTCAATGCGACAAGTTGGCGCGGAGTAAATAGGTCTCCATAGGTGTTCATGCCGTAGTTTGGGGTTTTAAAGTCACGAGGGTTGTCAGGCAAAGGTACATCCGGCGTCCAAATTGGCAGCGCGGATTTCGCAACCGTTTCCATCTCCTCGGTAGGATCTAGATAAACTCGTCCACGCTCTCCTTCAGCAACGATTGCCATCAGGCGAGCACCCATACGACCTGCCTTACCCTCAACACGAATATGATCGTAGGTCACGGGCATATCTGACATCAGGCAGCGAAAAGCATGACGCTTGCCAGCAGTTGTTCCTTCTTTCGCAGAGGCTGGTGGCTTACCTTGACCAGCTGCCGCAGTACGAATCTCGAAACGATATTCGTTACCTGCCACAACAGGATTAACCCAAGACTCTTTGCCCGTCTTTGTAGAAAGAATAAAGTTCGAAACGAGCGGTACTTCAACATTCGAATATGCTGGGTTGGGGCTGCGCACAGTGCGAGTCCAAAGCCAAGCGATCACCGTGAGCTCCTGACCTATTAGTGGCTTAAGATCGGCCCTGTCTTTGGCCATGTCTTTGGTGATTTTTATTTTGGGATATAGATGGCCAATACGCTGCTCTGCTTGCTCACGCATCCAATGCCCGTAGCGACGTACATCCTCAGCCAAGCCACGAGCTCCAGACCAGTCCTCGTGCATTTCCCGCGTGGGACGTGCCGTGGGCTCCGCATTGACTGGCACGGGTCCTACAGGTGTGCGGCCTGCGAATTTCGGCGGAATTTCGATCATCGCTTTGTTAATCAACACTGCGACTGGATTCAGATCTGAAGCATGACTCTCCAGGCCAAGCCGCTGTGCTTCTAGCGGAATCGCACCACCGCCTGCAAAGGGATCGTGGAATGCCGGCAACTTCTCCGGGTTAAACAATTCAGCCGCATCAGGATGTTTGGCATTCAGCGCACAGGTCTCGCGCCAGCTCTTGCGAATTTCCTCGCGGGCTTCTTCCAGTACTGCTTCGTTGTTGGTGTTCTCCCAAAGTACCAACTTGCGAATGATATCGAACAAGCGCTCGCGCTCGCGTGCAGCATCTTTCTTGTTCACTCCGCGGGTAAAACCTTGCCCGGTTTCATAACCTGGGTCATTCACCATTTGTGCAAAAAGCACAGCCCGCGCCGCAGCTAATGGCCGTCGCGCCCACCACAAATGCAGCGTACTGGGATGACCATGACGAATCGATTTTTCACGAGCTGCTGCGACATTGATGTCGTCGAGTGGCAATGCTACTTCGATGAGTTTTTTTGGAGCTTTGATGGCTATCACTTCTTAATCGTCCTTGTCTCGCATGTGCCCGGCATATCCATCGCATTGGCTACATCCGGCTAAATATGTTTCATCTGGTAATGAAGTAGAGTACTCGCTGCACCACTCGCACTGCCCAACCTGCTCTTCAGTGAATACGGTGAAACAGTCTGTGCAGAACCATTCGTCCGGCATCGGGACCACGGTCTCGTAGGCGCCACATTCTCCACAGCTAGCGATGGTTAGTTCTTCCATGTCCATCGGATTCAGATTGCGAAGCATATCTGCATCGTCAAGAATCTGATGAACATGTTTTGGTTCGTAGGATTCAAAACAGTTGCTGCAAGAGTCATAGGCGGAATCAACCAGCGCCATAATCTCGTTGCACTTGAGACATTTGAAGGCCAACGCGTATCCGTCAACTTGGCAGGTTAGGCAACGCCCATGTCCCAGTGACGTTGGCTGACTCACCTCAAGAGAATCGTAGTGACAAGAAGGACAGGTTACAAAACAGCGTCCAACCGCTGTTGCTGCAGCGATCTGCGGTTCTATCACCTGGAACTTTTCACGAAGGTATGTGGCACGCTTTCGCATTAACGCGTCTATTTTTTTGATTTCTTCTGCGTGGTCCTTGAAGTGATCACTCCATCGCTCAACTAGCAATCGATGGAGATAAAACCAGCCGCGATATTGTTCCGCTACGATCTTTTCGATCGTTTTTTTAGCGGCATCATCACCCGACTGCACTGGATGGAAGAAATGAATCATACGATTCCTTTCCTTCCTTAGGCTGTCAAAACAAGTCTTTTCTTCTGCCTGAAGTCCGTCCTTCGCTATTCGATTTAATCGGTCCGCCGCTTCATTCAGCCCGACGGATTGAAAATCGCCTTTCTGAAATGCCGACTTATCCGCCTGGTCAGGCTTCATGACAACGAGCGCCCAATGCTCCTTCAATAATCTTGCCTTGAGGAAAAGTTCGATGGCACTATAGAAATGAATGACTGAATATTTCGGGTTCGTTTCTAGCTCGTCAATAGAGCGTGCAAGAAAGTCGAATGCGTTATTAGTTACATCGGTGAAGGCATCAGTCATTGCGGGTTGCTCGTGCCAGAAGATTTGAAATCTCATAGGTCACTGCTGTGACACCAAGTTCAGGCTCCTGAGTGAAAGGCTTCTTCACGTAATAAGGACCTTCGGTCTGCTCGCCATCAACAAGCACTATCGCAAGAAGGAACTTGTCACCCTGATTAAGCGCGGTGCAAATTTCGTTTCGGGTAATGATGACTTCAGTCTGGCCTTTTGCTCGACCCTTTACCTCGATATGGCGTGCATTCGGTAATGCGCCTTCACGAATTGGTGGTTGCGAGGTGATGTCCCAGCCACACTTAATGGCAGAAACATCCTTGACGACATGGCCGAGCGCTTCTTCTGCGGCTGTCACGGCTGCCATGGCGCGCATTTCTACGGCTTTTCTTGCTGCGGCATCGGCGCTGAATGGCGCTGGCGCTTCACCTCGAAGTTTAGCCAGCAACCCTGCTGGCACAATAAGGGCTCCTCCGACAATGACCGGCGTTGTCGAAACGATGTGGCGCATATTGTTAAGCTCATTTTCGCGGCTTTGCAGGCGCGCGGCCAACTCTTCGGCACGTCGCCGAAGTTGATCAGGCTGTAATCGCGGCTGCCTGCCGGCACGTACTTCCAGATCTAATTCGATTGCCCTTCCGGACAAGTAGTTGATTTCTTTTGTCAGACGCTCACGCACAGCAAGATGGGTTTTTTCGATGTGCTTTTCACGGCGCTCGCGAACTTCATTGTAGTGCTCGGGCGCAAGGTTAGCTGCAGCATGCTGCAAGGCACGCCCTTCAATGCCTGATGCCAACCAGGACTCTTTTAGCAGTGGCTCAACAAGAGCCAAATCCGTGGCCGACAGTGGCGACAGATCCAGATGGGGCGCCCAACCAGCAAATGTGGTTTCACCCGCGGCATTGACCCGTACAAACTGTAGACGCTGCGAGATGGTTCGAGTACTTGCGCCCGTGCCTTCACGAATGCTGTGGTCCACCACCAGTAACAGCGATGCCTGGTCACCTGGGTCACTTGGATCGAGCAACACGGCACCCTGCTTTAATCTTGGCCGGTAATCAGTAAGCATGACATCGATAAGTGATGCCATTAGCGGATGTGCCGGATGAATCAAATCAGCATCGCGGCGACCATCAACGTGTATTTCGCTCTTGTCGAAGCAGATGCGTTCGTACTTCGTTAGCACTGGACGCCGGCTGTCACTAATCTGCCGGTCGCGTTCGCGTAGCAATGCCGGTACGTGCGGTATTTCATAACGCACGCCTTCACGACGGCGAGCATCCCCTTTAACGCGCTCGAAACCTTCCAGAAAGAAGCTACGCAGAAAGTACGGCTGCAGTTTGCGAGCTTCTGCCTTGTCCATCTCTTCCTTGATTGCAAACAAATGCTCGAGCGACATCGCGTTGTCGATCAGTGCATTGCGTTTGATGATGTCCATGAGATGGCTATTGTCCAGCGCACCATCAATGACTTGATAAAGTCTTGCTTTGGTTTCCGGCAGATCGCTGTATTTGATCGCATCAATCAGAAGTTGCTTTAGCGAAATGTTCTCGAACGCTTCACCGAGAATATCAAATACTTGTCCACCTAAAGCCTCGCGTTCAATCTCTAGTTTTTCGAACAACCGCTGGAAAACCGCACCTTCACGCGTCTCATTTGCTACTAGATTCCACAGGTGGCAGACCTCGCGCTGACCAATACGATGGATACGGCCAAACCGCTGTTCGATCCTGTTCGGGTTCCAAGGCAGATCGTAGTTAACCATTAAGTTGGCGGTCTGTAGATTGACGCCTTCACCCGCTGCATCCGTCGCGACAAGCACAAGGACACTCTTGTCTTGCCGGAACTGCTCCTGGATTTTGACTCGCTCATCGCGGTTGGTGCCGCCGTGGATGGTGACCACCGCATCTGGCTTACCTAAGAAATCAGAAATGCGAGCCTTGAGATAATTCAGCGTGTCGCGATGCTCGGTAAAGATGATGAGCTTACGTTGGGCACCCGAAGCGTCACGCATATGCGGTTCGTCGTGCAGCATCTGCGAGAGTTGATTCCACTTGCTGTCACTTCGCGACTCGACAACGGCTCTGGCACGTTCCTCTAGATCTTTCAGGCTGTGGATTTCGGCAGCAAGTTCAGTTTCTGTTCGTGCGCTTGAGGCATGGTCCACCACTTGGTCCGAGTAGGTCTCGTATTCATCAGGGCTCAGTTCGTCTTCGGCTTCATCGAGATTATCGGGAACATCAATAATCTTTGTTCCATATAGTTCGGCCTCATCACGGACTCGGCGACCACGGCTTAGAAGCTTAGATTCTTCCAGACGCGCTTCCAAACGAGCGCGACGACGCTTGAGCGATTGATAGATCGCTTCAGGGCTTGACGCCAGTCGACGTTGCAATGAAGTCAGAGCAAAACCGATAGTGCCTTTACTCTTTCCATCCAGGTTGTCCGCACGATTCATCTCTTCGCGGACATATGTCGTAACTGCTTCGTAAAGTGCTGCTTCTAGTGGAGACAACTGATAGTTGGCAGTGTATGCACGACGCTCCGGGAACAATGGTGTGCCATCAAATTTGAGCAACTTCTCTTTGACCATGCGTCTCATCAAATCACTGACATCAACTTTGTGCACGCCTTCACGGAACTTGCCGTAAAAGCGATCACCGTCCAAGAGCGAAAGAAATAACTGGAAATCTTCTTCCTTGCCGTTATGCGGCGTCGCAGTCATCAACAGGAAATGGCGGCACAAACCGCCCAACTGCTCACCCAGCTCAAAGCGCTGAGTCTTCTTGACCTCGCCACTGAAATAACTGGCGGAAAGTTTATGGGCTTCATCAACAATGATGAGATCCCAATGCGTTGCCGCGAGCTTCTCGCGATATTCATCGTTCCGTGCAAGTTGGTCGAGCCGAACGATCAGGCGGTCTTGTTCTGCAAAATAATTGCCACCTGCGCTGCCTTCCTGGCGTTCTCGGCTAAATATCTCGAAGTCCATTCCAAACTTCTCGCGAAGTTCATCCTGCCATTGGCCGGACAACGAACCTGGTGCCACGATCATTATTCGACGTGCATCAGCCCGCATGACCAGCTCACGAATAAACAACCCTGCCATGATGGTCTTGCCAGCACCTGGATCATCCGCCAACACAAATCGCAGCGGCTGTCTTGGTAGCATGGATTCGTAAACAGCAGAAATCTGATGCGGCAATGGTTCCACGTTGGAGGTATGGACTGCCATCATCGGATCGAACAAATGAGCGAGCTTGATTCGCAACGCTTCGGCTGCGAGTTTGAACTCTGCGCCGTCAGCATCGAAGCCCCATGGACGTCCTACTGTTGCAATAGCGAGCCTGACTTCGTCATTGCGAAAAAGCATGCGTTCGGTTGGTACGCCGTCGACCGACTTGTACCAGACGGTTACTGCGTCTTCTCCGATTGCATCGGAGGACACAATAGTGACAGGGCCTGAGGGATCAATCCCAGTCACTTGTGCGCCTTTAATCAAATCTTCTAGTTTCAACATTTAAGCTCCCTGACAAAACAACTTACCGCACCCTGTTCTCAATCACTGAGATAGTTCAGGAAGGTGCTGTCTGGTCGGGGATGTGTTCAACAAGCTCTTCGATACGGCAGCCGAAGTAGCTGCATAGGCGATCCAACGTGTCCGATCGCATATTGGTTCCATGGTTGAGCATCCGGGATAGCGTTATTCGGCCAATACCCGTGGACTCAGCAACCTCGATCAATGAAATCCGGCGTTTTTCCTGGAATTCTTTATCGGCAATGCGCTCTTTAAGCTTGAATCTCAGCATGAAAAGAAATCCTAAGGGAATCGCTACATCTGCATATGATTTACAGATACACATGTATCAAGATAGATACAACTGAACTATATGTGAAGTATGCAGCACAGATAAGCACTGGCTGTAGCGTACCATTGAACCTCGTTTTAGCCCATCACTGATAGGCGAAATGAAGTCATTAATGGGCTCATCTTTCATCTATGAAGTTTTGCTGTTCGTGATGAAAAGGATACCTGTCGATATCCTGGGTTGCAGGTGTCACATACACAGATCGATTAGATTTTGTGCACTTTATTTATGTCACACACATGCCACATGGGGCTCTGATGCTTTAAATGTCTATGTGACAGACGAAAGGAGTGCTGGTGTCATGACCCCAAACATCACTAGTGATGGCGTCATTTGATGAAATCTGTGGATAAGCCTGAGTGATGGTGTCGTTTTCAAACGATTGCTTTAGTTTTTCAAATCTTTTTTGGCACAGAACTGTCACAGAAACTGTCACAGGACGTTTTTTGGGCAAAAAAAATGCTCACAAGGATATCCATATCCTTGCAAGCATTTGATTTTGTTGCTTAAAACTTGGTGGTTGTGGGTGGACTCGAACCACCGACCCCGGCATTATGAGTGCCGTGCTCTAACCGGCTGAGCTACACAACCATTGACCGCTGCTGTGGTTAGACCAGCAGGGCCGCGAATTT
>Ga0075152_10002300_pt1 | contig 13561 bp, 11 predicted proteins | sample JI61114C2DNA_FD_70964 | JGI IMG/M metagenome (GOLD analysis project Ga0075152, IMG submission 70964) | Wastewater effluent complex algal communities from Wisconsin, to seasonally profile nutrient transformation and Carbon sequestration -... | ecosystem: Engineered > WWTP > Effluent > Algae...
TTCAATTTTGTATTTGTCAAGAACTATGTTAATAGTTTCAATACTCTTGTATATTTCTATTAAAGGCTACTCAATATTAACCTATAAGTCCATAAAAATTGCACTTTTTTTAATTACATCACTTTTTGTCTTTTATATCTATTTATTTTCCATTAAAATTGATAGAAACGCACCCGGATTAGAAGGCTTTTTGTTTAAAATGAAAATGGCACCTTCTGAAATTTTTGTCTCTAAAGTAGATAGGGAGAACCATAAAGAGCTTTGGGATCACTGGAGAGGTTATGAAGCAAATAGAGCAATAGAATTAATGAATTCAGATATTTCTAGTTATATCGTTGGGACTGGTTTTGGTTCTCAAATTAATTTAAAATTTTATTCACCTCTTGGGGACACTAAAAAAGGATTAAAATATATTTCAGAAATTCATAATGGTTATGTGTTTACATTCTATAAAACTGGAATGATTGGTCTGTTTTTGATGTTATCTTTTTTATTTTACTTATATAAACAAATTTATATTAAATTAAGTTTTTCTTCTGTAATAATTTCTGGAATTGCGTTAACCTATTTCTTTACATCAATAACAATTACTGGGATTTTCAATAAAAGAGATATAATAATTTTTCTGCTTGGAGCTTTATTATATTTTAAAACAAACGATAACAAAACTCTTGAAATGAATGGAAAAGGATAATAAAATTAATATATTAATTGATTGTCATAAATTTGACGAAGATTTTCAAGGAATTACTTCTTATATCCAAGGTTTGTATTGTGAATTAGTAAAAGACACTCGTTTTCATTATTATTTTGTTTCTTATAATAATGAATTGATAGAAAACATATTTGGAAAAAATGATAATATAACCTATTTAAAATTTATTTCCAAAAACAAATGGATTAGATTGCTTGTTGATTTGCCTCTAAAAATCATAAAAAACAATATAAAAATTGCACATTTTCAATATGTTGTACCACCAATTAAATTTTGTAAATATATTGTAACCATTCATGATGTTCTTTTCTTAGATTTCCCACAATTTTTCGATAAAAAATATAAAATAAAAAACAATTTTTTGTTTAAAAATTCTGCAAGAATATCAGAAATAGTTTTAACAGTATCTGAATATTCTAAACAAAGAATCCAAAAACACTATAGATTAAAAAATGAAATATATGTAGTGCCAAATGCAATTAATGCTGTTTTTTTAAACCAAAAAGATAAACAACAAAGCAAATTATTTATAAATGAAAAATTTAAAATTCAAAAATATTTCCTTTTAGTTAGCAGAATTGAACCTCGAAAGAATCATCTATTAGTATTAAAAACATTTGTAGAGCAAAATTACTTTCTCAATTATAATTTAGTTTTAATTGGAAAAAGAGATTTATTTTATGCTGAATTTGAAAATTATTTCAATCAATTATCTAAAGAAATCAAAAACAAAATTTTTATTATAAGCAACATCAAGGAAAGTGATTTATATGAATTCTATAATGCAGCAGAAATTTTTATTTATCCATCTTTTGCAGAAGGATTTGGAATCCCTCCTTTAGAATCATTAGCTCTAAAAACTCCTACAATTTGCTCAAACACAACCGCAATGTCAGATTATACTTTTTTAAATAAATTTTTATTTAATCCATATGACAAAAAGGATCTTCATTTAAAAATTAATTTTGCATTAAGCAACCCTTTTCCTGAATTCATTGCTGAAAAATCATTGAAAGTTTATAACTGGAAAAATTCTGCGAAAAAACATATAGAAATCATCAAGAGAAATGAATAATCAAATTACTATTTTTGCATTTCATAATCAAACCAAATGAAAATTGGAATTTTAGGAACGCGCGGAATACCAAACCATTATGGTGGTTTTGAGCAATTTGCAGAATTTTTTGCCACTTATGCTGCTGATAATGGGCATGACGTATATGTATATAATTCGCATAGTCATCCCTACAAAGAAACAACGTTTAAAGGCGTTCACCTAATTCATTGTTTTGACCCTGAAAATAAAATTGGAACCGTTGGGCAGTTTATCTATGATTTCAATTGTATTAGAGATGCTAGAAAAAGAAATTTTGACATCATTCTTCAATTAGGCTATACGAGTAGTTCGGTGTGGTTTTTTTTGCATCCAAAAAAGGCAATTGTGATTACAAATATGGATGGTTTAGAATGGAAAAGAACAAAATATTCTAAAAAAGTACAAAAAGCTCTTCAAATAGCTGAAAGATTGGCCGTTAAAAAAAGTGATTATTTAATAGCAGATTCTCTTGGAATTCAAAAATATTTAAAAGAAAAATATAATTCTGAGAGCGCTTATATTGCTTATGGCGCTCATAATTTTGAAACTCCCAATCCTGAAATCTTAAAACATTATCAAGTTGAACCCCAAAACTTCAATATGATAATGGCACGCTTTGAACCCGAAAACAATTTTGAAATGGTGCTAGAAGGAGTTGTTTTATCAGATCATAAAACACCAATTTTAGTAATAGGAAACCATAACACAAAATATGGAACTTATATTAAAGATAAATTTAAAGCGTTTTCAAACATTGTATTTTTAGGAGCTGTTTATAACTTAGATCATTTGAACAACTTACGCTATTTCTCAAATCTCTATTTCCATGGGCATACCGTTGGCGGAACAAATCCTTCATTATTAGAAGCCATGGCGTCAAAAGCCTTAATAGCAGCGCATAACAACGATTTTAATAAAGGTGTTTTACAAGAAAATGCTTTTTATTTTTCTTCTGCAGACGATGTAAAAATAATTTTAAATACAATTAAAAAAAGTAATAACTTGCAATTCGTAGAAAATAATTTTGAAGCGATTGCAAAATCGTTTAATTGGAATAAAATAAATGAGCAATATTTACAACTTTTTGAACAATGTTTGGCAAGAAATTCTAACGGAAAATAAACAAAACAAAGCGTTTATTCCCTTTGTTTTTTTGTTAATTACAGTGCCAATTTCAATGGGATTGAACAATATTTCATTAGGACTATTTGTGGCATCTTCCCTTTATTATTTCAATAAAACAAAAAACAAAATATCTTTCGTTTTATTGATCCCAATACTATTGTTTTTATGGATGTCTTTGTCCTATTTTTGGTCAATAGATGTGCAAAAAACACTTCATGCAATTCCAAAAGAGTTGGGCTTTTTACTAATTCCAGTCGCTTTTTGGTTAATTCCACCTTTTTCAAAAGAGCAAAAAACTATAATAATTAAGAATTATAGCTATGCAATGGCAATTTATGTGCTCTTTTTTTTAGTTAGAGCTCTAATACGCTTTTTGGCAACAAATGACACAGGTGTTTTCTTTTATCATGGACCAGAAAATGATATAGATACAGGATTAGTGCCTAGGTTGTTAAATGCTATCCATTTTTCTGTATATGTTGCCATAGCATTTTTTTACTTTTTTAGTAAGGAACATAAAACAAAACTAGAACAAATGCTTTCCGTTTTTCTTTTTGTGTTTGTAATTTTATTATCCTCTAAAAATATAATACTTGTTTTCATTTTTTTAATGGGCATCCATTTCTTCTATTTTTCGAAATCATCAAACAAAATGCGATTAAGAAATTTAGCCATTTTTATTTTCATTGTAGGTAGCATACTAAGTTTTAGTAAAATTAAAAACAGGTTTTTAGTTGAATTTCAATCCAATACAAAAACCAGCGTTAGTCATAGTGTGTTTAATGAAGCGGATGAAGGTGTAAATTATGTAAGTATATATGAAGCTTGGAATAACGATAAATTTACCCATGGTGATTATTTTCCAGGTACAGCATTTAGAGTATATCAATTTAGACTTTTTACAGAATTTTTAAAAGAAGAACCAATATTTTGGAATGGTTTTGGATTGAATGCATCATTGAATAAATTGTTAGAAAAAGAAAAAAAATATAACCTATATCCTGGATATGGCACATTTAATTTCCACAACCAATACATTCAAAATTTTGCAGAATTAGGCGTTGTTGGATTTGTAGTATTACTCCTAATGTTGTTCCTAAACCTAAAAAAGGCACTTAAAAATAAAGATTTTCTACATATTTCTTTTGCAATTCTAATGATAAGCCTATTTTTGACCGAATCTTTTTTGTGGCGGCAACGAGGTGTTGTATTTTTTACTGCTTTTTATTGTTTGTTTAATACTTCTCATTTTTTAAACAATAAACAATAAACAATAAACAATAAACTTTTACGTTACAAATTAAGACAAAATTAACAAATGATTCTTTATTGAACAAAACTACATGAAACGAATATTAATTACAGGAGCAGCTGGTTTTCTAGGCTCGCACCTTTGCGATAGATTTATAAAAGAAGGTTATTTTGTTATCGGAATGGATAATTTAATAACTGGTGATTTAAAAAACATTGAACATTTATTTAAAGATAAGAATTTCGAATTTTACCATCACGACATCACCAAATTTGTGCATGTGCCTGGAAATTTGGATTATATCCTTCATTTTGCTTCACCTGCAAGTCCAATAGATTATTTGAAAATACCTATTCAAACTTTAAAAGTGGGTTCTCTTGGAACGCATAATTTATTAGGTTTGGCTCGTGTAAAAAACGCACGGATTCTAATTGCATCCACTTCTGAAGTTTATGGAGATCCATTAATTCATCCACAAACAGAAGAATATTATGGAAACGTAAATACAATTGGACCTCGAGGTGTTTATGACGAAGCCAAACGTTTTCAAGAATCTATAACCATGGCATATCATACTTTTCATGGTGTTGAAACCAGAATTGTGCGTATTTTTAATACGTATGGACCAAGAATGCGATTAAATGATGGTCGTGTTATTCCTGCTTTTATTGGGCAAGCGCTTCGTGGTGAAGATTTAACTATCTTTGGCGATGGAAGTCAAACGCGTTCATTTTGCTATGTAGATGATCAAGTGGAAGGCATTTTCAGATTGTTACATTCTGATTATCATTTGCCTGTAAATATTGGTAATCCTGATGAAATTACAATTAAAGATTTTGCAGATGAAATCATTAAATTAACTGGAACTAATCAAAAAGTAGTCTATCATACACTTCCAATAAATGACCCTATGCAACGCCAACCCGATATCACAAAAGCTAAAGAAATTCTTGGTTGGGAAGCAAAAGTTTCAAGAGAAGAAGGCATGAAAATTACGTATGATTATTTCAAATCTTTATCGAAAGAAGAATTAATGAAAGAAGAACATAAAGATTTTACAAAATACATTCACTAATTGAAAAATAAAGCAGGAAGATACTCCATTTATATTAGACCCACAATTCTGTTTTTAGATTTATTAATTGTAAATCTATTAGTTGTATTGTGTATGAGGTCTGCCATGAGTAATTTTGGCTATCATACTATTTTAACTATTTTTTGGTTAACTATTTCTTATTATACAGGTTATTATGAAGTATTTCGCTTTAGTAAAGGAATTGAAATTTTTGGAAAACTTCTAAAGCAATTTTTCTTCGTAAGTTTAATTACTTTTGCCTATGTAGGTTATAAATATAAATATGTAACCACAGAAGAAATAGGTTTTTATATTTTTTGTTCTTTTGTTTTAGTAGGATTATTAAAATTTTCAATCTTTTTCTTGTTAAAAAAATATCGGATTTTATATGGTGGAAATCACAGAAACGTAATTATTGTAGGAAACGGAAAAAGTGTTGACGAATTAAAAGATTTCTTCTTAAATAATCCCGATTATGGATATAATCTTACGCATATTTTTGATTTAAAAAGTAATAAAAAAACAGAAATATCAGAATCATATAAATATGTTTTAGAACATAAAATAGATGAAATTTATGCTTCAATTAGCACTTTAACTAATAGAGAAATAAATAATTTAATCCATTTTGCAGATAATAATTTAAAAACGATAAAGTTTTTGCCCGATAGTAAAAATACGTTTTTAAGAAATTTAGCTGTAGAATATTATGATTATATTCCAATTATTTCACTGCGAACAATACCTTTAGATAAAGAAATAAACAAACGACTAAAAAGAATTTTTGATATAGTTTTTTCTCTAATTGTTATAATTTTATTGCTTTCATGGCTAACTCCAATAATTGCTTTTTTTATTTTATTAGAATCTAAAGGACCAATATTTTTTAAGCAAATGCGAAATGGTTTAAATTATGAAGAATTCAATTGTTATAAATTTAGATCTATGCATCTAAATCCAATTGCAGATTTAGAACAAGTTCAAAAAAACGATCCAAGAATTACAAAAATTGGCAAATTCATTAGAAAAACAAGTATTGATGAATTACCTCAATTTTTCAATGTTTTATTAGGCGATATGTCTGTAGTGGGACCAAGACCACACATGGTTAGTCATACAGAAATGTATGCAAAAAGTGTTGATAAATTTATGGTAAGACACTTCATTAAACCAGGAATTACTGGATTAGCACAAACTAATGGTTTTAGAGGTGAAGTCGAAAATGAAAAAGATATTATTAATAGAGTAAAATATGATATTTTTTATCTTGAAAACTGGTCTGTTTTATTAGATATTAAAATCATTTTCGCTACAATTATAAATGCTGTTAAGGGCGATAAAAAAGCCTACTAATGAACTATTTAGTCTCCATAATTACGCCTTCTTATAATTCCGCAAAATTTATTGCACAAACCATTCAATCAGTGCAAAATCAAACCTATCAAAACTGGGAAATGATAATTGTTGATGATGGTTCTTCTGATGAAACAGAAAAGATTGTTCAAGAAATTTGTCAAGATGAAAAACGTATTCAATTCTATAAATTAGCTGAAAATTCTGGTCCAGCAGTAGCTAGAAACACCGCAATTGAAAAAGCAACTGGAAATTATATGACGTTTATTGATGCCGATGATATTTGGTTTCCTACTTTTATTGAAAACAGCATAAAAACTATTCAAGAAACTGGAATTTCGTTTGTGTTTTCTTCCTATAAACGAACCAATGAAAATTTAGAATTTGTGTTTTCAGATTTTATTGTGCCACACAGAGTTTCCTATTCAGATATTTTAAAATCAAATTCTATTAGCTGTTTAACTGCTTTTTTAGATGTAAAAAAATTAGGTAAAAAAAACATGCCATTAATTAGAAAACGTCAAGATATGGGTTTGTGGCTCAAGTATTTAAAAGAAATTCCATACGCTCACGGAATTCTAGAAACACAAGCAATTTATCGAATTAGAGAAAATTCGCTTTCCCGAAAAAAATCAGATTTAATCAAATATCAATGGCAATTTTATAGAGATGTTGAACAACTAAATGTTTTTCAATCCGTTTATTATATGCTGCATTGGATGTATCGCGGTTTTATGAAATATAGGAATTAGTTTTTTAATTTCATTTCTTATTGTTTTTATTTTCTTCCTTTTCTGTTAATTCATCTATATAATACAATACCAAGCTTTTCTTTTATTTCTATTTGAATCTTTTTTGGCATATTCAAGGACATGAATTATTCCAGTAAAATCAAAATTTAATTGGTATTACAAGAATGATAATTTAATTATCAACATCAATTTATAAAATAATTAATTTTCAATCCATCAACTTTCCGTAACTTTACCAATCAAAAACAAAAAAAATGGACTTTTTATATCAAGATCCGTATCCCATTTTAAAAGACGATACGCATTACAAAAAATTAACTTCAGATTACGTAAAAGTGGAGCAACTTGGCAATAGAGAAATCTTAGTGGTTGACCCAAAAGGATTAGAATTATTAGCTCAAGAAGCTATGGTTGATGTTTCATTTATGTTGCGTTCGGCACATTTACAAAAACTAAGAAACATTATCGAAGACCCAGAAGCGACTGATAATGATCGTTTTGTGGCTTATAACTTATTGCAAAATGCTGCTGTAGCTGTAGAAGGTCAATTGCCTTCTTGCCAAGATACTGGAACTGCGATTGTGGTTGCCAAAAAAGGAGAAAACGTTTACACAGGCGTGGAAGACGGCGAATGGTTATCAAAAGGTATTTACAATACGTACCAAAATAAAAATCTTCGTTACTCGCAAATTGTTCCAATTTCGATGTTTGAAGAAAAAAACTCAGGTTCAAATCTTCCAGCGCAGATTGATATTTATGCGAAAAAAGGAAATTCGTACGAATTCTTATTTTTAACAAAAGGTGGTGGTTCGGCCAACAAAACGTTTTTATATCAAAAAACAAAATCGTTGTTGAATGAAAAATCGTTAGACGAATTTGTTCGTGAGCGTATTATGGATTTAGGAACAGCGGCTTGTCCTCCGTATCACTTAGCTATCGTAATTGGCGGCACTTCTGCAGAAGCAAATTTAGCAGCCGTGAAAAAAGCATCAGCAGGATATTTTGACCATTTACCAACTTCAGGAAACATGTCGGGTCAAGCATTTAGAGATTTAGAATGGGAAAAAAGAGTACAAATTATTTGTCAAGAAAGTCAAATTGGAGCACAATTTGGTGGAAAATATTTAACACATGATGTTCGTGTTATTCGTTTACCACGACATGCTGCCTCTTGCCCTGTTGGGATGGGAGTTTCTTGTTCGGCAGATAGAAATATCAAAGGAAAAATTACGAAGGATGGTATTTTCTTAGAGCAATTAGAAACCAATCCAGCGCAATTTTTACCTGAAACAGCACCACATTTAGAGCCTGCGGTGGAAGTTGATTTGAACAAACCAATGCCAGAAATTTTAGCAGAATTATCAAAATATCCAATCAAAACGCGTTTAAAATTAAACGGAACGTTGATTGTGGCACGGGATATCGCGCATGCAAAAATCAAAGAATTGTTAGACGCTGGAAAACCAATGCCAGAGTATTTCAAAAATCATCCTGTATATTATGCAGGTCCTGCAAAAACTCCAGACGGAATGCCATCAGGAAGTTTTGGACCCACAACCGCAGGAAGAATGGACGTTTATGTAGACGAATTCCAAGCCGCTGGCGGAAGTATGATTATGTTAGCCAAAGGAAACCGAAGCAAAGAAGTCATGAACGCTTGTGCAACACACGGCGGATTCTATCTAGGTTCGATTGGTGGTCCTGCTGCAATTTTAGCCAAAGAAAACATTTTATCAGTAGAAGTGGTTGATTTTGAAGAATTAGGCATGGAAGCCGTTCGTAAAATTACGGTAAAAGATTTCCCAGCTTTTATTATTACCGATGATAAAGGGAATGATTTCTTTATGAATTTGTAATAGTATTAAGATAGAAGAATTAAGTATTAAGATGGCCTGTGAGTTGAAAGACTTGCAGGTTTTTTATTGTTCTTCAATATGCTTTTGTAAAGACCAATTAGTAATTCGCTCATTCTTAGAATTAATTGGTAGGCGTGGATTTATCTCATAAAGTTGTTCTAGTTTCTCAATTGCATAATCAAATGAAATTAAACTATTCACAAGTAATTGGTCAAAAACATATAAAATTCCTCTTACAGAAATTCCGTTTGCAATAGCTTGCCTTCTTAATTTTCCATCGCCTGATAGCAATATACCATTAAGTTTATTTGCATAATGCCAAACGGAACAATCTACAAAACTTAATCCAGAACTATTTTCTAAAATAGTTGTAATACTTTGAAAATCTTCTTCTTCCTCTGTTGCTATTACTTCAATATCACTAGAATTTACATAACCTTGAATGATGATCTTTTGGTCATCATTAAGTTCCTCAAAAACAAAATCAGTCGTTTTTAATTCTAAATTCAGTTGAATAAATTCATTCATCAAACCTAAATGAACTAAATCAATTAAAATGTTAGCATCGTTTATTATTATTTTCATCAAGTAAATTTATAATAATGAATTTTCAATTAATAAATTTATATTTTGATTTAATAACGATGATGCTTTGCTAATCGAAATTATTTCTTGAGATAAAGCTCTGTAAACTAATTGCTCAAATCTATTTGATCTTTCTGGAGTTTGAAATCTTGATAAATTAACTTCCCTTTTCAAACTTGGATTAAAATTAATTTTTTTATAAAAATCAGTTTTTCTGTTTTCAGTAAATATTCCAGCATCTACTAATCTGTAAACAATTGCTTGAATGCTCATTCCGTACTTTTTTTGCACCTCAATCAACTCGTTTAATGATATTAAATCTCGCTTTACACCAAATTCTTTTATAACTAGTTTTTTGGGGAAAAGAAATTCAGAAGCAAATTTATTACAATAGTTTTCCTCATCTTTCAAATTACATTCTGGAAGGTTAAGAAGTAAATGCCCCAACTCGTGTAATAGAGTAAAACGCTTTCTTTCAACCGGAAAATTACCATTTACAACAATTACTGGAAACTTATCATTTACAAAAGTTGCTAAACCATCAAAACTATCTTCTACATCAAATAATTCAACAACTTTTATTTCATTATCTTCTAAAAGTTGAATAATATTATGAATTGGGTCGAGCCCAATTTCCCATTGATTTCTTAATGAGAAAACTAACTTTTCAATGTCTTCAATAGAATTAACTTTCTCATTACCTATTGAATTTATAAAAGAATAGTCAATTTGTAATAAATCTTCAATTTCAAGATAATTTTCAAGATTTATCTTTATTAACTGTTCTAATGATTCTTGTTTCTTGTTAGAAAATGAACTTTTTTTTCTAAAATTTAAAACTCCTAACTCTATTTTACTAGGTTTAAAAAAATAATCAATCTTTACTTTCAAAGACTTTCCTAATTTCAAAAGATTAGGACTAGTTGGAATAGACTCTCCTTTTTCATATTTACTAATCATTTGTTTAGAAACACCTATCATGTCAGCTAATTCCTGTTGAGAAAAACCCTTCAGTGCTCTAGCATTTTTTATTTTTTGTGAGATAATTTCTTTCATAATAGTTTTAATTTAGTTGACAAAATTACAAAAAATTATTGAATTGTCAACCAAAATAAAAAATAAGTAGATATTTGATTTCTGAAGCTCAAAGAAATAAAAGTCCAATTCTCTACTCCACAAACAACACCAATCCTTTTAAATAATGTCCTTCTGGGTGGTAAATATTCGTTGGGTGATCGGGTCCTTGTTCTAATTTGTGTAAAACTCGGATGTTTCTTCCCGTTTCAATGGCTGCTGCTGCAACGGTGTTGTAGAATAAAACATCTTCAATAACTTGCGAACAAGAGAACGTGAATAGAATTCCGTTTGGAGCTAAGGCTTTTAAACCTGCTATATTTAAACGCTTGTAGGCTTGTGTTGCGGTGTGTTTGCTTTTGATGCTTTTTGCGAAAGCGGGCGGGTCTAAAACAATAACATCGTATTGTTGTGTGTGCTCTTTCATGAAGTTAAACACATCGTCAGCTACAGCTTTGTGATTGGCGTTTGGAAAATTTAATTCCATATTACTAGCTGCTAAATCTACAGCTTTTTGAGAGATATCTACCGAAGTTACCAATTCTGCACCAGCACTCATGGCGTAAATTGAAAATCCGCCTGTGTAACAAAACGTGTTTAATACTTTTTTGCCTTTTGAGAATTCGCCTAATAATTTTCGGTTATCGCGTTGGTCTAAGAAAAACCCTGTTTTTTGCCCTTCTACCCAATTTACCGAAAATAAAATAGTATTCTCTTTGGCAACTGCTTCTGCTTTGTTTCCGAATAAGAAATAATCGGTTCCGGTATTCGGTAATGTTCCCGAACTTTTGCAATAAATGGTTTCGCAATACTCCGAAAAATTAGATTTTATGGCTTCAGCGATTTGCTCCATTTGAAGAAAAACTCCTGTCGAATGCGCTTGTATTACCCAATTTTTATCGTAATAATCAATAATTAATCCCGAAATGCCATCGCCTTCTCCGTGAATCACTCGGAACGCATTGGTAACTTCAAAATCTAATAATTGAGTACGTAAATACCAAGCTGATTGTAGTTTGGCTGCCCAAAAGTTTTCAGAGAAAGTCTCTTCGCCAAAAGTCAAAATACGAACCACGATACTTCCTTTATCGCTGAAATATCCTGTTCCTAAATGATTGTTTTTCGAATCGACTACATCAACCATTTCGCCATCGTTTATTTCACGACTCACGCCATAAACCGCACCACTGAAAATCCAAGGATGACGACGTTGAATAGATTTTTCTTTACCTGATTTTAAAATTACTTTAGGTCTCATATTATTTTGAAAAGACCTAACAGGTTTCAAAAACCTGTTAGGTCTATATATAAAAAATTATTAATTGTAACATTGACTAATTGCCTCATTGGCTAATCAATTTTCATTTCAGGAATATCTCCTTCAATGATTAAATCGGCTTCTGTTGCTTTGATGATTTCCTCTACTGAAACGCCAGGCGCTCTTTCTAACAATTTGAAACCTTTTGGAGTGATTTCTAAAACCGCTAATTCAGTAACGACTTTTTTCACACAACCAACACCTGTTAATGGAAGCGTACATTTTTTAAGAATTTTTGATTCTCCAGCTTTGTTTACGTGCATCATGGCTACGATAATATTTTCCGCTGAAGCTACTAAATCCATAGCGCCACCCATTCCTTTTACCATTTTTCCTGGAATTTTCCAGTTGGCAATGTCACCGTTTTCGGAAACTTCCATCGCACCTAAAATAGTTAAATCTACTTTTTGCGCACGAATCATTCCGAAACTAAACGCCGAATCAAAGAAACTTGCTCCTGGCAAAGTGGTAATCGTTTGTTTTCCTGCGTTGATGATATCAGCATCTTCTTCTCCTTCAAAAGGAAATGGACCCATTCCTAAAACTCCATTTTCCGATTGAAATTCTACTGAAATATCCGTGCGAACATAATTGGCAACCAAAGTTGGGATTCCGATTCCTAAGTTTACATAGTAACCGTCTTTTACTTCTTGCGCTATTCTTTTTGCGATTTGATTTTTATCTAATGCCATGATTAACTTCTTTTTCTAACAGTTCTTTGCTCAATTCTTTTCTCAAATTTCTCTCCTTGGAAAATACGATTTACCATAATTCCTGGGATGTGAATTTCGTTAGGATTTAAAGTTCCTGCTGGCACTAATTCTTCTACCTCAGCAATTGTAATTTTTGCAGCACCTGCCATACAAGCGTTGAAATTACGAGCCGTTCCTTTGAAAATAAGATTTCCTGCTTCGTCACCTTTCCATGCTTTTACGATAGAAAAATCAGCTTTGTAAGCCAATTCCATTACGTGCATTTTTCCGTTGAATTCGCGTGTTTCTTTACCTTCAGCAACTTCTGTACCGAAACCAGCTGGTGTAAAAAAAGCAGGAATTCCGGCTTGAGCAGCACGACATTTTTCGGCTAAAGTTCCTTGTGGTGTTAATTCTACGTCTAATTCACCTGAAAGCATTTGACGTTCAAATTCGGCATTTTCACCTACATAAGAAGAAATCATTTTTGTAATTTGACGTTTTTGTAAAAGTAATCCCAATCCGAAATCATCTACACCTGCATTATTTGAAATACAAGTTAGATTGGTTACATTTTTAGTTACTAATTCAGCAATACTGTTTTCGGGAATTCCACAAAGACCAAAACCACCTAACATGATGGTTTGTCCGTCTTGAATTCCTTCCAA
>Ga0075152_10002301_pt1 | contig 13560 bp, 7 predicted proteins | sample JI61114C2DNA_FD_70964 | JGI IMG/M metagenome (GOLD analysis project Ga0075152, IMG submission 70964) | Wastewater effluent complex algal communities from Wisconsin, to seasonally profile nutrient transformation and Carbon sequestration -... | ecosystem: Engineered > WWTP > Effluent > Algae...
TCGCCCTGGCGAGCCGCCCCGGCCTCGTCGCGGTCTGCGGCTCGACGCCGGTGGAGACGATCGACGAGCGCGACGCGCTCGTTGTGCTGCTCCGCGACGGCCAGATGCCGGAGGAGCGGTCGTTCGACTACAAACCGGGCGACCTGAAGCACCAGTTCGGCGATACCGCACGCGACTGCGCTTTCTCGGGCGACACGCTCGTGATTGTCGGAGAGACCAATGGCCAGCACGCTGACGACAAGAACAACAAACGCGACCGCCTCATGCTGATCGAGCTCGACACGGCTGCCGAAACCGACCCGAAATGGACCGTGGTCGGGCCCGGGCCGGGCGTCGAGAGCAGAGCCAATGCCGTCGCCATTGATGACCAGGGGCAGTACCATATGGCCGGCTACACCTGTCCGGAGGTCTGCGCGCCCGAGGGCGAGGTCCGGGTTTACGCGCCCGGCGGCGAGCTCGTCAGTCAGATCCCGCTCGGCCCGCTCGGCTCGGCGTGGTTTGGGCCCCATGACATCGCGTGGAGCCCGGCCGGGTACGCCGTGGTCGCCCTGGGCGCGAAGCAGGGCCAGTCCCTCGTCTTCAAGGTGCAGGCGTGGGCGCCCAACGTCTTCGTACCAAAATGGACGTTTTTGCCCATCGACCAGCAGGGGCCTCAGCGCGCGCTCGCGGTGGCCGTGGGCCCCTTCGGCGAGGTCTACGCCGGGGGCATCAGCGAAGGGAACCACCCCGTGTTCGTGGTCATCGGCGGCTGACGCACGGTGTGTGACGCCCGCCCGGGCACTCAGCCCGGCGGCTTAAAGCCGGCGCAGGCCGTCTCGACGAGACTCACCGCCTCGAGGAACGGCGGTCCGTAGTCGGCGGCCAGGGCGTCCTGGTGGCGGTGGTACGGGAACATCTCGGTCAACTGGCAGATCCGATCGGACGGTAGGCACTCAGGCAGTGCGTTGAGAATGTTGAACATCACCACCGACTTGTCGTCGCCGTGCTTCGCGTCAATCACCGCCTGGGCCCACTCGGTGGGCGTGCCCTTGGAGTCCTCGTCCATATTGGTGGCGATGAACGTCACCATCAACAGCGCGTCCTTGCGCAAGAACCCCGGGTTGCAGCCGCCCGGGTCGTTGATGTTCGACTGCATGGCCGCCGTGAGCGCCTGGCCAAGCGCATCCCAGCCGCTGGTCCCGACCTTGGCGATGCACTCGAACGTCTCGGCGAGGTTGGTCTGCCCCTTCTTGAGGTAGCGGCCACCGCCGTCGATCGGGCACGGCTTATTGGCTTCGCCGTTGATCCCCGCGGGGAACACGGTGCCCGCCCCCCAGGCCCAGTCGCACGCGGTCACAGGGCTGAACTCCGGGCACGGATAGTCGAGCGCGGGGCAGCACAGCGTGCCCTTCTCTCCCGGGTGGTCCCAGACGCAGCAGGGCTCTCCGACCTCGCAGGCGAGGTTTGGGCACACATCGTTGCAAAGGGGGCTGCCCCACCCTACGCCGTTGTTGTTGTTCTCGCCGTCGCCGTCCACGACCATGATGTGATAGTCGAAATCCTCGAACTTCGACTGAATGGTATCAATGAACTGCGGGACCGCGAGGGCGAGCTGCGCCTGGCGATACTTCATGTTCGCCTGCCGCGAGATGACAAACAGGAAGTCGATCTTGCCCTTGCAGCCGACGGGGGTGCCGGGGCCGAAGTCCGGCATGACCCCGAGGTCGCGCGGTGGCTCGGCCATCGAGTCGCCACCGCCGGGGTCGCTGTCCTCGCCCGTGCTCGTCCCCGAGCTGCTTGAGCTCGTCGAACTCCCGCCAGTCGACATGGCGGGCGCGGTCGTGATGTCCGGCGTCGACCCAAAGCCGGTCTGACCCACGGGTGACCCCTGGCAGGCGGTGGTTGTCAGCAGGAGCGCCAAGCTGTTCCGTGGATCCACCTCCGCACCGTAGCGCACTTTCGCCCCGGGGTCTATGGTCCCGGCGAGGCCGCCGTCGCCAGGCGTGGCTGACCGGGTATGCCTCGGGGCCACACTGGCAGCCGTTCTCCGTCAGGCCATCGGGAGATCGGGTGCGGCCGCCAACTGCAGCAATGCCTGATATAGGCTCGTTCGAACTGTATCGGCACGCTCCTCTTCTAGGGCCTTGGCAACCCGCTGGGTGAGTTCCGAAGAGCGGTAAATAGGCTGAATTTCGCCAAGCAGCTTGGCTGCTCGCGCGCGAGTCTCCGAGCCCAGCGGCTCGTACCATGGCTCTTCGCCATACCGCAAGGCACCGGTCGCTACTTCAACTGCCTGGCGGCTTAGAGCCGGCGTCGGGTGATTCAGGAGCGCGGCCGCCGACTGAAGTCGCTCGGTCCAGCTTTCTTCGGCTCTGTCGTCCGCGAGAAGCGCGCGCAATCGATCCAGAATCTCGCCGCTGCGATGGGCACCCGCGGCCATCAACGCCCACGCTGCGCCTTGCCGGGATTGCCACGCGGGGCTGTCTAGCATCTCGACGAGTTGAAGACGAAGGCCGACGTCATCTCGCGCACGCGCTGCAAAGGCATCAGCCATTCTTCGGCGAAAGATAGTACCGAGGGCATCGGCAGCAGGTGTTCGTACGCCAAGCCATGGAAGCAGTTGAGTTCGAAGGCTTGGATCTCGGCCCATCAAAGATGCCAGACCAAGCGCTGCTTCGCGAACATACAGGCCCTCAGTCGAATTATGGGCGTGCCCGATCTCGAAGATTTCGCGCAATCTCATCTCTACGGCCGGAAACCGAACGGCATGCTCTCGAAGAAGTTTCAACGCACAGAGTCCGTCGCCTAAGTCAGAGGCCCGCTTGGCGCGTGTCATTTCCAGGAGCCGAGTACGAATACCGTCATCATCGATGAGCCCCGTCACGAAGCTCAACTCCCCCAAGGCTACGAGTCCGTGGCGACACGAAATCGCGTCCAGAAATTGTCGCCGAAAGGCCGCATCGTCCGCCATTAGGGGGCCCAGAGCTCGAATCGCACGACTGCGAATATATGAATTTGGACGATCGAGAAGCCCCACCAACAACCCCCTGACGCCAGGCATCTGAGGATGGCGGCACAGCGCCTTAAGTGCTGAATCTACAAGACGCGGATCGGACAGGTAAGAGCATGCCAGTGAAAAAATGCCTGAGTCACGCGCAATGACCTGATCAATAATTGAAAACGCGCAGAGCACCTCGGGCTCACGCAGCGCTCCAATCTGCGAAGTCAAAGTTTGGAGCTTGCTAAGCACGTCGGGATTTTCCGAAGCTAGCGTCGCAACTGCTGCAGCGGCAGCGCTACCGAAGTGGGTGCGCGCGTCAATCTGCTCGATTATTACTTGGCGAACTTCAGGATCGGACACACACGGCGCAAGGGCATCGAGGGCCTGCGCACGGAGGTTTGCGGAGCCATTGACTACAACATGGAGCATCCTCTTGCGCACTGCGACATCATACGGCAGCCTAATCCGCAGCGCGTCAATAATCGCGGCTTGCACTTGCTGTTCTTCATCATCAAAGCATTCCCCCAACAGGACTGCAATATCTGCGTCGTCGGCAGCAAGCGGCCCCAGGGCCTTAATTGACGCAATGCAACTACTGACCTCGCTGCTTCTCAGGTAACCGGCGATAATGACACGCGTGTGCTCATCAACAACAGCGAGGGGTGCAACGGTGTCGATGCGCGCACTCATCTCACAGCCATCCAGAACACTTAGTCGGCGAAAAAATCGCTCGCGAAGCCCCCCATCTTCCAGCGCCAGCGGGGCGAGAGACGAAAGCACCGCCTCCCGCACAGGGGGGGCAACATCGAAAAACATCGGAATGAGAGCCGTCTTTATCTCAATATGCGTGCGTGCCAAAGGCCCCAGACTCTGGACCGCACGTAAGCGTAGGGATGGTTCACGATGCGAAAGGAATGATAGCAACGCGCAACGAACCGCCGGGTCGTACTGCTTGAGATGCCCGAGCGCCTGCATTGCCGCATGCACAACAGATGAATCACCATCACCCAGCAATCCGAAGACGCAATCGCGAAGCAATGGGTCTGACTTTACCAGCGAGCCGATGGAATTCAGGATGCAATGGCGTGCTGCAAGGTCGCCGCCCTCCAACAGAGCGACAAGCCTTTCCTTCCAGACAGAGCTATCCTTTGCTAGCATCATCGCCCCCGCATACACGGCTTGCCGGACATTGGCATCCGGATCATCCCAGTAAAGCTCTAGCAATTTCGCAACACGAAGATCCCCAGGAATCGTGGTTGCCAGTGTGTTAAGAGCAGACTGTCGCCTAGATGGATCATCAACAAGCCCGAGGTATAAATCTTGCACCACGGGATTATCCTTGACGAGCAAACCAAACACAAAATAGAAATCATTCAGCTCGTAACCGTCGCCCAAAGAGCTAATAATATTCCTCAGAAGCACGCTGTCCTTTGATAATTGTCGACGGTAACACATCGCTAGGGTGCCGAGGATATTCCGCGCCGGCAAAGATGCCAAGGCCGATGACGGCTCCATAAAGGCGTCAATACGCTGTTTGATGCCGTCAATAATCGGTTGACACGGAGAACGGGCGAGGAGCGAGTTTATCGCGTTCATTATCTCATTGGCCGCATGGTCGTCCTCATTTATTTCTTTATCTAAGAGCTCAAGAATGCGCTGCGCGCTCGGCACATGCCCATTCCGTGCCAAGTTTCCGATCCTGAGCAGCGCCGCTTGTCTGAGGGCCGACAGCTCAGATTGCAACGGAACCTCTAGGGCCGCAGCGATCTGGTCCAACACACGGTTTGACAGGTTTACGTCCTCAACGGCGATATCTGCCGCAAGGAGCACGTCTCGATGCAATAGCAACTCGTGGTCACTTCCGGCTCGGAGCACATCCAGCAAAAACAGAGTCTCGTCATCTTCTCGGCCTTCGAGAACGCCAAGCCAGCCTCCACAGAGCAAAAGGGGTTCACGCCAGCGTGCATGATGCAGGATGGGGCGCAATGTCTCCCGACGACGCTCAGGAGACAGATGCGCGAGCGCACCTGCCGCAAAAAACTCTTGATAAGTTAGATGCGAGAAGCCGAAGGCATCGTGCCCACGCTCCACGACCACTCCAGAAATATGCTGAAGTTCTTCCAGTACCAACTCGGCCTCGTCCTCCGCTCGAGCCATTTCTCGAGTGGAGGGCACGTCGGGTCGGCTTGCATCAGCTCCGAGGCAAGTCTTTGTAAGCACGGCGAGCACCTCCCCTCGGCTTGCCGTGCGACTGGGCCGATTGTGATGCATCCACAGCGCCAGATCCCGAAGATATCGACGCAATTCGGATGCCTTGTGCTTCAAGACGGGCGTGCTCCGCGCCCCCGGGCTCCGCTGGTGGGGGCGAAGGTCGAGGAGCATGCGGGTGAATTTGTCGAAGACTTCTACCCTCTGGCTGGGCAGAGGGCTTTGTCTCCTCAGTAAGGCAAGCATGCTGAGTTGCAGCGGGTTCTTGGCGAGCGCGAGCAAGTGGGGCTTCTTCTCGAGTTCCTCCAGCATGGCCTCCCGGTCGCTGGTCGCGCGCGTCCCAGGCGCCTCCGTAGTACCTCCCGCCACACGAGTTTCCAGCGCCTCGTACCAGCGCCGGAGGAAGAGGTCGATCTCTGTCTGGCCGAAGTCGAGTAGCGAGAAATGAGCGAAATCCCGAGATAGACCCGCTTGTCGATAACCCACGAAACGGCTAGTGATCACGAAGCGGTTCCCGGGCGGGGCATTTCGGATAAGGCCTTCAGTCTGGCGAACGACGAAGCCACGTCCCGCCGATGTTAGCACCTCGTCGAGTCCATCGAGTAGCACAAGGGCGCGGCCTTCCTCGATGGCGCGCTCGAATATTGGTCCTGGATTGGGGAACTGCTCCCAGCGCGACCAGTACAGAGCGAGGAAATCGAGCAGGCTAGGCGCGCCTTCCGCATTCTTGCAGTACGCGTCGTATGCCGCGAGCCGCACCAGGATGGGAAGCAATCTTGTACTGGACATACCGGGTTCGGTGCGTCCGTCGCGTGCGGCTCGGAGGGCTAGGAGTTGCAGCAGGGTGGACTTCCCGCTACCGGGATCGCCAAGCAGAACGAAGGTGTTGCGCTCGGGATCCGAGACTTCTTTTAGGATGGAACGTGGGGCGCCAACGGAGTTGTTAGATCTCGCATAAGTACGCAAGCGCTCGTAGTGGAAACTTTCATACTGACGCCAAAGTTCCTGCTGAGTCGCCTCGTCCGCACCTTCAAGCTCCGCGAAAATCCGGCGCTCGTCGAGACTAAAAGTATCCGCGACACGAGGAATCTCTGCAATGACAGAGAGGTCAACGTACACATCCTCAAGCAGTAACTCGACCGGCTCTGCCGAGGGCATGAGGACGGGCAGCTTCGTACAGCGCAGAATCACGAGGGCTCGATAGCGGGCCTCGGCGTTATCGAGTACCATCTTGTATTCGGTCGACGCTGCCTTGCGCTCAAGCTCCCGCGAGTCGGATGGTAATACTTGGACCTCAGAGCCCCCGGTCTGGCGATTTTTTGTCGCCGGTGAAGGCTCGTCGTCTCTACGTCGCGGCGGGATCGCTCGTGTTCGCAGAAACGCGACCAGAAACGCCGCCGCCGAATGGCAGGCATACTCAGTCCAATCTTGGTCGCGCCTAAAGCCAACCACGTCGCTGATCCCCCGGATCGCTAAGAACGGGATCTCTCTCCCTTGCGCCGCTCTGTATACACCTGCAGACTCCATCTCTACTGCTTGGATCTGCCGTGCGATCTTCATCCAGACACCAAGGGTCTCAGCATCTTTGATCAGCCGATCACTTGATGCGATGGCACCCGTTGTCACAATTGGTGCGCGTGTGGGTTTACCGCCAAAGTGGCGCTCGAGCGTCGCGCGCACGTTTCTCTTCCACTCGTCATCACCGTAAAAGCGATCATCCGCGATGACAACAGGCGGTCTCGGCTTTCCGATTGCGGTGGCATCGTTCCAGCCATCGAGTTCACCATCGTGGACCATGGCGCGGATATCCGCGGCCAGTTTTCCCGCGTTGCGGTGTAGCGGACCGCCAGCGAGTGCGTACTCTTGAGATTGATCCCTTAGTACGGCCTCGACGCTGAAATCGGCGATCCGAGTCGAGACGATGACGTCCCCCAGCGAGAACTCGTGTGCCGGCACACCGCCGGCGATCCCGACGACAAAGAGCCACGTGGGTGCAAGCTCTTCGAGGAGATCTCGAGCAGCATCGTGAGCGTCACCGTTACCCTGCTCGAGGCAGCGGACTACAGCGATCGTATAGCTCTCCGTAGGGCTCAGGGTCAGACGGCGTAGGCGGTAGACGCGGTAGCCGGAGATGGGGCCGAGGTTCTCGGGAAACCGCGCGAGCACGGCCGCGTGCTCATCTTCGCGGATAGTAATGATCCCGAAATCAACCTTGCCTCGCCAGCGAGCAGCGCTCATCGGGCCGAAGTAGACTGCGCACCTCTCCCGGCGTCAAGACGCTTCATCGGGCGGGCGACACGCCTTGCGTCTGCGCCAAGGCTACGGACTTTGCTGGCGCTGCTCGTTAAGCTTGCGTCCTCAGCGTTTAAGGGTCTTTATCTGCGATTTTCGCCGACGGGCCGAGTACAAGGGGGCCACCCCTCTACGGATGCGGGCTCCTTGGTGAGCCAGCTTTGGGAATTTCGCCGACGGGCCATCGAGTACAAGGGGCACATATCCTTCTGCGAATGAGGGCCAGGGTGAGAGGATTGGAGTGGCGGCGGATAATCGTGAGATTGCTCTATGTTATGGAACCGAGAGATCCCATGGCCTTAAGAGTGACATGCCGGGTCGGACGCGACGCGAGTGGCGCGCGGTCAGCCGGGGGTGCCGGGTCCACAGCGGACGGCCGACGGTCAGCCGGCGAACGACAGGAGCTGGCCCGGAGGATGGGGCCGCGGCGGAGTGCGGGTGCCGTGAAGGACGCGGGCGATGTGGTCAGGGTCGGAGACGACCTCGACCACTCGCATTCGGCCGCCGCACTTGCGACAGATGGTGATGTCGATCCCGAAGACGCGGTCGAGGAGATTGGCCCAGCTGAGGCGGCGCGGCCGCGGCGTGGACTTGGGTGCGTCGTCAGGCTTGTCATTCGCAGCGCCTGCGAGGTCGAGCGCGAGTTGCTGCTTGGGCGCCGGGACGATGCGCAGAGGAATGATGCGCGCGCGGAGGTGATGGCGATTTGCGAACACGCCGAAGTCTCCGCCTTTACGAACTTCGGCAGCGGACCGTGGCCACTCTCCTCCAGACGCGCGAGAAATCCCGGCAGGTGCCGGCGCATGAGCACCGCCGCGTCGCAGTCCTGGGTCTGGCGCGGGACGTAGGTGCCCGTTTTCGTGGATGCGGGCATGGCGCCCGCCTCTGCATCCGCGAGGCCGGCCGCGACCGCTCACCAGGTCAGCGAGAGTGCTTCGCAACGACCGCGCGCCGCAACGCCACCCCGGCCCGCAGACGCGCCACCCGGCCAGCCCGCGGGACGGCCGCTGCCCCGCCGCCGATGCCCGCGCTGGGCCCGGTCGCGGTTCGCCCGAGGGTTCCTCACCGCTACCATGGGGGGCCGCGCGGTTTCTTCCCCGTCCTGCTCACCGACTCGCCGACGGGCACGCTGGCCAGCGTGACGCGTAGGGAGCCTTCGCGGCGAATGAGTGGAGGCGGGTGGCGCCTGGGGAGCAGCCACGGCAGATCAGGCAACGTCTCCCGGGGATCCTGGACCGCAAAGTACATGTCCTGCAGAAGGTGATCGGCGGGCTCGGGTTCGGGCGCCGGTTCGCCCGCGTGCGGCGCCGTCTGTCCAGGCTCGCTCGTGGGCGTATGCGACACATTCACCGAGGGCTGCGGATGTGTGGTGGGCTGCTCCGCGCTGGGGGGTGTGCTGGTCGGACGCGTGGACGTCGTTGAGGCCGCCGCGGGCTGCGTGCCCATGGCAGGCGGCTCTGTGCCCGGGGGCGTACCTACGGGCGCGCTCGTCGTCGTCGGGGCCGCCGCCTCGTCCTCCTGCTCCGCCTCCCGGATCCGCCTGGCGATCTCGCGCAACAGTTCGGGGTCGGCACGTAGTACCTTGCCCAGGGGCAGCGCCCAGCGCTTGCCGACCGCGTTCAGCAGCGGCGTGCGTGCAGCGACGGCGGCGAGCGCCTGGCCGAACGTCTTGGAGCAGCAGTGGAACTTGATCTTGAGCTCACCCTCGATCAGGAGCTTCAGGTCGCATCCACGCAGGAGCAGGTCTGGGAGCCCCAGCCGGGTCAGGCCGAGCAGGGCCTCGAACACCTTCGGCACCATGCTCTTGCCTTGACCGCGGATGCGCGTGGGAACCTTCAGGTGGCCTTCGAGGAGGTGTAGGGTCGCCGCCGAGGGGGTGCCGGTCGAGGGTTTGGACTGCGAGCGGCGGGGCTTTGAGGCTGCCCGGACACGGGGCGGCCGTCGCACTGCGGGCCTCCGGCGGGCGGCGATCGTGGGACGCCGCCGCCGGGCCGCCCGGGCTCGCGGAGGTGGCGCGACCTGCCGTCCGGCGTCGTCCTGGGCGAGCTCGGCCTCGCCGCTGTCCTCGACGTCCTCGCCCTCGTCCTCGTCGTCCGCGCCGCCCTCGTCGCCGAGGTCTGGGCTTGCCCAGCCGAGGATCTGCTGGAGGTCACCGCGCCTCAGCGCCTCGAAGTCGTACACGCCGACGCAGTCGCCGGCATATCCGCGGACGGAGAACAGGCCGAAGCGATCGCCGGCCAGATGGCCGAGCAGCAGCCTGGACCCGTCGACGGAATCGAGGTACCCGAGCACGCCGGCCGAGCAGACACCGCGCAGCTCGACGCGCTCATGACCGACGAAAGCATGCAGGACGTCGCCGCGGAAGCATGCCTGGCGCTTGAGGGCGGTGCGCTGCAACTCCGCGGCATCGCCGATGCCGAGGACGCGCAGGGGCGAATCGTTGCGCGCGAACGACAGGATGTGTCCCCTGTCGAACAGCGGCATCAGGCGAAACTCGCCGCCGAGCGCGAGCGAACGCAGCGTGCCGTCGCCGCCGATGTCGCGCCACACGGGCTCCTGGTCGCGGACATCCGGGCCCCCGGGCGGGCCGTGGACGGCGACCTCGATCGCGTAGCGCTCCACGTCCTCGCGCGAGCCCTGGATCAGCAGCCGCCGTCCGTACCCGTCGTTCCACTCCAGCCAGAGGGACCAGATCGAGCCTTTTCGGGCCATGGCCAGGACACCGTCCGGGACGACCCAGAGCACACGCGCGTCGTCACGCGCCCGGTCCTCGTCGCACTTGCGATCGCGCAGCTCGGCCCGCGCGGCGCAACGGGCCGCGTAGCTGCGGAGCAACCGACTGGAAAACCAGTCGAACTCGGCCTGCGACGGCGTGTGCCCCATGCCCAACATAGATGAGGACCTGAGCCTACAACGGCAGGTCTCGCCAAGAGAAATAAAGTATGAATCACCATAACCGCTCTGAGCGACTTCGTTGCCAACGAATGCGCGCAGTCCGATGTGCGCGCAGATGCGCTCCGCCTCCCGTGGTCCCGTACAGCGAGGCGATCTCGGCACGGGGTGCTGAATGGCGCGCGCTGTTGTGGGTGCGCGCGAATGGGCGCTGTTCGGCGCCGCGCGGGCTGTCCCCTTGGGGGGCGCTCGCGCGCGCGGGCTGGCTGCCGCTATTCCGATGTTCTGCCGTTCCGGTGTCGTGGGCAACAGGCGCGCATATCGGAGTCTCGCTCACGCCGGCCATACGCTGGGGCGCCTCGGGTCCTCCGGGTCCACCACATCCCCGCCTGAGCCGCTGCGCGGGGACTTTTCGGGACAGCGATCGGAACAGCGCCCGCCGAGCGCGCTGTACCTGCCCCCACGGGGCCGTCCACGCGGAGGGCGGCCTATAGAACGGAGCTTCGGCGGCCCGGCGTCCCGCGCGGCCGGTGAGACGGCGTTCGGGGCGACCGCGTTGCCGAAAGTGGGCCGCCAAAACGGAGTATCGACGCCAGGGGAGCTCGCTGACCCGGTCTGCTGAAAAGCCCGGACTCAGGCCACCGCGCGTCCTTCAGCCCCAGATGGGCCACCACGCCCCGCCGGCCGCGCCTTGGCGCCAATGCGACATAGCGAGTACCAGCACCGACATTCGAGAGTATCGGCGTTCAAGCAGCGAATGTCCGCGGCTATCAACGATGTCAAGGGCCCGGCCCCTCCACGGACAACACCGGAGAAAACCCGCCCAACATCGCCAGGCAGTGTCCGCGGACCCAATCAGGGGTGCACGTGCAACAGCGCCGCAGATCGGAACGGACCGCGACAGCGGCGATGTGCGCATATAATCATTGACCCGCGGGCGCCCCCCGCTTTACGGCCGACCCGCAATGCGATAGGTTGGCGGTGATGGTGACTAGGCCTACCGAAGCGAGCACGCATTCCATGCTCGCCATCGACACAGACAAGCGCGTGGTCGAGGACATGCCGGCGGTGCCGACGGCCGAGGTGCCCGTGCGCATCACGGAGATGCTGACGAAGCATGGTGCGACCCTTCGCATCCTCGTCGACGGCGCGGCCATCGACGTGAAGGCGATGATGGCACGCACCGCGAACGCGGCCGAGCGGACCAGGCCCCCGGTGCAGGTCCTCTCGGACAGCCCGGAGGGCCAGCAGTTCTCGGGCATCGACCTGTCCCACGCGTTGTTGTGGGACACCTTCGACCGCGCGGCCCGGACCCATTCGTGGATGCTCGAGCAAGCCAGCGCTTTCACGCTCGACCTGCTCAACAACCACAAGCGCCTGGCCGATCAGGCGGGCGAGCTGCAGAAGCGCTATCAGACGGCGCTCGCCGAGATCGATCACATGGCGCACGAGCAGAAGATGATGGAGGCCGAGGCTGCGGCCTCGAGGCTCTCGCGCCACCTGATCGAGAAGGCGCGTGCCGAGATCGCGGCGGCCAATCCGTCGAAGTCCGCGGACTGGATCGACGACCTGATCGACGGCGCCGCCGTCGCGCTCGGGGCGATGTGCGGGACGAGGGGCCCGAAGAACTCGAACTAAACAGGGGAGGGAATTTTCAAAATGGCAGACGATCAACCGCCCGGCTCACCGGGCAAGCTTCTCAACGACATTGAGGCCAACGTGCGCAAGGACTTCTCCGCGCGGCTGGAGTCCGCGCGGGCGCAGGTCCGCGAGGCGAGGGACAAGGCCGACGCCGAGAAGATATGCGCGCAGAAGGCCAACGAGGAGATGACGCGGCGCATGGCCGAGTACCGCCGCGGTCGCTGGTACGACGTCGGCGCGGTCGTCACCAGCGCGGCCTCGGGCTTCTCCGCCGGCTACCACACGCAGAAGAACGCCGACGTGCGCATCGGGGGCGCGCCCGTCACCGCGGTCGCAGGTGTGCCTGGCATCATCGCGGGTGCGCTGCTCGACGAGAGCGTGGTGACCCGGGCCGTGTTCGCGGTCGGCGGCACCATGTTCATGGTCGGAGCCACCACCTACGCCCTCATTCACCCGCAAGAAAAGGGGGGCTGATGGCCACGCAGGTATACAGGGTGTCACGCGTGCTCACGGCCGCCGGGTCGCCGGTCGCGCGCGTCCAGGCGATGAACGAGGAAGGCCACGAGGCCCGCCTCGAGCTGCCGGCCTTGCTCGTCCAGCGCATCGCGCCCGGTCACGTGCTGGTCCTGAACTGGTCCATCCATGCGCTGCCCGAGCCGCTCACGCCCGCAGCCGCGCAGGAGGAGCCCCAGGTCGTCGCCGACCAGGCTCCGCTCACGTCCGCGGCGAGCCCTCGCGCGGTCGACGACGCCTTCATGGACCTCATGTCCCGGGTCCGGCGCGACCCGTCCGCCACCAGCGCGACCCCTCTCAGTGCCACGACCCCGCCCGCCTCGCAGACGCGGAGCGGCGAGATCAACGACGAGTTCAACAAGCTCCTGGGCTCGGCCCGGACGAAAGGATAGAGAGATGAACAGCGAGAACGAAGCAAATCTGAAATTCATGGCCCGCGAGATCGTCGCCGAGATGCTCCGCAGCAACGGCGCGCAGATGCTGCCCGTCACCACCCCCGGGGCGCTCCAGGCGTGCGGGACGGTGATGCCCACGAACGGCTGCGAGAATCTGCTGTACGCGCCGATCACCACGCAGCGCTTCTACCGGAGCGGGCGCACGGACATCGACGTCATCCTCGAGGGCCTCATCCCCGTGGTGCCCGGCTCCGCCGTGCTGCTGGCGCAGGACGCTCGCCCGCCGTGGCCCACCGGCTGCTACAGCCTGCGCTACCGCCTCGCCAACAACGGCAACAACCACGACGAGATCCTGATCGAATGGTTCCTCGACGACGAACTGCTCGACACCAAGCACTACGGCAGCGAGATCTACAACAGCGACGGCACCGTGATCAAGGACGGCCTGTTGCCGATCCCGCTGGCGATGGGCCAGCACTGCTGCGTTGGCGGCAACAACCGCCTGCGCGCCCGCATCCGTCACACCGGTAACAATAATCAGATCGAGAACATTCGCCTGTTCGTTCACCACGGCAAGGGCATCCAGTGCTGCTCGTCGTGCTCGATGGGCCGGTCCTGCGACTGCGGCGGCAAGGCGTA
>Ga0075152_10002302_pt1 | contig 13560 bp, 9 predicted proteins | sample JI61114C2DNA_FD_70964 | JGI IMG/M metagenome (GOLD analysis project Ga0075152, IMG submission 70964) | Wastewater effluent complex algal communities from Wisconsin, to seasonally profile nutrient transformation and Carbon sequestration -... | ecosystem: Engineered > WWTP > Effluent > Algae...
GGCCGCGCTCGCGTCGCTGCTCGAGCGCCGGCTCGCGCTGGTGTGCGGCGCAGCAGGCTGCGCGCCCGAGCTCGGCGCGGCGGCGCTGCAGGTCGCCCCGGCGCGCTGCGAGGTGTGCGGCGGCTCGGACATCCAGCGCGCCGCCCACGGCTTCGTCCGCGCCTGCGTGGCCGCCGGGCTGGCGCGCGTGCGCTTCGTCGGCGGCTCGCCGAACTATCGCACCAAGCTCGCCGCGCTGTTCCCCGCCGGAGGTCCGCTCACCGTGCACACGACGGCGGGCGACAAGCGCGTGCGCCTCAATCGATCGCGCTCGCAGCAGCGCGGCGACGATCTGGTGATCATCTGGGGGGCGACCGAGCTCGACCACGCGACCAGCGGGGTCTACCGCGCCGAGCATGGCCGTACGGAGATCATCGCTCACCGCGGCATCGGCCGCATGCTCGAGCTCGCGGCGGCCCGCATCGGCGGCGCGGCCCCGGTCGCCCGCTGATCGGCCTCCGCGCGTGAGCAAGGGCGCGGACCATGCACCCCGATCCGCGATCCAATCCGCGATCCAATCCGCGATCGCCTGTTCGGGTGCTCATACATACACGGAACGAAGATATGGCCGCGGATTGCATGCTCCAGGTGCCATTGTCGCGGCCGACACCGTGCGAATGGCGATCCCAGGGCCGCGAAATTGCCCGCCGTCCGACGTGACGCGTGTTAGCTTCCGCGCCCATGCGTCTCCCTGTCCTCCCATTGGTCCTCCTGGTCTCGCTCTCCGCCTGTGGCAAGGACGAGCCGGCCGCCAAGCCCACCCCCTCCAAGGCCGCCGAGGTCGCTCCGCCCGTCGTCGAGCCGGCGAAGCCCGAGCCGCCCAAGCCCACGATCGCCGCGCCGACCGGCGTGCTCGGCTGCAAGACCCCCGCTGCGGGCGCCCCCCCGGCCCCCGAAGGCGCGCTGGCCTTCAAGCTCGAGGCGTGCCCGACCATCCCGAGCATCTTCGGCACCCTCGCCTGGGGCATGGATCAGGAGGCCGTGGGCAAGGCGATCAAGGGCATCAAGTTCGACACGGGCGGCCCCTACGGCACCACCGGTCGCTTCAAGGTCGGCAAGCAGAACGTGTACGTCAACTTCTCCGAGGCCGGCAAGGTCGAGCAGCTGCGCTTCAAGGCCAGCCCCGCCGGTCTGGCCGCGATGACCGCCGCATGGGGCGCGCCGCTCGAGGTCGAGTTCCTCGGCCGCAAGGACATGGTCTGGCTCAACCCGGCCGCGAAGATCAAGGTCGAGGTCGACGAGGACACCTCCGCCGACGACGAGAGCGAGAAGTACACGGTCCGCTATCACGTGTACACGCCGCTCGCCGACCTGTTCGGCCCCGAGGGCGTGTTGAGCAAGCCGATCATCGGCGCGACCGGCGAGGAGCTGCAGAAGAACTTCCCCGAGTGGCTGGTGGTGAAGTCGGCCGCCCAGGCGAAGGCCGAGGTGGCCGCGATGGGGCTCGACAGCAAGAGCGCGGGGGTCGCCAGCTGGGCCGGCGTCGACCAGGCCTCGGCCAAGCTCGAGCTGCCGCAGACGGAGACCGACAATCACCTGTCCTTCTCGCTCAAGTGGACCGACAAGAAGGTCTCGAGCTATCGCGCCTCGTTCAGCCACGGCAAGAACCCGGCGGTCAGGGCCGAGATCCCCGCGATCGTCGCGGCGGCCCTCGGCGCGCCCACGGGCGGCAAGAAGAACGACGAGGACGAGTGGACCTACAACTTCGCCGGCCCGAACGGCACCAAGGTCGAGCTGCGCGACCTCGGCAAGATGTGGTCGCTCGAGGTCGAGAAGTAGCGAGCATTCGCCGGTCGACGCGTGCCAGCCCGGCTGGCCGCGCGTCGACGGCGAGTCACGGGCCGGGCGCGGCGCTGCGCGCAGGTGCGCTCTCGAGCCCGCCCAGCGCCCCGGAGGCCCGGCGCGGCCCGCTGCTCCGGTGGCGGGCCGCGCCGCTTGTGGCGTAGTGTTGGCGGCCCGCCATGCACAACCCCGATCATTCCGGCCCCGCCGCGCCCGACGAGTTCCCCGGCTTGCTCGCCGCCGTGCAGCGACGCTTCGCCGCCCACGCCGAGGGCCCGCTGTTCTTCACGGCGGCGACCGGGCTATGGCCCATCTTCCTCGATAACATCCCGCAGCAGCTGCGGCAGCACTACACCTGCAGCGCCTGCCGCCACTTCGTGGAGCGCTTCGGGGCGCTGGTGGCCATCGACGAGGCCGGGCGCCTGAGCGCCGCGCTGTGGGGCGAGGCGCCCGCGGAGTTCGCCCGCGCCTTCGCGTCGCTGGCGGAGGCCGTCGTCGCCGCCGAGCTGCACGGGGTGCTGGTCCCCGCGTCGCGGGTGCTGGGGACGCCGAGCTCGCCGGCCACGGCCGAGGGCAAGGTGTGGTCACACTTCTCGGTCGAGGTGCCGACCGTGCATTCGCACGCGCTGCTCAGCGCGGGGCAGGTGCAGGCCGAGCGCAAGGAGGACTGGCGCATGCTCTCGCGCGGCCTCGCCGAGTTCCCGCTGCCGCTGGTCGAGCGCGCGCACACCCTCCTGAGCTCCGGCACGCTCTACCGCTCGGAGAAGTGCATCGGCGTGGCGACCTGGCTGCTCGGGCTGCATCGCTCACTCGCGGCCGTCAAGACCTCGCGGCAGCGGGACGCGCTGATCTGGCGCGCGGCGGCCACCGCCCCGGCGGGCTTCGCCCACGTGCGCAGCAGCATGATCGGCACCCTGCTCGAGGACCTGGCGGGCGGCCTGGACAGCGCGGCGATCAAGCGCCGCTTCGACGAGAAGATGGCCCCGACTCAATATGCGCGCGCCCAGGTCGCGCCGAGCGCCGGTAACATCGCCCAGGCCGAGAAGGTCATCGCCGGGCTCAAGGCGAGCGGCGCGCTGGCCCGCCGATATGCTCGCCTCGCGGACCTGGCGAGCTTCCTGTGGCGCCCGCGCGCGGCCCAGCCGGCCCAGCCGGGCAGCGTGTTCGGCCACCTGACGCCCAGGACCCCGACGTCGCCCGGCAAGCTGGCGCTGCCGCAGCAGACGATGACCTGGGAGAAGTTCGCCCGCACCGTGCTGCCCGACGCCGTGGGTATCGAGGCGCAGGTGCCCGCCGTCTCCGAGCGCTTCATGGCGCTGGTCACGGCGGTCAGCGCCGACGCCCCGCCGATCCTGCAGTGGGACGCGGAGGAGCGCCGCAACCCGACCAGCTGGTACTATCACGCGGGCATCGACGCCGAGATGAAGCGCCGCGTCGAGGGTGCCGGCGGGCAATATGAAGGTGTGGACATTCGCGCGTCGCTGCTGTGGGACAACCGCAACGACCTGGACCTGCACGTGATCACGCCGCGCGGCGAGCACATCTACTTCGGTAGCAAGCGGTCCAACTGCGGCGGCTGGCTGGACGTGGACATGAACGTGCGCGGCGAGACCACGACGCCGGTCGAGAACATCCGCTGGGCCCGCGGCGCGGCGCCCCGCGGACACTACCGGATCTACGTCCAGAACTACCGCTTCCACGAGCCCGGGCGCCAGCCGACGCCCTTCAAGGTCGAGGTCGAGATCAGCGGCGAGATCTATCACTTCACCGGCGTGGTCTCGCCGCGTCAGGAGACCGGCGCCGCCTCGGACTACACGGTCTTCGAGTTCGACCACGAGCCCGGCCACCGCCTGACGCACCCGCCGCGCCACGCCGTCCCGCAGCCGCAGGGCACCGGCCAGTGGAACGTCGCCGCCGGCGCCTGGGTCGCGGTCACCGCCATCGTCGCGTCCCCGAACCTGTGGGGCGAGCGCCCGCTCGAGCAGCACGGGCGGCACACCTTCTTCCTGCTCAAGGGCTGCCGCGACACCACCGCGGGCCTCGGCCGCGGCTTCTTCACCGAGACCCTGCGCGGCGACTTTCATGCCATCCGCGCGACCCTGGAGGCCTTCAACCGCTCCGCCACGATCGCGGGCGCGGACGAGGCGGAGGCCTGCGGCCTGGGCATGACCGACCAGAAGCCATGGAACCTGGCCCTGCGCGTCACCACCGCGAACGCCGTGGCGACCTATCTCATCGACCGCTGGGACTGAGCGGCACCGGGCCCGAAATCGCGCCGATCGCGCCGATCGCGCCGGGCCGTGATGAGGTGTTAGTGTCGCGCCACCATGGGTCGCGCGCGCATCTCGGTCCCCCTCCTGCTGCTCCTCGGATGCGCCCATTCGCCGCCGCCCCCGTCGTCGCAGGTGTCATTACGAGCGACGAGCGGCCCCGTCACGCGCCCGCGGCCGATCACGAGGCCGATCGACCGCGACGGCGATCGCGTGCCGGACGGCTCGGACGCCTGCCCCACTCAGCCCGGCTCGCTGCGCGACGGCTGCCCCGTCGTCGACACCGACGGCGACGGCATCTCCGACCGTTTTGATCGATGCCCCGATGTCCCCGAGGTCCGCGACGGCCGGGCGGACGGCGACGGCTGTCCGATCTAAGGGCGCCCACGCGACGCCGTTTTGCGCGTCGACGAGCCGCCCGCCGGCGGATCGAGCAGAGGCCGGGGCCCGCTCACTGCGGACTGACGATCACATCGGTGAGCGCGCGGGCGCTGCCGCCCGCGGGGTAGGCGTAGGACGAGAAGCTGTCGAGGCCCCACACCACCAGCCCGAAGGGGCCCTCGCTCTCGGCGATGTGATGGCCGTTGGTGCAGCCGTTGACGCCGATGTCCGCGCGCACGAGGTCGGCGGTGGTCACCTCGAAGATGCCGTCCTCTCCGACCGGCTTCCAGCCGTCGAGCTCGCCGAGGCAGGCGATGGTGACCGGCTTGAACGCGTTGTCGCTCTTCACGCGCGTCACGACCAGGTTGGTCGTCGCGTAGGTCGGGTCGGTGAAGAAGGCGTAGCGCCGGAGAAACTGCGCCGGCGGCAGCACGATCACAAACTCCTCGTCGCCGAGCGCGAGGCCGAAGCCCGGCGCGGTCGCACCGGGGCGCGAGCCGCCCGGCAAGTTCGCGGTGTCCATCAGCTGCGCCAGCGCGAAGGGGTGGTCCTGGTCCTGCCCCCGCACGCGGAACGCCAGCTTGCTCGAGAAGTCGACGACCTGCCCCTTGGCCAGCGTCGCCGGCGCGCCCGCCACCGGCGGGTCGTAGCTCAGCTCGGTGCCGTCGACGACGCCGACGAAGCGATACTCGACATCCTCCGGCGCGAGGTCCTTGCGCCGCGTCTCGTACGGCGCGGCCACGTACTCGACGCCGAGCGCCGAGACGGCGAGGTTCTGCTGGTGCGCCGACTCGCCGCCGGGGGCCGGCTGCGGCTGCAGCCGCAGGAAGCGGTTGCCGGCGTGCAGCGCGACCGGCTTGTCGCTGAGCAGCAGCGTCCCGGCGCCGTCCTTGACAGTCTGAGGCAGCTCCCACTGCAACACCTCGCCGGCGCCGAGCTCGTAGGCCGCGAGCTGCCCGTTCACCGCGCCGTTGAGACCTGGCCCCTGGAGCAGGTCGGCGGTCGGCTTGAGCTCGATCTTGGTGCCGTCCTCGAGGCCGACGATCTGCAGCCACATCGGTCCGGGCGGGTTGTGCGTGCCGGCGGGCGGCGCCATAGCGACGTAGTTGGTGCCCCAGGCGCTGGTCGGGAACAGCAGCTCGGCGCTCGGGAAGTGCGAGCGGGCCCCGCCGAAGGGCAGGATGTCGTACGCGGTCACTGGAATGTCGGCCGAGATCGTGAAGGCCGCCCCGCGCCCCGAGCCCTTGATCACCGTCGACGCGTTGACGGCCGGCTTCGCCGGGCAGCTCAGCACCACCTTGTTCTCCGGCATCACCGAATTGGGGTCGCTCGAGAGGAACACGACCGCCACGGCGTCCACTGGGACCCCCTCCGCCGGCAGCGCCGGCCAGTCCTTCGGCAGCACCCCCGGCGTGACCACCCGCGCCGCCGCGCTGATGTCGAGGTCGACGCCGCCACGCGCGACCGCGATCTTGGCCGGGTGACCCCAGGTGTTGGCCAGGAACACCGGAATTCGGCCGTAGTGGCCGTCAGGGAGGCGCTGCGGGCGTGTTGCCAGGCGTTGCCAAAACGTTGCCAAAAACCGGGCTGGCAACGCCGCCGTGTCCGCTGCGGAGCGCGGCGCGATCGAGCAGGGTCGCGGCCTCGCGGGCGAGACCGACCTGTTGCGTGTGCAGGTAGCCCTGCGTCGTTTGAAGGTGCGCGTGCCGGGCGACCGCCTGGATCACGTACACGCTCGCGCCAAGGTTGGCGAGGCGCGTCAGCGCCGTGTGTCGCAGCAGGTGCGGCCCGCTGCGTGGGAGACCGGCGTCCTGCTGGATCTTGTGCAGCAGGTACCGGATCGACTCGGGCGAGTGGGGCGCCCACTCGTGCCCGGTGTGGGCCGAGCAGCGGTACACCACCAGGGGCCCGAGCATGTGTTCGCGGCGCAGCTTGGTCAGCGCCGCGTGCAGCGCGGCGGTCAGCGCGAGCTTCCCGATCCGCCCCTTCGGCGTCTCGGCCTCGCCCTGGTACACGTTGTGCTGGACGAGCATCGAGCCCTCGTGGAGGTCGATGTCGCCCCACTCGAGCGCGCAGATCTCCGAGACCCGCATGCCCGCGTCGAGGGCGAGCAGGCAGACCACCAGCGCGGCCGCGCCGCGCCGCCGCGCCGCCGTGACGAGGCCGTCGATGGCCTCGTCCGAGTAGACCACCATCGGCCGCTTGCGCGGCACCGGCAGACGCTCGATGTTCGGCACGACGTCGATCGTCCGCAGCTTGCGGGCGAAGCGGAGCATCTTCCCCAGCTTGGAGAGCACGACGTTGGCGGTGCTCGCCGCCAGGCGTCCGTGCAGCGCCGCGCGGAAGCCCGAGATCCGGTCCTCGTCGAGCGCCTTCAGCGGCAGCGCGCCGAGCAGCGGCGCGAGGTGGTTGCGCCACATCTTGGCGTAGTAGTCGCGGGTCGATCGCTTCTGCAGCCGCACGTGCTCGGGCTCGAAGCGCTGTTGGTAGAAGTTGGCGAGCGTCATCGCGGGCGCTGCCTTCGTGAGTGGTGCCTTCGGGGCGACCTCCTTTCGTGCCGGCGCGGGCTCGACTGCGACAGGCAGCTCCGGCTCACCCATGAGCGCGCGCAGCATGGACGGAACCTGACGCTCGCCCCACAGGCGGGCTTGCTTCGGGTCCATCCCCGGCGGCGCAACAGCGCGCCGACGGAGCTCTCGCTCGGGGGGGCAGGGGTGCATGAGGCGGATGTCGAGCTGCCAGCGGCTCGTGTCTTTCGCGTAAGGACGCAGAGTGATCTTCATGTCGACCGATCGTGCTGACCGGCCGCTATCCCGAAGCCAACCAAGCACGGCATCGCGCGTCCAGGCAAGCTCTTTTCCGAGCCGCATCGGCTCCGGAACCTGCCCACGGGCCGCTCGGTGGCGCACAGCCTTCGCCGAGACGCGGAGCAAACCGGCGAGGTCCGGCACATACACGATGTCCGGCAGCTCCTCCATGCGGGTCCCCGGCCACTCACCGCTTGCTCCAGCACGCCCACGTCCCATCACGCCCTCCCCCCATTCCACCAGGAACACGGTATCGGGAGAGGCGCCCAGAGTCAGCGTGAAAGAACGAGCCGGGCCCTTCCGCCCGCATCTACATACATAAATCGCGCCGCGCGAGTATCCACGGATCACCGTCGACCTCCGGACCATCGCCGGACCGTAATACACACATATTGGCGGTATGTCCGGGCCATCACCGGGCCATCGCGGGCCATCGCGGGCCATCGCCGGACCATCGCCACGGCGTCCGTGACAGCGCGAGAACGGACATTGCCCGCCCCGACAGCGGTGGAGTAGCCTCAAAGCCATGGCTGGACCGGTGGACGAGCTTGTCGACGATTTCCTCGCGCTCAGAAGGGACGGCCGTGTCCCGGCATGGCGAAGCCTCGAGGCCGATCACGGAGCCCTCGAGTTCTGCGGCGACGAGGTGCACATGACGCTCACCTTCGTGGGGAGCGACGGGCTGACGCTGCTCACGGCAGGGACGATCGAGCAGACCGTGACCTACTTCGAGGAGATGCAGCGAAGCCAGGGCCGGGGGCCGCGCTATGGCTGGGTCGCCAAGGTTCAGGCCGCGCGTGCGGTCTGGGGCGGGGAGACCCGTGGATTCCGCCCGCTCGGGAGCGGCCGCGTCGTCGGCGTCATCGAGCGTGGGAAGGCCGCGCTGGTGCTGGGGATCGTCGACAGCAATTGTGTGGTCGTCCTGGTCGATGAGCGCCGACGGACGCTGCTGGGCGCGTGGCAATGTCAGCACCTCGGCGTCGTCGATGTCGACACCTACCTGCGGCTCGAGGCGCCGAGGCGCTCCGCCGTGAAGCGCGACCCACAGGATGTGTCCGACCGGATCACCCTGGCGCTCCGGTCGCTGGCCGCACGCGCGAAGGGGCCCGGCAGCGAGCAGCTGCGCGGGAAGAAGACGGTGGGTTACTTCATCGAGGTGCTGCTCGCCCTCGGACAGGCCGGGTGTGGCGACCTGTGGGGCCGCGCGTGCGACATCGTGGACGAGATTGCGCGGCACCTGCCCCACGAGGTCCTGAGTGCGAGGCAGGTGGGCCGCGTGCTCGCGCTCCTCGAGGGAACAGCGACCGTGCTCATCGAGCGGCCCACCCCGCGCACATGGCGGATCCGCCTCGCGGACCTCCTATCCCCTTCGAGCGCCATTCACAAGGCCGTCTGCGCCGAGAGCTCGCGCGGGCGCCAGGCGCCGATCTCACCACCCCGCACCTCGACGCGACCGCCGACACCGGGTGACATGCTCCACGCGGGCCTCGACCTGCACGCATCAACGGCCACGGGCCCGACCTCTGTATTGGCTCAGCGTGAACGGGACAGTTCGCTGGATTGATGAACGGAGGATTGTTCTCGGGTTATTGCTCGATGCAGTAAATAGGAGCTTCTGATGTGCAGGGGGCGTGGTCCAGGAACGACCATGTGGAGTCGATGCTTCCGCTATATCCGCTGCCGCCTAGCTTGAACACCGCCAGTTCGTCATCCCAGTCGTTGCAGAAGTCGGAGCCCAATGCAGGCTGCCCATTTGCCAGGGTGCCGGTCCATACTGCGGCGTCTTGCGTCTTGGAGCTCTCGTCGACAAGGATCGGGGTATCGAGCGTCCCCGAGGTCAGTGCGTCCCAGTCCTGCGCGACCACCAGTCCGTTGACGAGGACGTAGCGGCCACGTGAATGCAGCAGACGATCGGAGGCGGACATCGTCGTGGTGCTCAGCCAGGCCTTGAAGGTCAGGAACCGCTGGAGTCCGGCCTTGGCGGCAAGGCTGCGGCAGTGTTGGTCGGCGCCGTAGAGCCCACCCAGTGCGAAGCCCTTGTAGACTTCGCTTGTGATGAACACGATCGAGTCTTTTGCGCACTCCTGGCAGCCATCCCCGGGCGTCGCGTTGCCGTCATCGCAGGTCTCATCACCCTCCACGACGCCATCGCCGCACACCGGAAGCGCCGGGCCGGTACTGCTACTCCCGGAGTCGGTGCCACTGCCGGATGTCGACGTGTCAGAACTTCCGGTGCTGTCCGCAGAGGTGCTGGTGCTGGTGCTGGTGCTGGTGCTGGTGCCTGTGCTGGTATCGGTCGACGTATCGAGACTCCCGTCGCTCTCGCCACTGCTCGACGGGCAATAGGTAACTCCACGCTCAGCGATGATCGCATCGATTTTCTCAACGACACAGCCGGTTGCGAGCAAGACGGCGCAGCTCAGCATGGGGTTCATACCGGATGTGCGCTGATCGTGGATTTTCGTCGAGTGGTTCAAGAGAGCCTCTGAATTACTGCTCGAAGCAGTAAATGCGATATGCCCAGTGGCAGCCGATGCTGGTGGAACTCGTCCACTTTTTGTTCGTGGCCCATTCTTGCCAGATCGGATCCTGGAGTTTGTCGACGCCGCTTAGCCCTGAGCGGCCTGTGTCGAGCAGCTTTGAGCTACTCCAGGATTGACAGGCTCCGCCCGGGAACTGCATGCCGCTTGGCGCAGTACCAGTCCAGACGTCGGTGTTGAGTAGCGTCATGCCAGCCTCGGTGACGATGATACCATCACCGGGGCCGTTCAGAATCAGGTCATCCCAGTCGTCGGCGATGCGGACCCCGTCCGGTCGTACATAGGGCATGCCAACGGTGCGCGTGAAGTCCTTGAAGGGGCTGTGCAAGGCGTCGCTGAGCCACGCCTTGAACTTCGCTCCATTGTCGAATTTCGCCAGGGTGGCGAGGTTCTTACACTTAAGGTCAGCGCCCTCCACCCCGCCGAGCTCGCCCCCTTTGTAGGCGACGCTACTCAAGAAGGCCAGTTTGGCTGTGAAGCGGCAGCCGTTGTCGCAAGGGACGCTGTTGGGCAGGAATTCGCCGGACCCGTTGTCGGGACCGAGGTCGCACTCCTCGGGGCCCTGGAGCTTGCCGTCGCCGCACCTGGGCCCGTAGGTGCACTGCGTGGTGCAGCCGCCGTACACGCTGTCGTTGTTGTCAGAGCCGTTGTCGCAGCTCTCCTTGCCCGTCCAGATCAGTTGGTCGCCACATTTGGCGAGCTTGCACGTCACGGTGCAAGCGCCCTGGTCATCAAGGATGGCCGCACCCAGGTCGCACTCCTCGCCCGGATCGAGGATGGCGTCGCCGCAGCTCGAGGACGGAGCAGGCTCTGTGGTGCTGCTCGACGTGGTGCCGGGCTCGTTGTCCGTGGTCGACGCGCCGCCGGTCGAGCCGCTGCTGGTCGAGCCCGTCGAGGTGGTGTCTGTCGGAGTGCCCGTCGAGGTGGAACTGGTCGCGCTGGTGGTCGGGGGGCTGCTCGGCGGCGGGTCCGTGCTCGTGCTCGACGGCGAAGTGCTCGCCGTCGCTAGATCGACCAGCCCGCTTCCGGCGTCATCGCCCGAGGGACAGGCGACGATGAGGAGGGAGCAAAAGAGCAAGAGGAGGGGCGAGTGGTTGCGCTGCATGAGGAGACCGCGAGAGGACATCGTCGGGTGTCTCCTGGAGCCGGTCAACGCGCGGTGCCGAGCTTTACGTGGAGGGTCAGGCCGGCGCCCGATGGCGACCACCAGGGCGCCGCGGACCAGCGTTTCGCCCGTGCCGAGCGACGGGCCAGCACGATCAACGTCGTTCCTAGCGCGGCTGTCAGGCCTGCGGCGATGCCGGTGCCGATGGCGAGCTGTCGGCCGGAGACTGCCTGTCGGCGGTAGTTTTGCAGCGTCGCAACCTCGTCTACGGTGAGCGGGCAGTCGGCGGGCTTGTCGTTGATGGCGGTGACTCGCGCGCGCTGGCTGGCCTCGGTGATGATCCCGTAGGTCATCACACCCAGCAGCACAGCGCTGAGGCCGAGTGTGACGCCGCCTGCGATCTTGAGCTGGCGCGGTGGGATGACGTCGGCGGGTGGCTTGGCAGCCGCGGGTGGTGATGCGGGAGGCGGCTCAGACGTGGCAGCCGAGGGTTCAGGGGCCGGGAGGGCCGCGGTTACAGGCGGTGGTGGTGGCTTGCAGGCGTCGGGGCCGAACGCGGCGAGCTGCTGGGTCGCCTCCTCGTGGCGCGCGCGGGCGCTGCGGGTCTCGAGCTTGTCCGGGTCGTTTGGAAATGCGGCCGTCAGCGCGTCAGCGTGCTCTTGTAGGATGCTCTGGAGGCGGCAGATCGGCGCGGCCTCGCCGTTCTGATCGTGGAGGTCCAGGAGCGTCGAACGCATGGAGCCGACCAACTGCTCGCGGCCGGCCAGGTCGCGGCGGGCGTCGGGCATTGACTGGAAGGCTGCGTAGAACTCGTCGACGGCCGGCGCGAGCTGGCCCGCGTCGTAGAAGCGCATGGCCTTTGCGTTGTACTCGGCGGCCTCCGGGGACAGGACGCTCGATGAGGGGGCGAGGGCGAGGAACAGGGCGAAGGTGTGGAGCATGGACATCAGGGGCGGCGAGGCGGCGTCGTTCGCAGCTTGAAGACGTGCACGAAGGACGCGGGATCGCGGGGCGCGGTGAGGGGCGTGTACTTGAGGGTCTTGTCGAGGCAGCGGCTGAGGGGCATGTCCGCGGCGTCGGCGACGTGGGCGGAGATGCGCGCGTCGTTGTCGATGTTCACGGTGACGGCGAGCCGTTCGAGGCTGCCAGTCTCCTTGTCGGCGCAACGCTGAACATCCGCGGTTCGGAGCGCGAGGGCCCGATGCCACGCGGCCTCGGGATCGCGGCGCCGGGGCGTTGACGTCGGGGGACTTGATTCGGATGCCTCGGCAGAGTCTGGCGGGTCGGCGACCGAAGTCGCTACAGTCGAAAGCTCGGTCACAGGCCCGACGACGGGGACACCAGTGTCACGGGGCCCCGCGGCGAACTGTTCAAGAGTGGTCGAATCGGGCCGGGTGATCGGTGTCGGCGTCACCGCCTCATGGTCGAGATCCGGGGCGCTGGCGATTGAATTCGTACTGGGGGCGGACGGTCGCGGGGTCGCTAGCCAGGTGAGCGCGGCACCGAGGCCTAGCGCGAACAGGAACTCATGCGGCCGACGCCGCGGCGGCGAGGCGGGCGAGGCGGGCGATTGTGCGGCCGCGGCTCGCAGCGCATCGGCGAACTCGAGCATCGTCTGCGGCCGGTCGCTGGGCTTCTTGTGCAGCGCGGACTCGATGACCGCCGCGATCGCGGGCGGAATGTCGGCGCCCGCAGCGGCCTCGGCGAGCATTGTCGGCTCGTTGTAGAGATGTTTGGTGAGCACCACCATGGCTGGCTTGCCGCGGGCGTCGTGGAACGGCAGGCGACCTGCGAGCACGCGGTAGAGCGTGACGGCCATCGAGTAGATGTCCGAGCGGCGGTCGACGGGGAGACCCATGGCCTGCTCGGGCGAGGTGTATCCGGGCGTGCAGAGCATGCGTCCGACCTCGGTGGTCGGCGGACTCGCGGCGTTACGCAGGGCGCGGTCCGGCTTGACCAGGCCGAGGTCGATCACGATGGCCGTCAGCGGTTGTCCGGGCGGGCGCGCGACGAGGATGTTGCCGGTCTTGATGTCGCGGTGGACGTAGCCCCGTTCGTGGACGGCGTGCAGGGCCTCGAGCGCGGGCAACAGGAGCGCGAGCGCCTCGCGCCAGGGGATGCGCTGGTCCCGATACTCCTGCAGGTGCTGCTCGAGGTTCGGGCCGTCGAGCAGCTCCATGACGATGTAGGCGGTGCTGTCGAGCTTGCCGGTGCCGAACACCCGCACGAGGTTGTCGTGGCGAACCTGAGCGGCGGCCCGGGCCTCCTGGACCATGCGGGCGCGCAGCTCGTCCGAGGCCATCCGCGGCTTGAGCAGCTTGATGACGACGTCAATGCCGAGCTCCTCGTCGGTGGCCCGAAAAACGTCGGCCATCCCGCCGCCGCCGATCTGCTCCCGGACCGTGTAGCGCCCGGCGATCACGCGGCCGATGAAGTCGTACTCGATCGGCTGGTCCGTCTGCGGGTCGAAGTCGCCGACGGTGAGGAGCTTGAGGTGGGTGCGCTGGCCGGAGCTGGACATCGAGGGACCCCCGGGCGGCACGTGCGAACCCGCGCAGGGACTCTAGCCGCGCCTGCGGGCCCTGTCCAGGCAGGTTCCCGCGGCCTCGTGCCCTCTGCCTGTTGAATTCATGGGC
>Ga0075152_10002305_pt1 | contig 13552 bp, 12 predicted proteins | sample JI61114C2DNA_FD_70964 | JGI IMG/M metagenome (GOLD analysis project Ga0075152, IMG submission 70964) | Wastewater effluent complex algal communities from Wisconsin, to seasonally profile nutrient transformation and Carbon sequestration -... | ecosystem: Engineered > WWTP > Effluent > Algae...
TGCGTGCGGGCGGTGGCGGAGGCGTCCGCGGTGCTTCGGAGCGTCGAGCTGGCCGAGCCGCGGGCGGTGGTGCGGACGTCGCCGGGCAGCCGCGTCCCGGGGGAGGTCGTGGGGCGTGCGCTGGGGGTGGCCGTGGCCGGGGCCCTGCCAGAGGACCGCTCGCTGGTGCGGGCGGCTGAGCAGGGCGACCCGCCCGGGCGGGTCGGGCGCGGACGTTGGCCGCGGGCGGTGGGCCGCCTGTTGGATCTCGCGCTGGCCGGGCAGGGGGCGGACGGTGACCGTTGACCTGGACCAGGTGCGGGAGCGGCTGAGCGCCCAGGGGCGTCCGGCCGAGCCGACGTCCGTGGCGGCGGCGCTGGAGTGGCTCGGCTACGTGGTGAGCGACGCGTCCGTGATGGAGACCCTGGCGCGGCTTCGGCGCGAGAGCCGCGGGGCCGGGCCGCTGGACGAGTTGCTGGCGCTGCCGGGCGTGACCGACGTGGTGGTCAACGGGCCCGACTCGGTCTTCATCGACCGGGGCCGCGGGCTGGAGCCGGCCGAGGTGCGGTTCGGCTCCGACGAGGAGGTGCGGCGGCTGGCGGTGCGCCTGGCGGCGCGGGTGGGACGCCGCCTCGACGACGGGCGTCCGTTCGTGGACGCCCGCCTGCCGGACGGCACGCGCGTCCACGCGGTGCTGGGCTGCCTGGCCGACCCGGGCACCTGCCTGTCGCTGCGGGTGCCGTCGCGCGTACGACTCAGCCTGGCCGACTGGACGGCCTTCGGGTCGATCACGGCGGCCGGGCGCGACCTGGTGCTGGGGCTGGTGGAGAGGAAGCGGGCGTTCCTCGTGGCCGGGGGCACCGGCTCGGGGAAGACGACGCTGCTGGGGTCGCTGCTGGGCGAGGTGCCGGACGCCGAGCGCCTGGTCATCGTCGAGGACTCGCGCGAGCTCAATCCTGATCACCCGCACTGCGTGCGGCTCGAGGCGCGTCCGGCGAACGCGGAGGGCGCCGGGGCGGTCACGTTGACCGACCTGGTGCGGCAGGCGCTGCGGATGCGTCCCGACCGGCTGGTGGTCGGCGAGGTGCGCGGCGCCGAACTGGTGGACCTGCTGGGTGCGCTGAACACCGGCCACGAGGGCGGCTGCGGCACGGTGCACGCCAACTCGGCGGACGCCGTGCCGGCCCGGCTCGAGGCGTTGGGTGCCCTGGGGGGGCTGGGGCGGGCCGCCGTCCACGCCCAGGCGGGGGCCGCGCTGGATGCCTGCCTGCACCTGCGGCGGGCACGGGACGGGCGTCGGTTCCTGGCCGAGGTGGCGTTGCTCGAGGCCGACAGGGACGGGCTCGTCCGGGCCGAGCCGGCGGCGTCCTTCGACGAGACGGGACGCCTCGAGCGCGGGCCGGGCTTCGGACGACTCGAGCGGCTGGTGGCGTGATGCTCGCGGCGCTGGCGGCGGCGCTGGCCGTCTTCGCGGCCTGGGACACGGCCGACCATCGGCTGTTACGTCGGCTGGGCGGGGTGCCGGACGTGGCCGAGGCGCGGCGGGGCCCTTCCGGAGGGTGGGCGATCGTCGCCGCACTCGGCGCCCTCGTCGTGCTGGCCGGGCTGGTCGACGGGCGCCGGGGCACGGCCCTCGCGTCCGCCGCCGGGATCGCGGCGTGGACGGCGGGGTTGTTGTTGCGGCGCGCCCGCGAGCGCAAGAGTGCCGCCGACGCCCAGGTCGAGGTGGCCAAGGCGGGCGAGGCGTTGGCCGGGCTCCTGCGGATCGGGGCGATTCCGGCCGCGGCCCTGGCGACGGTGGCCTCCGAGCACCCGGTGCTGGCGGAGGCAGCGGCCGAGTTCGACGTGGGCGGCGACGTGGTGGTCGCGCTGCGCCGAGGCGGCACGGGGGCGGGCCGCGAGGGGCTGATGCAGTTAGCTGCGGCGTGGGAGCTGGCCTCGCGCTCTGGCGCCTCGATGGAGAACTCGATCGACGCCATCGCGGACGAACTCCGCAGGCGCCAGGAGACCCGGACGACGGTGCGGGTGGAACTGGCGGCGAGCCGGTCGGCCGGGCGGCTGCTGGCGGGGTTGCCGGCCGCCGGGGTGCTGCTGGCCTACGGGCTCGGGGGCGATCCGTTCGCCTTCCTCACCCGGAACCCGGTGGGCGAGGCGTGCCTCGTCCTGGCGGTCGCTCTGACGTCCGCAGGTCTGATCTGGACGGACACGCTCGCCGATCGAGCATCGCGCTGAAGGAGGTCGACATGGTCTGGGACGCGCTCCCCGCTGCGCTGCTCGCGGCGGCGTCCGTCTGGCTCGCGATGCGGGACTCCGCGCTGCGTCGGCTCGGGCCGACGCGCGAGGGGCCGCGCCGACGGCGGACCCCGGACGCCGGGGGTCGGCGTCTGCTCACCACGCGGTCGGCCGAGGCCCGGGCGCGCGAGGTGCGCGCCGGCGTCCCGATGGCCTGCGACCTGCTCGCCGTCTGCGTGGAGGCCGGACTGCCCGCGCGAGGCGCCCTCCGGGTCGTCGCGGAGGCGGTGGGTGAGCCCACCCGTGGCGTCCTGTCGGGGGTCGCGCAGCAGATCGAACTCGGGGTGGACGAGGTCGAGGCGTGGGCCGCCCTCGGGACGCAGCCGGGCTATCGGGGGGTGGCCCGCGACGTCGGTCGCTCGCTCCGGTCCGGGGTTGCACTGGGCGACCTCCTCCGCGCGCACGCGTCCGAGGCGCGCATCGCCAGTGAGACGGATTCCCGCGCCCGCGCCCGCGAGGTGGCCGTGACGGGCGTGCTTCCGCTCGTGCTCTGCTTCCTGCCTGCGTTTGTGTTGGTGGGAATCGTCCCGATCTTCGGCGGGCTGATAGGTGCGTTGCTCGGTGGATGAGCTCGAACGCAATCAATGTTCGAATGCGAATATGAATGAGTTGACGAACATGTTTGGGACTATTGGGAGAAAAGCCAATAAAGTCCCTCTGTGCCCCCCCGCCATGCCGCTCCGCGCCCAATCGCCGCGCTCGCCATGCCCGTCGCCGCCGTCGTCGCCACGGTGGCCGTGGTCGTCACCCCCCTGTGGGCGTGGGACCGGGTCTGGAACGCGAGCCCGCCGGACGCCGACCCGCGCGTGCCGATCACCGCCTACACGCCCCAGATCGGCAATGGGATCACGTCGTCGGCGACTCCGGGCGGCACCCCGTCGGTCAGCGTGACGACGCCCGCGCCGAGCAGTCCGGCCGCGCCGTCGCCGACGGCGACATCCGGGGCGACCCTCCCGCAGACTCCGTCGCCCACGGCGACCGCCGGTGCGACCGTCCCGCAGACGACGACGTCCACGACGACAACGGTCCCGCAGGTGACGACGTCGTCCACGTCGTCCTCGACGACGCTGGTGGTTCCGCAGGTGACGACGTCGTCCTCGACGACGGTGGTGGTTCCGCAGGTGACGACGACGTCCACGACGAAGCCGGCCACGACCACGACGACGACGGTGGTGGTTCCACTGGTGACCGCGTCCACGACGAGCCCGGCCGCGACCACGACGACGGCGGTGGTCCCGCAGGTGACCACGACCACGACGAAGCCGGCAACGACCACGACCACGACGACCACGGCGCCACCGACGTCCGCGACCACGACGACCACGGCGCCACCGACGTCCGCGACCACGTCGGTTCTTCCCATGAGCAGCGTGGTCCCCACCACGGAAACGCCGGCGCCCTCGACGTCGGTCCCGGTCTCCGTGGAGAACGCGGCCTACGCGGACGAGGTCGTTCGCCTGACCAATCTCGAACGGGCCAAGGTGGGCTGCGCGCCGCTCAGCGTCAGCACCACGCTGGCGGGGCTCGCCCGGGATTTCAGCGCGGACATGGTGGCGCGCGACTACTTCTCGCACGTCAACCCCGAAGGGCTCACGGTCTTCGACCGAATGGCGACCGTCGGCTACACCTACTCGATGGCCGGCGAGAACATCGCCGAGGGCTATGGCGCCCCGGAGGCCGTCATGAACGCGTGGATGCACAGCGACGCGCACAAGGCCAACATCCTCAACTGCGGCTACACCCAGATCGGTGTCGGCGTCGTGCTGAACCCCAGCAAGGGCCGCGTTTGGACACAGGAGTTCGGGACGCCCCAGTAGACCGCACAGCGCAGAACTCCTTCACCCGCCCGGCCCCGCTCGCGAGGCCGGGCGGGGGCGTCTTGGTGGGAATTCCGGCAAGTTATCCACAGATTCCGATTTCGGTGACAAATTCCGGGGTCCGCTGCCTCTAGTGAGGGCGAGCCGCAGCACAGCGGCGACGAATCGAAGGAGTCAGCCATGACGAACACCTACAACGCGGTCGAGATCACGACCGAGTCCGACGACCAGCTGGAGCCCGCCGCGGCCGCCCCGATCTGGCGCCGCAGCCTGCGTGAGCGGGGCATGGTCACGATCGAGTACGCCATCGGCATCGTCCTGGTGGTGGCGATGGTGGGGGTGATGATCGTGACGATCAAGTCGGGCACGTTCAGCGGTTTCGTCAACCAGATCATCGCCGCGCTTGCCCAGGCGGTCCTCCAGGCCATCTCGGGGACGTAGGCACCACGACTGGTCCGGGGTGGCCCCACCTGGCCACCCCGGACAGCCGGCCATTCAGTCGACGGATCCGGGAGGCATCCATGCAGTATGACGAACGCGGAATGGTCACCGTCGAGTTGGCCCTGATCAGCATCCTGGTCGCGGGTCTGGTGGGCCTGGTGGGTTGGCTGGGGCTGCAGTTGCTCGTGTTCGACCAGTGTCAGCTCGCCGCCGACGAGATCGCCCGGCAGGCGGCGCGGGGAGACTCGGCCGCCGTGGCGCGGGTGTCGGCCGCGGTCCCGCCCGGCGCCGTCGTGTCGGTGTCGGACGCCGACGGCGCCACCACGGTGGTGGTCACGCTCGCACCTCGGCTGCTCGGGGTGCAGGTGACCGAGCTGGCCGCCCGCGCGACGGTGCTGGACGAGGTGCGGGGATGACGCAGGTGGCGAAGCCGGTCCGGACCGGGGGGCCGGACGGTAGGCCTCGTGCACGATCCGAGCGCGGGCTCGCCTCCGGTCTCGTCGCGGCGGGCCTGTTGCTGCTGTCGGTGTTCGTGGGAGCCGGCCTGGTGGCGCTGCTCCTGCAGGTCACGGCGCACCGTGTCCAGGGCGCCGCCGACCTGGTGGCCCTCACGGCGGCGCAGGCGAAGAACCTGGGCACCGGCGAGGCGTGCGCGGCGGCGTCCCGGGCGGCGACGGCCGATGACGTCGCCCTGGTGGAGTGCCGCGTAGGGGGCGGCGAACTCGCGTTCGTCGTGACGGTCACCGTACGCGGGGGCAGCGGTAGATCGCTGCTCGGCCTTCCCCTGTTGGCGCAGGCGACGTCGCACGCGGGCGTCCCGGCGGGGCCGTGATGACCCGCTCAGCCCAGCGCCAGCACCCGGACCAACTCGGCGGCGCCACGCTTGTCCAGCGGGCTGTTGCCGTTGCCGCACTTGGGGGAGACCACGCAGGCCGGGCAACCCTCGGCGCACTCGCACGTGGTCAGTCGGTCGAGCACGGCCCGCCACCAGACTTCGGCGTTCCGGAAGCCCTGCTCGGCGAACCCCGACCCGCCCGGCGTTCCGTCGTGGACGAACACGGTCAGCCGCCCGGTGTCGGGGTGATGGACTGTGGAGAGCCCGCCGATGTCCCAGCGGTCGCACGGCACGATGGCCGGCAACAGGCCGATCGCGGCGTGCTCGGCTGCGTGGACAGCACCGGGCAGCTCGGCCGACTCGACGTCGAGGGCGCTGAGGACGTCGTCGGGGAGCGTCCACCAGACGGCCTTGGTCGTGAGCTGTCGCAGCGGCAGCTCCAGAGGGGTGGAATCCCAGACCGCGCCCGACTGGGCGTCGCGACGCAGGTAGCCCGTGACCTGGCTGGAGAGCTCGACGGTGCCGTAACTGAGGGTGGCCAGGCCCAACGAGCGCGTCTGGTCGATACCGAGCACCTGGACGCCGCCCGCGCTGAGCGGCTGGGTGAAGTACTCGCCCGAGGCACGGACGGCCAGGGCGACGCGGTCGGTCTCGTCGTAGGCCGTGACCAGCCACTGCTCGCCCTGGTGGACGTAGACCGCCTCGGGGTGCAGCGTCCGGTCAGCGGCCGAGGGGTCGACCTGGCCGATGACGCGTCCGGTGGCCTCGTCGACGACCTCGCACACCCGGCCCTGCATCGAGCGCAGATCGATCGAGTCGACGGCGCGCTCCGCGTGCGGCCAGTACCAGCCCGTCGGACGCCGCCGCAGCACCCCCTGAAGGGCGAGCCTGTCGGCGATCGCTACGGTCTGTGGTCCGAAGAACTCCTCGTCCGCCTCCGTCAGCGGGTGTTCCTGGGCGGCGGCCGCCAGGTGGGGCCCGAGCACGTAGGGGTTGTCGGGGTAGACCACGGTTCGCTCGATGGGGCGCTCGAAGACCAGCTCGGGGTGCTCCACGAGGTAGGCGTCCAGCGGGTCCTCGCGGGCCAGGAGCACGGCGAGGGCGTCGCGCCCGGACCGGCCGGCCCGCCCCACCTGCTGCCAGAGCGCCGCGAGGGTGCCGGGAAAGCCGACCGACACGACGGCGTCCATGCCCGAGATGTCCACGCCGAGCTCGAGGGCGTTGGTACAGGCGACGCCGCGGAGGCGTCCCGACTGGAGGGCCGCTTCGAGGTCGCGCCGGTCCTCGGGGAGGTAGCCGCCCCGGTAGGCGGCGATGGAGCCGGGCGAGTCGACCAGCTCGCGGGCTCGCATCGCGATCAACTCCGCCTGGACGCGAGAGGTGGTGAAGGCCAACGTCTGCCCGTGCGCGGCGAGCCGGGCGAGGAGGTCGGCGGCGTCCCGGGTGAGTGTCGGGCTCGGCTTGCGCAGGACGAAGTCGAGGGCGGGCGCGGGCGAGGTGTCGGCGTCCACGAGCACGACGTCCTCGACGCCGGCGAGGGCCCGCCCGACGGCGTCCGCCTCGGTGATGGTGGCAGACGCGAAGATGAAGGTCGGGTCCGAGCCGTAGAGGCGGCAGAGCCGCCGCAGCCGACGGAGCACGGCGGAGACGTGGGCGCCGAAGACGCCCTTGTAGCGGTGGGCCTCGTCGATCACGACGAACCGCAGGTCGCCGAGGAAGCGCGCCCAGCGGGCGTGCTGAGGCAGGACCGACCTGTGCAGCATGTCCGGGTTGGACAGCACATACCCGGCGAACTCGCGCGCGAAGCGGCGTTCCTCGGAGTCGGAGTCGCCGTCGAGGGTGGTGGCGCGCAGCTCGGGCAGGCCGAGGGCGGCGCACACGCGCAACTGGTCGTGGGCCAGCGCCTTGGTCGGGGCGAGGTAGAGCGCGGTGTGGCGGCGTCCGACGTCGAGGCGCCGGCGGGCCGCCGCCTGGGTCGGCGGGGGAGCCCAGCCGACCCGGCCCTCCGCGCAGGCGGCCGCGACGGGCAGCAGGTAGGCCAGCGTCTTACCGGACGCCGTCCCGGTCGCGAGCGCGACATGCCGCCCGGCGTACGCCGCCTCGGCGGCCAGAGCCTGGTGCCGCCACAGGTCCTCGACGCCCAGGCGACGGGCGGCCGCGCGCAGACCCGGGCTCGCCCACGCCGGGAAGGCGGCCGTCTCACCGGGCCGGGCGGCCCGGTGGTACACGGACGCCGTCGCCTCCGACTCGACGAGCCACGCCAGGGACGCGGCCCGCCCGCGCTGGGCGGCCTCCTCAGGCGACGCGTCCATGGTGACTCCTCCGACTCCGGGCCGATCCCCTCGTGTGAAGCCTCCCAGGGTGGGCGGACAGTTCCGAATCGGTCAGGCCGCTCCGTCCCAGGCCATGATGTAGTACTCGACGTAGACCCACTTCTTCGCGTCGCGGACGGCCTCGGCCATCGCGACGAACGTCTCGCTCGGGTCGTCGTGCAGCCCGACGGCGGTGCCGGCCACGCAGGGCAGCCCGGTCAGGCGCTGGTTCAGCCGCGCGACGGACCCGAGGTCGACCGGCAGGTCGGGCAGCTGGCTCGGGGCCGGCACCAGGGCGCCCCGTTCGGCGATCACCAGGTTGGCCTGTTGCTGGATCTCGTGGCGGCGTCCGCGCACGTACGGGCTGCCGATCACCCAGTACAGCGGGAACCCGACGATCGGCACCAGCAGGATCAGCAGCAGCCAGGCGGTCGAGGACGACGGGCGCCGGTTCTCGGGGACCGTGCCGATGGCCACGACTTTGAGCCCGAAGTCGAGCAGCATCAGCAACAGGATGGCGAGTTCAGCGAGGGTCATGGCGACATTCTGCGCACACCTCGGCGCGGCAATCGCCCGCGGCTGTGCCAGGCTTGCCCCGTGCTCTCCGACGATGCGACAGCGGCCCTTCGCGCCCGGCTCGATGCCGCCGACTACACGCTGGACGCCGTCCTCGACCGGCTCGGCGAGGCCGGACGCCGCGGCCTGGAACGCAATTCCACCACCCCGGCCCGGGACGCGCTCGGCGCGCCCTCCGCTGACGATCCGCAGGCCACCCTCGCACGGCTGTGGATCCTCCAGGACGCCGTCGAAGCGGTGGCCGTCAGCTCGGCCCTGGGGGACGTCGTCGGGCCTCTGGTCGCGGCCGGGCTCCTCGTGCCGGACGACGACGCGTTCAGGGCCGCGGCGGTCGTCCGCCCCTACGGGGCCGAGGCGACGGCGTCCACCCCGGCGATTGCCGGTTGGATCTGCCATGACCCGCTGCCCAACCTCGACGGACACGCCGGCGCGCCGCGCCCCGACCACGTCCTCGGGATCTCGCCGGCGTCCACCACGCTGGCCCAACTGAGCATCCGGCGACCGGTGGCGTCCGCGCTGGACCTCGGCATCGGCTGCGGCGTCCAGTCGCTGCACCTCGCCGCCCACGCCGACCGGATCGTCGCCACCGACCTCAACCCACGCGCCCTCGACCTCGCCCGCATCACGACCCGGCTCTCGGGGGTGGACGCCGACCTGCGGCTCGGCTCGCTGTACGACCCGGTGGCCGCCGAGACCTTCGACCTCATCGTCTGCAACCCGCCGTTCGTGATCTCACCGCCGGCCGGCGCCCGGCTCACGTACCGCGAGGGCGACCTGCCGGGCGACGAACTGGTCCGGCGCGTCCTGGTCGAGGGCGCCGGGAAGCTCAACCCACAAGGGACGATGCAGGTCCTGTGCAACTGGGCGATCGTGGACGGCGAGCCCTGGGACGAGCGCCTGGCCGGCTGGCTGCGGCCCACCGGTTGCGATGCCCTCGTCCTGCAGCGCGAACGGCTCGACCCCTACGAGTACGCCGAGATCTGGCTCGCGGACGCCGGCCTGGACGCGGGGCCCGACCACCGGCGCCGCTACCGAGAGTGGCTCGACTACCTGGCGGACCTGCGCATCACCGGCATCGGCATGGGGTGGGTGTCGCTCCGCAACGCCGGACGCGCCACGCCCGACCTGCGTCTCGAGCAGTGGCCCTTCGACGTCCACCAGCCGGTCGGGGACGCCCTCGCCGCCCAGCACCGCGCGGTCGACCTCGGGGCGCGTGCCGACGACGAACTGCTGGCCACGCGCTGGCGCGTCGCCGAGGGCGTCGTCCAGGAGACCCTCGGCCGCCCCGGCGCACCGGACCCCGAGCACATCGTGCTCCGCCAGTCCGTCGGGCTGGGGCGCGCGATCGAGGCGGGGACGGCCGTCGCGGCCCTCGTGGGGGCCAGCGACGGCGACCTGGCGGCGTCCGCCATCATCGTCGCGCTCGCGTCGCTCCTCGAGGTGGACGAAGACGCCCTCACCGCCGAACTCACGCCGCGGCTGCGCGACCTGGTGCGCGACGGCTACCTGACCGATTGAGCGCAGCGGGTGAAACCCGACCTCAGATCGGCGACACGCCGATGCTTCGGCCTTCCGTTCACGTCTGGCGTCGGATTTCTCCCGCTCCGGCATGCCGAAGCGAGCTCAGGCCCTCGCGGCCAGCGGTGTCAGTTGTACTTGGAGGTGTCGAGCGTGACCTGGGACGAGTCCGAGGTGCCGCCCCTGGTCCAGGCGATGGTCACGGTCTGGCCCGGCTGGACGGTGTCGAGGGCGCCCATCAGGGTGGCGAGCGAGTCGACCTTCTGGCCGGCGAGCGACGTGATGTAGTCGTCGACCCGGAGCCCCGAGCGGGACGCGGCCGTTCCCGAGATCACCTTGGTGACCCGGACGCCCTTCCCGGTGTCGTCGACGGCGTTCACCCCGAGGGCCGCCTTGGGCCCGACCACGATCCCGTTGGTCTCGTCGCCGGCACGGATCCTGCTGACGACGGCGAGGGCGTCCGCTATCGGGACGGCGTACGCCGATCCCTGGCTGCCGGAGCTGGTGCCGGCCGTGGTCATGCCGAGCACCTCGTTCTCCGCGTCGAAGAGCGGGCCGCCGGAGTCGCCGGGCTCGGCGTGGGCGTCCGTCTCGACGAGCCCGGCCAGGTTCTCCTCCGGGTCGGTGGGGGAGGCCCCGCGGACCCGGATGCTCCGCTCCAGGCCCACGATCCGGCCCGCGAAGGCCGTCAGGAAGCCCTGCCCGGCCGCGTTGCCGGCAGCGACCACCGGGTCGCCGACGCCGACGGCGTCCCGGTCAGGGGTGATGGTCGGCATGCCGGACGCGTCCTTCAGCTGCAGCAGCGCGACGTCGTGGATGGCGTCCCGGCCGATGAGGGTGGCGGTGTAGCGGCGCTGGCTGGCGACCACGGTCACCGTGACCGAGCTCGTCGACCGCACCACGTGGTAGTTGGTGAGCACCTGCCCGGAGGAGTCCAGGATCATCCCGGTGCCGGAGCTCTGCGTCGACGCGTCCAGGGTGGCGTCGATCAGGACGATCCCGCGCTTGATGCCGTCCGACACCTTGACCTCGCCGCTGGTCGGGGCCGCGGACGCCGCCGGTTTCGGCGTGAGGGTGGTCGGCTTCGCCGAACCCGGGACGCCGCCCGTCGCGGTGGGCAGCTTCCCAGGGGTGCGGGAGGGCGTCGTGGCGGGCGCGTCCGGGCCGGTCCAGGCGGTGACGAGCGTGGGCATCCCGCCCAGGGCGACGGCGTCGGCGATCAGCGCCACGGCGATGCCCGCCGCGAGCGGGAACCCGCCACGGCGCCGGCGCGCCGGACCGCCCAGGGAACCTCCGGGCTGCGTCATCCCGCTCCTCGCGGCGGCCGCCGTCGGGCCGCAGGGACGAGGATATCCGCCCGCCCGCTCCCGTTCGCCCCAGGCCGGGCGGACACGGCGAGGGCCCCGGACGCACCACCCCACCCCTGGTGTTGCGCGTCCGGGGCCCTGCCTGTTCCCCACGGAGGTTTGGCCACTCCGAGATGAAGATTCCCCGCCGTACCTGGCGACGCGCTGGGGCCCGGCTATGAATTCGCTGTGAGCGCGATCTGGTCGGGCAGCTAGCATGCGGCGGACGGGCCGGGGCTACACTCACGCGTGCCCCGCCCGCCGCACAGCACCAACGAACCGGAGTTGAACCAATCGTGGCAACGAACACCTTGCGCCGCCTCGTCATCGTGGAGTCGCCCAGCAAGATCGCGAGCATCGCGAAGTACCTGGGTCCCGGCTACACGGTCGAGGCCAGTGTCGGCCACGTGCGCGACCTGCCCACCGGGGCGTCCGAGGTGCCGGCGAAGTACAAGGGCGAGAAGTGGGCGCGCACCGGCGTCGACGTCGAGAACGGCTTCGCGCCGCTGTACGTCGTGCAGGCCGACAAGCGCGCCACCATGAAGAAGCTCAAGGACGCCCTCAAGAACGCCGACGAACTCTTCCTGGCAACGGACGATGATCGCGAGGGCGAGGCCATCGCGTGGCACCTGCAGCAGGAGCTGAAGCCCAAGGTGCCCGTCAAGCGGATGGTCTTCCAGGAGATCACGCCCACCGCCATCGCGGACGCCGTCGCCCACCCGCGCGACCTCGACCTGGCCAAGGTGGACGCGCAGGAGACCCGCCGCATCCTCGACCGGCTCTACGGCTACGAGGTCAGCCCCGTGTTGTGGAAAAAGGTCATGCCGCGGCTGTCGGCCGGGCGCGTCCAGTCGGTGGCGACCCGCCTGGTGGTCGACCGCGAGCGCGAGCGCATGGCCTTCCGCTCGGCCGGCTACGCCGACATCGAGGCGACCCTGGCCGTCATCGGCGTCGAGTCGGACGCCGACGCCCCCGCCACCTTCACCGCCCACGCCGCCACGGCGTCCGGCCGCCGGCTGGCCACGGGACGTGACTTCAACGCCTCCGGCCGCCTCACCGGCAAGGGCCTGCTGCACCTCGACCTCGCCCAGGCCGAGCTGCTGGCGTCCGCCCTCAAGCAGGCCGACTTCGAGGTCGTCAGCGTCGAGGCCAAGCCGTACAGCCGCAAGCCCTACGCGCCCTTCCGCACGTCGACCCTCCAGCAGGACGCCGGCCGCAAGCTCGGCTTCTCGTCCGACCGGACGATGCGGGTCGCCCAGACGCTGTACGAGGGCGGCTACATCACCTACATGCGGACCGACTCGGTGACGCTGTCGACCACCGCCATCGCGGCGGCCCGCGCCCAGGTCAAGGCGCTGTACGGCGCGCAGTACGTGCCCGACCGTCCGCGCGTCTACACCAACAAGGCCAAGAACGCGCAGGAGGCGCACGAGGCGATCCGGCCCGCCGGCGAGCACTTCCGGACGCCGGAGGCCACCGGCCTGCACGGCGACCAGTTCCGCCTCTACGACATGATCTGGAAGCGCACGCTCGCGTCCCAGATGAAGGACGCCGAGGGCTCGACCGTCTCGGTCAAGATCGCGGCGCGGCCCGCGGCGTCCGTCGACGTCAGCGACGCGGGGACCGGCGAGGTCGTCGGGGTCGGCGAGGCCGGCCTCACGGCGTCCGGTCGCACGATCACCTTCCCCGGCTTCCTGAAGGCGTACGTCGAGATCTCCGACGCCGGGGACGCCGACGACGCCCAGGCGCGCCTGCCCGAGCTGACCGCGGGGCAGCCCCTGACGGCCGAGGACGTGGCGGCGAGCGCCCACGAGACGCGTCCGCCGGCCCGCTACACCGAGCCGTCGCTGGTCGCCAAGCTGGAGGAGCTCGACATCGGCCGGCCCTCGACCTACGCGTCGATCATCCGGACGATCACCGCCCGCGACTACGTCTTCAAGAAGGGCTCGGCCCTCGTGCCGACGTGGCTGGCCTTCGCGGTGACGCGGCTGCTGGAGCAGCACTTCCCGCGGCTGGTGGACTACAAGTTCACCGCCCAGATGGAGGACGTCCTCGACGGCATCGCCCGCGGCGACGAGAAGCGCCTCGCGGTGCTGACCGACTTCTACTACGGCGACCCCGCGACCGGACGCGAGGGGCTCGAGTCCTTGGTCAACGGGCTGGGCGACATCGACGCACGCGCCATGTCGACCCTGCGACCGGTGGGGGGCACGGACGCCGACGGCATCGACGTCCGCGTCGGCCGGTACGGCACCTACGTCGAGGACGCCGAGGGCCGCCGCGCCAACGTCGACGACGCCATGCCGCCCGACGAGCTGACCGTCGAGGTGGCCCGCCAGCTGCTGGAGAACCCGTCCGGCGAGGAGCGCGAGCTCGGCGTCCACCCCGACAGCGGGCTGCGCGTGGTCGCCAAGACCGGACGCTACGGCCCCTACG
>Ga0075152_10002308_pt1 | contig 13540 bp, 9 predicted proteins | sample JI61114C2DNA_FD_70964 | JGI IMG/M metagenome (GOLD analysis project Ga0075152, IMG submission 70964) | Wastewater effluent complex algal communities from Wisconsin, to seasonally profile nutrient transformation and Carbon sequestration -... | ecosystem: Engineered > WWTP > Effluent > Algae...
GAACTTGCGGATGTGGAGAAAGTTTTGCAGTTTAGTATAATCTTTTCTTTTCATACTTGAACTTTAAACCTCCCTGGCGTAAGCTTTGGGAGGTTTTTTGTGCCCTTTTTTGTCGAAAAACAGACAATAATGTCGCTGATTATTGGATTCTAAATAACTGATAATCAAATAATTAGCTTTTAGTACCCCATAAATTACCTGTATCTACATATATCTTATTGTTTTTGCGCATTGGAAATAGCCTTTATCTGTTTTTTTTTAGCCAATTATTCTCCTACACCTTTACATTGCTCAAGTTCTTATTGAGCGAAATACTTAAACTATCAAATTAAAGTTATGCGCAAAATCTCATTACCTAATCTCATCACAATCGTTATTGTGATGACGTTTTTATTGCTTCCCACTACCAGGGCTACTGGGCAAACTACCCTTTGGAAAAACAGATTGAATGGCACAGGTGATAATGCCGATCGATACAATGGTGCTGTAAAGGATGCTGCCGGAAATTTTTATTTAACCGGATATACGGTAAGTCCCGGAACAGGAAAAGATTTCCTGACAATTAAATTAAACAGCGCCGGAGATACTGTTTGGACAAGAAAATATAATTATGTCGCAAATTTCGACGATGAGGCAAATTTTATTGTAATTGATGCGCTTGGAAATATTACCGTATCAGGTTATTCTGACGGAGGGTCAACTTCAACTAAAAATGATATTTTAACTATTCAATATAGTACAGCAGGTGCATTACTTTGGGTAACCCGCTATAATAATGCTGCTGTTAATGAAGATGAATTTCCTGCAGCACTTTGTGTTGATGCCGCAAATAATATTTTTATTTCAGGAAGAACTGATCATGACGCGGGTAATATTGATGATGTTATTACCATTAAATATAATAACCTCGGTGTACAACAATGGGCTGTGCAATATGATGGCGGATTAACTGACAGAGCAGCAGGTATTGTTGCTGATAATGCAGGTGGTTGTTATATAACAGGTAGAACAGATACTGGAGCTAGTGAAGATATTCTTACAATTAGTTATTCATCAACAGGAACTGTTAATTGGTCCGTTTTATATAACGGCCCGGGTGGTGATGACAGAGGGCAGGCAATTGCACTTGATGCTGCAGGTAATATTTATGTAGGTGGAATTCGGGCAAATGCAAATGACGATGATTTTGTTACACTTAAATATAATACTGCAGGTGTTTTACAATGGACGAAAATAGTTGATGGCGGTGATAACGACAGATTAACAACCCTAAAAACAGATGCTTCAAGTAATGTGTATATCACAGGTCAAACTGATGTTGATGCAGGTGGTAATTCGGATTATAATTTTAGAACAATAAAATATAATAGTGCCGGTGTTTTACAATGGAGTGCCATAACAGGTAATCCTGCAAATCAGGAAGATGTGCCTTCAGATTTATTGATTGATGCAGCGGGTAACGTTTATGTTACAGGTAAAAGTGATGCCATTGCAGGTGGAGCAGTAAATTTTGAATTTATGACAGTAAAATATAATTCAGCCGGGGCTCAACAATGGTTGAAATATTATGACGGAACTGTATCAAATGCTGAAGATATTCCATCAACAATAATTGTAGATGCTGCTTCAAATGTCTGGATTGCCGGAGGTGTAAGTTTTACTGCAACACAAAAAGATGCCACATTTATTAAATACAATAGCACAGGTGTTTTCCAAATAGCGAAAACCTATAATGGTAAAGGTGATTTTACAGACAAAGCAAAAGCAATTGCTACAGATGCTTCTAACAATTTATTTGTTACAGGATATACTTTAGTTGAAGCACAACAAAGAAATGTGTTACTCCAAAAAATAAATTCATCAGGAACAACACTTTGGTCACGCAACCTGGATGGCACCAATGAAAATGATGAAGGTTTAGCAGTTACAACCGATGCTGCAGGTAATGTATATGTTGCGGGTTATAGCAATGGTTCCGGAACATACGATGATGGTTTAATTTTGAAATATAATACTTCAGGTGTTTTGCAACTCAACATAAAATATAATTACGTTGCAAGTCAACTCGATAAATTTGTGAGTATAGCTGTAAATCCTGCAGGTGATATTTTTGTTACCGGCTACAGTGATAGTAATGTTGACCCACTCATCACTAATTACGATTGGGTAACTTTAAAATATAATGCGCTTGGAATTTTACAATGGACAACCAGATATAATGGTATTGGAAACGGCGATGATAAAGCTGCAAAATTGGTATTGTCGGGTGACAAAATATTTGTAACAGGATATGCATTTAACGGAACGAGCAATGATATTGTTACCATCAAATATGATAATGCAGGAACGCAATTAGCTATTGCAACTCGTGCGGGCTCTGGTGGAGATGATGAAGGTGAAGATATGTTTATTTCAGGCTCCTCGGTTTATGTTACGGGAACAGAGTTTGTAACCGGCAATTTAGGTGATTATGTTACTGTTAAATATGACACATTACTCAATCAATTATGGCTCAAAACATATAATGGCACTGCTGATGCTGAAGATAGAGCATATGGTGTTTCCGCTACTGCTACAGATGTTTATGTAACAGGAAAAAGTGCCGGAGTTGGCAGTGCAAATGATATTGCGTTAATCAGGTACAATGCATCCACAGGCGCACAAAACTGGGCAAAAAGATATACCGGCGCTGGCGCATTAAATGACGAAGGATATAATGTTGTTTCTGATGGTGTAGGCAATATTTACACAGGTGGAGTTACCGGTAACGCTGCTACTATTGCTGATTTTGTTGCCCTCAATTACAATACTGCAGGAACAAAATTGCTGACGTTAAAATACAACGGCACCGGCAACAACGAAGATGTTGGTAAGCAGGTTATTTTAGATAACAATGGATATTTATATATAACAGGTTACAGCGTTGGTACCGGCGCTTCCAATTATGATTTTGCAACTGTAAAATTTTGCACTCCACTTCCTGAAGCAACAATAACTGCCGGCGGAGCAACAAGTATTTGTATTGGCGACAGTGTTCTATTAAGTGCAAATACAGGAGCCGGATTAACCTACCAATGGAAAAAAGGTGCAGCTAATATTGCCGGCGCTACAAGTGCAAATTACAATGCAAAAGGTGCCGGTGCTTATAAAGTAGTGGTAACAAATAGTAATGGTTGTACGAAAACTTCCAATACCATTAGTGTTACAATAATTATTTGTAAGGATGGTGAAGCATTAAATAATCAAATGGAATATACAATTTCACCAAATCCATTTGGTTCGGCTACCCAATTACAACTTACTAACGTAAATGAAAATGTTCATTTATCTATTTATGATATAACAGGTAAATTGGTTTATAATACAAACATTGAAGCAGGGACTGAAAGTATTGAACTGGGTCAACAATTACTCCCGGGAGCATATATGATGGTATTGGAAAATGCAGGTTCGGTTCAAACGTTTCAATTAATTAAGGCAGAATAAAACATCTCAAAGAGTGAATAAAATTTGATAGTTGGTTTTAATATAATATTCAGCTTGCCGCCGCAATTGGTTATGCTCCAATTGAAAGACTGGGATTGCCGATTCGGCGGTACTGAATATAATTATTTGAATAAAACAAACTGTTGAGCCTTAGTTATAACAATACTAAATTGAACCTACAATATCTAGTAACTTAAAAATATATCATGCAATACTTGTACAGTTAGCTATTGTTCCTTTTATTAATAGGTAGGCAATAGCAAACTAACTGGGAAAGGGGTAAAGTTGCAGCTTGTGAAATGAAATATATTTTAATATCAAAACTTAATAAAAATAATTATGGATATCAATTTAAAACAGATAATTGCATAGTAAAACATTGATTAGTAGGCAACATGCTCAACTTATCAATGTTTAAAAAATTTGCAGGCTTGTTTATTAGTGAGATGTTTTTACTCGTAGGAATACATAAATCCCGCTTTTCTGAGCGATGAGTATTCTTTAATTAAACGGCTGTTAGTGTCATATATATATGAGGTAGTGTCAATAATTGATACTACTTCATTTTTTTGTTTAACCATTGAGTAGGCTATTTTCTGGGTTAGAATATTGGTTGCATTATATTGATAAACAATACTATCAGGCTCACCGCTATCTGTTTTTTTGCGATTTGATTGTTGTATCATATTGCCCAAGGCATCATATCGAAAGCTTGCTATAGATATCGTATCGGTAGTTTCGTAATACCCAAATAACATAGTGCCAATGCTGTTTTCCAATTTCCCTAGATTGTTATACGTATTTATATAGGATTGCATTTCATACCTTGAAAGCACTATTTTGGTACTGTCCTCATAAATCTGGTTGTAAATTTTTTCTACATTCCCATGTTCATCTAAATAGGTTACAGTAGTTACCGGATTGTTTTTCTCCATATTATAAACCGTAGTTGTTCTTTTTAAACTACCGTTATCGAAATAGGTGAAATATTTAGTGGTAAGTGTATCAGCTCCAATAATAAATGATTCTCCTGTCAAACTACCTAATGTATAATGGTAAACAGTTTTATCCATTATTTTTCCTTCCGGTTTTATTCGCAGTTGCTCGACAAGTAAATCACCACTGTAATAATAATTGATGATACTTAAAGTATCATTAACTCTGTTGCCATAGTGAATTGTTTTAATAATCTTTCCACTTTCATCAAACCAGTCCTCTTGTCTGCAAATTTTATTTGCCTGGGATAACTGGTAAGTGATTTTTTTACTATGGGCTACCGGCGTTTGTGGTTTCTTGTTATTACAGGAAAATAATAAAAGTAAACCAACGATTAATATAAATTTATTCATTGTAAATGTAGGTAGTGATATTCCCTTTGTCATCCACTTTTGCTCTAAACATCCCATCAGTATTGTATTGGAACGAAATATTGCCCAAGTTGTCTACTGCTATCATACCACCATCTCCGGTTATTTCTTTGAACCTGGCATGTATCATATCGTTGGTTGCTTCTTCAAGTGAAAATCCTTTAAACTCCATTAAGTCTGATACTGTTTTTGCAGCAACTGTTTTAATAAAATCTTCACCTGTTCCAGTGCAACTGATAGCACAAGTTTTATTGTTGGCATATGTGCCTGCACCAATCACCGGTGAATCGCCAATGCGATTATATTTCTTATTCATTAAACCTCCCGTAGATGTACCTGCTGCAAGATTGCCATATTTATCCAGTACAGTACATCCTACAGTCCCATATTTTTCAATAATATTAGTCAGCGCAACCGGATCTTCCTGCAAAGCCATTACCGAATCTACATATCTAATATAATTACCTTCTGTGCTATCCTTCATTCCTTTCCAACGTTCATACTGATGTTGTGTATAAAAATAGGAAACATCAACTAACTCCAAATTATATTTTTCGGCAAAACGCTCAGCACCTGCACTACTAAACATGATATATTTGGATGAATCCATTACCATGCGTGCAGTTTTAATCGGGTTTTTAATACGTTGCACATTACTAATTGAACCAGCATCCAAATTTCTACCATTCATAATGGAAGCATCCATTTTGATTTTGCCATTATTGGTAAAAACAGAGCCGCGGCCTGCGTTAAATAATGGAGAGTCCTCCAAAATACAAATTACGGCCTCTACCACAGCAACTGCACTATCGCCTCTCGATAACATTTCATAACCTAACTGCGCTGCCTCTTTCAATTTTGCATGAAAAGCGGCTTCCTGTTCTGGTGTGTAACTACCTTTAGGCATAGCCCCGGCTCCACCGTGAATGGCAAGTGCAAACTCAGCTTTTTGTTTTTTCGGTTGACTAGTTTCAACCTGCTCTTTACAAGCAATAAAAAGTAGACTAAACAGTCCTACGAAGGCTGCAATAGATAATGACTTCATAATGCAAATTTAAAACTTAAAATAATAAGTTAGGCCAGTAGTATAATTAGTGTCAGGTTTGGCCCTATTTTGCTCACTGGATACGATGTAAGAAAGTTGGAGCTTATTTTTTGTATTTATCTGGTAGTTTATACCACCCCCATACCTAAATTGTTCGGTTTCGTTCCTTAAATCCAGTCGATATATTTGTTCAAGACTGGTGTAAATTGAGTAGTTATAATTGAGCGCATATTTAAATTGTATTTTGTTTCTAATATAATGAGCATTGTCTTTGTAATTATTGTTTTCATCGAAATTCCAACCATACCATTTATTTAAGTACCGAGTGCGAATATTTAGGTTGACTTTACCGAATGACTTTACCCAGCCTAAATCGCCATACATCATTTGTCTGTCCAGGTATTTGTTATCGTTTGATTTAATATTGGCAATACGGTAATTATAACCTGCATAAAAATTATCTGTTAACTTGATATTTATACCAAGGTCGTATAATGAGTAACCATATTCGGTTATGTTTTCATTAAATCCTACCTGTGTGTAATAACTCACGGAAAATGTTTGGTTGAGTTTTTTCTCTATTTGAAAAGCGAATGAACCAATTGCATCCTGTTGTTGAGCAAATTGCAACAAAGGCCAAAATAAAAATAATATCAGTAGCGAATAAAATTTCATTTTGTTGAATACGTGTAATTGTATTGTTTTATTTGCGTGATATTATCAGCTCCATCATAAATTACTCTTTTATTTAATGTGCCCCGCTGGTCATAAGAGTAGGTGATTTTTTTTATTTGTTTATTATTGGAGTCAACACTTAATTCAAGTGATTTTCTTCCGAAATTATCGTAAGTGAATGTTGTTTTTTCAAGTAATGAATCAGTAACTGAATAAACTGCTATACTTTTCTTCTCATTAAACCGATTGTAGGCTGTAAGGATTTTGCTTTCAATTTGATTCGCCGAATTATAAATAGTATGTATTGTCTCATTCCCTTTTCTGTCATAAGCAAAGGTTTCCTTCGACTTCATTAAACTATCCACACCAAATACAACTTCTAATGTAACACGACCTTTTTTGTCGAATTCCTGGTAGGTGCTTTTAACAATTTGCAATTGCCCGTTTTTTAACTCGGTTACTTCATTGTATAACGCACGGGCACCTCTGGTTGTGCCGGACTGGCTAAAGCCCTGAACGCTGATGCATATAGTGGTAAAAAGAATTAACAGGTATTTCATTTTTACTTATTTGTATATGATTAAATCATCAATGTCAATATTGGCATCTTTACTATTAATGTTAACCTTTTCTATTATAGCCGTCTCCGGTGGGTCAACAGCAAAATTTACAATAGCGGCAGAATCAATAGAGTAGGTGTATACGGTATATTCTCCTTCATAAAGGAAGTTGAACTCAAATTCGCCATCATAATTGGTTTTTATGCGTGTGCCATAGTTAACATCATCGCCATATACTAAATACACATAAGTATCTGGCACGTAATATTCACTTAATAACACGGTAAAGGTTGAGTTATAATGTTTGGCGTACACTTTCCCTGAAATGGTTGCTTCGCCGCCAATACCCGGCTCTTTTGCACAAGACCAAAGGGTTGTTGCAAAAACAATAATTAAGGCTATTTTAATTACTGATTTTTTCATGAAGGGTAATCCGGTTGTCATACGCAATGTTTATGTTTAGATTATCTGCAATTATTATAGTGTGTTTGCCACGTCGTTTTTCAATACATTTACAAACAAGATCGATCGCTTTTGGACTTAAATCGGTAAAGGGTTCATCCATCAATATGATTTTTTTATTAGTCAAAAGTGCTCTTGCTATATTTAAAAGCTTTTTCTCTCCGTTGGATATATTTCTTCCCCCATCTATTATTTGTTTATTTAAAATATCAATTTCCGAGCCCGCAAGTATTCCCAGTTCTGCCAAAAGCGCTTTAGCTACAGCTCTGTTTTTTTCTTTTCTGCTATAGGATATGGCTTCAAAATAAGTTCTGCCAAGCAATGGTAAATTATCGCTTATTATGGTGATGTTTTTGCGAAGGATATGCTTGGAAACTGCAGCGACTAAGTAGTTGTCTATAAAAATTTTGCCTTTTTCAAGAGGATATAAACCGGTAATCAATTTAAATAAAGTGGATTTTCCGGAGCCCTGGGGACCCACTAATGAAGTTATTGTGCCCGGTTCAATAGTGAAGTTGATATTTTGTAAAACAAAGTCGTTGCTATATTTAAATGATATGCCTTCAGCTTTTAAAGAACCTTTAATGCGATTTATTTTTGGTGTTTTAGCTTTGTTTTCTTCGTTGGCATTAAATAAAAGTAACAACTTGCTGAATGAAACATTACCTGAAACCCAAATCATGTTTACTCGTAACAACCGTTTGAAAACAGGAATTATACTAATCACAAGCATAATGAAGGTAACTAATGTTGAGCCGTCAATAGTTTTGTTGTCTGAGTTTACTTGCAAATAAGCTACCCACAATATCGCTAATAGAGATGTATATAATATAAAAGGATAAAGCGCTTGCATAAATGCTGCAATCGCTTGATATTTTTTGCCAATTTTAAATAGTTCTGTAGACCGTTTGTTGTATTTATCGGCTTCAATGGACTCCCGGTTGAACAGTTTAATGGTTAAAACACTTTTTAACCTTGTTGCCACAAATGCCAAATTGCGGGATTTTAAGTTACGCCTTTGACCTGTAATAGCTTTTAGTCGCTTATTTAATATTGCATTAGTAATAAGTAATACGGGAATCGCTAAAGCAAAAATAAACGCAAGTTGCGCGTTTAAAATATACAAGAGGATAAATGCCCCTAGCATAAAAAAACAATCGTAACAAAACTGAATTATACCTTTGGTGAGGTAATCCTGCACCGATTTTAAATCACCACTGTAACGAAGTAAGTATACACCAGTATCTTTTGATTCAAAAGTGCTTAACTCAGTATGTAATTGTTTGGAAAATAATTGCTGCCTTATTGAATTAGAAAATGATTCTCCGGTTAAACCAATAAAATATTTTTCTAAAAATGTAAGCAACAACCGGAATAAGAGAAACAACCCAAAAACGATTAAAAAAAATGTTACGCTTTCGATATGGCCAAACAGTTTTTCAAATATGGCACCACGGGATGATTGACTGTGAAATACAATATTATAATACTGCCCAATAAATAAAGGGATTATTACCGAGCAGCCCGTACTGATAACACCAGTAACAAAAGCGCCGGTAATAATTCCCCTCTTCTTAACCGCAAACGAACGTATAACATCAAACTTGTTAAGCATGATGTACAAATACTTTTTGTTGATCAAACAAATGAACATATTCCCCATTGCTCAACTGGTCGATGTCAAGTGTAGGGATGTCTATTTTAGCTTTAACTTCCTGAATAAGTAATGGACTCATTGTAAACCTTCCGCAAATAACTGCTGGAGTTACACCAAATTGTTCTAACAATTGTAAACCATAAAATACGCCAAGGCTATCACCACAAGAAAATATCATGCTATGCACTGTCGACATAAATGCGGTATCACGCAATAAAAAATCAGTTTCACGTTCTAATAATCCATCAGCAATTTCCATTACAATATAATCTGGGTTTTCAGGCTCCAACATGTTTAATAATGTTTGATACAAATCCATTATTTCCGCTTTACTGCACATATAAGTGGAAGGATAACCTCCATCAGTGAAGTCAACAACTACATCAGCACCGCAATCAAATACAAAATCTTTATCTTTTGTAAAGCTGGTTCCGGTTAATTTTATGAAAGCAACTTTTTTACCTGTTGTTTTCAATCCTCGTGCTAAATAGGCAGCAGATGTTGTTTTACCACTATCCATAGATGACCCAACCGATAAAATTAATTTTGCATTATTAGGAACAATTCCTGAAAAAGGTATTCTGTTGGTGTGATAAAATTTGGTATTTATTACATTGCCATCAACACCTGTTGCATAACCAATTAATCTAACTTTGGTTGGTTCAATATCTTCCAACGATGCATTTTTTGACCGCACCAGACCAATTGCTCCACCTGCACCTAAAATGTCTAACACTTCGGTTGGCGTATCAGGCGTATATCCTTCAAATTGTGAAGTTGCATAACGATTTGCAAACGCAGCCATAATTATATCGCCTTCAAATATGGCAGTAATACGTTTTGTTTCAGATTGAATTGACGTATGTTTCCCGATAATTAGTACTTCAAATAAGGCTACATCACCATCCTTTGGAATATACGAGTTGTTGATTGCATGGTTAACAGTATAATTTGTTACTTCTTTGCAAATGATAGTTTTTTTAATTCGATTGTTCATAAAAATTAATTTTATAAGTTAATTGAGTTAGTTTAATATGATTTTTTGAGTTGATAAAATTTCGCCATTCATTACAGCATTAAGTACATAAATACCTCTTGGAAACTCTGAGCAGTTTATTGTTGGAGATACTGTTTCCGGAATTTCAATTAGTAATCTGCCTTGTATATCAAAAAGTTGAAAACGAACCGATAAATCCGAACCTAACTCATTGTTAAGTGTATTTATTTCAAATTGAGTTGTAGCAGGGTTTGGAAAAACGGTAAACTGCAACTGATTATCTTCAATATTTTCTACAGACTCCGGCGTAGTTCCATAAAGTATGGTAACTATGTCACGTTGTGAAGCAGTTCCATAACTTCCGCCTGTTACATAAATGGCATTTTCAAATGCTATAAGTGTATTAGGAACGTCTGAAAGATTATCAGGCCCGTTATAAGTTTCATTAGTATAAAGAGTACCGTCCGGAAGATACTGCAGGGTTAAATAATCATAATTTGTATATCCGGCGGTACCATTGTCGGTTTGCCCTGTAATTATAATATTATTATTTGCATCGATAGTAGCTTCACTGGCGTCGTCATTTAATTCATTCTCAAATGTTTGTGCCCATAACAATTCACCTGTATTGTCAAACTTTAATACAGTAATATCGCCATTCAAAGTCAGTAATGTTGTATCGGGAGCAGTTGTTGCTGCGATAATTAAATTGCCTTCATTATCTGCGTGCAAACTTTTAGTTTCATCATTACCATGTAAACCGGAGTCGTAGTGTTTTTGCCAATTTAATGTACCATTATTGGAATAACATAAAATTGTAACATCTAAATCATGATTAGCACTTGTGGTTTCTGCGCCAACATAAATATTATCTGATGCATCAATCCATAATGCTATTGCTTCGTCATTTCCATTACTTCTGTCAAAAGTTTTCACCCACTGCTGAACACCGGCTGCATTATATTTTAGCAGAATAATATCACTTTGACCACCAATAGTAGTTTTTCCTGTAACATAAATATCGCCTCCGCCGGTAACAAATAATGCTTTTACATTATCATTACTATTGCCTGCGCCATTATATCTTTTTTCCCAAAGCAAATTACCAGTTGATGATAATTTTAAGGTAACTATATCATCATTAGAAACTATCGTAGGGTCCTGATCGCTGCGGCCAACAACATAGAGATTGTTATCTGCATCTAATTCAAGTGCAATTGCTTTATCTGTTTCATTTGCTGATGAATAGTTATAATTAAATGACCATAAAGAGTCACCTGTTGTGCTGTATTTTACAATCATCATGTCATAACCAGTCCCACTGTTTTTTACAAATCCTGCTGCGTAAATGTTCCCTGAATTATCTAACTGGAGTGCAATTGCATCATCAGTGCTTTGTGTATTGCTACTGCCATTTATAATACGCTGCCATTGCATTGTGCCGGAAGCGCCTATTTTCATCAGCAAAAAATTTCTGTCTTGCTCATAACCAAAAGTATATCCTGCTAAATAAGTATTATTGCTATTGTCTTTTTTTATGGCGTGTACATTATCTGCGTTATCACCAATGCCATTGTAGGTATAATCCCATTGTAAATCACCTGCATTATTAATTTTAATTGTTACAGCATCTTTATTGGGAATACCTTCGCTATAACCTCCAACATAAATATTACCGGTCCCATCAACTGCTAAAGATTTAACATTGTCATTTGTTCCGCTTCCATCAAATGTTGTTGACCATTGTAATGTGCCAGCAGTATTGTATTTCAAAACAACAAAATCATTATTTATTATGGCGCTTGCATCCAAATCGGTACTTCCGGAAATAACTATATTTCCGCTATTGTCAAATTGTAATCCGCCGGGAATGTCGTCGCCATTGGCAGCTCCTCCGTATGATTGTGCAAATTGTTGAACACCTGAACTGTTGTACTTTACAGTCAGTATATCATAATTAATTCCGATTGCAGATGCGTTTATATCACTTTGGCCGGTTACATAAATGTTTCCGCTGTTGTCTAAACCAATATGAGTTGCACGATCGTCATCAACAAAATCAAAAATACTTTGCCAGATTTCTACACCCGCATTATCATAACACACCGTAGCGTAATCATAATTATCACCATTGGTGCTTCTGCCTGTAATGTAGATTCGGTTATTTGCAGTATTACAAACTATTGCAGTTGATCTGTCGTTGTGGGTGCGATCAAAATATTTTTTCCATAATTCTGTTCCAATGCTGCCATCATATTTAACAGTAAAATAATCATCATCATTTCCGTTAAATGACCTTCCGGTTACAACCACATCATTTTCAGTATTCAGGGTTATCGCTGAAGGGCGATCAGTACTATTGCCTAAACCATTCGTTCTTTTAGCCCACTGTTGAATTCCTGAAGAATTATATTTAATAATTAAAAAATCGTCATTATTATTTACTGTTTCATCTTTATCACTTTGACCGGCTATATAAATATTTCCATCTGCGTCAGTTATTACAGCATTGCTTTGGTCAAATTCGTTTGAAGTATAGTTATAACTTGCCTGCCATAATAATTCTCCATTTCCTGCATATTTTAAAGTAATAATGTCGTAACCTGTTCCACTTCCTTTCTGATATCCGGTTAATATGATATTGTTATCATTGTCAAGCGTCATAGCAATAGCTTCATCAGGACCGTTACCCGGGCCATTAAAAACGCGTGTCCATGTTGTATCTCCGGCATTATTCAATTTGATTAATAAAATGTCTTTGCTTGAATCGGGATTTATAGTATATCCTGATTGATAAGTATTGCCTGAAGCATCAACTTTAATGGAATTAAACACATCACTAAAATCACCTTGCCCATTGTAGATGTTTGTCCATTGTCCATCAGCCACAATAAAACTTGTAACAAGGCTGATTGTGAATACTATTTTTTTCATCGTTTTGCGGTTAAGAGTTCGTTTGCAGTTTCAAAAGTATTACGTGTATCTACATACAAAAAGGACAAAAACCTTTGATTTCCAATCCTATAAGGGCAACTTTCATGAAAAATGTATGTATAAACAGATACTTTCACCCTTAAACCCCTTGTTTTACGCGGAAATAGGGAGTAGCAGTAAGGGACATAAATCGGCGGTTTTCAGCAAAATGGAACCTTTTTTATTGGGAAAAAGGTGAAAAAAGGCAAAAAAAAATCGCCAAACCTTGCGGAATGGCGATTTTTTATGGGTTAACCCGTTTAATTCGGATTCTTATTACCGGTGCCTAATTTGAAGCCAATGCTCTCTCTAACCGTT
>Ga0075152_10002312_pt1 | contig 13533 bp, 23 predicted proteins | sample JI61114C2DNA_FD_70964 | JGI IMG/M metagenome (GOLD analysis project Ga0075152, IMG submission 70964) | Wastewater effluent complex algal communities from Wisconsin, to seasonally profile nutrient transformation and Carbon sequestration -... | ecosystem: Engineered > WWTP > Effluent > Algae...
GAAGCCTAAACTTATCGACTCGAAGTCCAGATGTTCAACTTTGTGGATGAATTGAATAGTCGGCTACCGCCTACCAATTGAATTAATAATAGTTGCTGCTTCTCACAGATGAACTAAACACCGAACAACCAGTCGGAATTTCAGTCTGCCTTCATACCCAACCAACAAACATCAGCAACCCATCCTGATAATATCGACACCGGCGAAGTCGAAGACTCCTCCGGTAGAGAGTCCTTTGAGGACAACGACCGCAAGCGATACAAATACGTACACTTTTGGGTGATGTAGTGCTGCAGAAAATGCAAGCATACCGAGAAGGGTCGCAAAGCGTGCGTGTGTGTTGTACCTTTAAGCCAGCGCCGCGCTTTCCTTGGGGAAGGCGGATGTCAAACTTGCTCATGCATTGGTTGCTCGATTGAGGACTTTCTCAACAGAGGCGAAGATCCTTAGTATAAACCATCCGATCGGCCGACCCAAGAAACGGTAATGAGCGAAGGATTCCAAGCCAGGAACGGTTGTTGTAGGAGATGCATGAAGGCATTTTCCCGCACAAACAAAGCTTGTCTTTGCCAAGTGCCGAAAGAAGTTCGACAAACCGAACTCCCTGCTACAGGCTGTAAATACTGCAAATGCATGGGATGCCATCCTGAGGACAAACGAATAGAAGCTGATCGAAGGTCTTCGGATTCTGAAAGGAGTTTCCGGAAAGCCAGAAGACCCTTTGGTCAACGCAGCGAATCTGAAGAGTCAGAGGTGATCAATCCTCAGAGCTACAACTTGTAGAACTTTGATCGCTCGAGTACCAAAACACTAATTTAGTCATCGGTGCAATCGTCAACAACGAATTCAAGCTGTACGGGCCTATGGTCGGATTTGGCATTCCACAGCGCAGCTACTCGTATATTCTGGGTAAGCCACGCCGGTGATCGTCTATATTTGATATTTTCAATGGGACTCAGCTTGGCTTCTCCTTCTCCAAAGACTCTGATAGATGAGTACATCGTGGGACTGCCAAGGTTCCCTGAGGGAGTGCGTACAGGAGACGAAGTGTACGAGTGGTATCGCCAGCAGGCACACTTCGAGGACATCAGCGTCTTCAACGATATCAGGTGACTCCGCGACTAATGAAGGCTACAAAGAAAATTCAGAGAAGTGGCATAGACTCCAGAACAGTGCAGCTATCTGAACACAAAGGCAACCGAGATCAATCAGTTGAGCCAACGCCTATTCGAGAAGAAGTTCCCCGAGTATGCAGCGTGATGCCCTGTCAACCCACCAACAATTAACCATATGCAGTTCAGAGTGAAGCATAATAAATGGAAGTCAGTTGCTCGCCTGCCCGCCGACGACCTTGGGTAACACTACCAATTAGCACGAACCTGCATAAGTGGCATGGTATGGGCGCTTACCAAGGTAGAGGTGTGTTGGGTCTACCGGAATATACTCCTTAGGACCGCTTTCTTTGGGCAGCAATGCCAAGACCACTATCTCGCTCTTGGAATCCAGAAATAGTTTGACTGGCCTACTGCAATCGTCGGTGAGCTCTGACCGACAAGGAACACAAAGGTGTCGCTGTCCGTAGTAGGTAACCGCAATGTTGGCATTGCCACATTCAACGCAACAATCCTCGAGTGGTGTTCTATACCACTTGGATGCATCTGCTCCCCGGCTTACACTGGATGGTTGACCTCGCCTATACCTTTTGATGTTCGTTCCCGTGGGTTCCTCGGAGAACCTCAGTTTGCTAAACCGAGTTGACTCGTTGTGGTTGGTTGAGTTTCTTATTTCCCGACGGCTGTTTGCGGTGGTTCGCGATAGTCTTTCGACTTTACTGCTGTGCGACTTGACGCGGGAGGAGGATTGACTCGTATTACCCAATGCGAAGAATTCTCTAATTTTCATCCTTAGAAGGTTCTTATGTTCTTTCGAATCACATCCGACCTAACATCCATTCAACAACTCACCACAGAAATACGACGATAATGGATTGCAAGCATCAAGCTAATTGATGGAGATTATGCTGGATGTTTATGCCATAACGAATTTCGTTTGCCAAGAAGAAAGTTCGAATGGAACAGCCAGAAAGGAGTCACGTATCCTCCCAACTCCCCACAGTTTATTGAGTTTAATTGACAACTCGATATAATAAATACAACTGACAATGCAGACCAATCTCCCCAAGCAAGTGCCCATGCTTCCTGGGCACATCTTCACTGATCCTTACAAGGAGAACTACCACAAAACTCACCAGTTCGACCTGAAGAGTGGTGTGCCGACCCTCAAGACGGCACCTATCAAGGAGGAACCCGATCAGTACCTGCTCGACACCATGACCAAGGGCAAGTTCGACCTTACCATGAACTCGGAAAGGAAGGCAGCTGGGAACGACTACGTTCCACGCATCCAGGCACCCTGGCTGAAGTACGACAGGCAAGTACTGCGATTCTACGCCTACTTCCAAGAGCATGTCGTGGAAAGCAGTCTGGAGAACTACCGAATTCGCAAGGTGACCATTTACTACTACCTCTCGGATGAGACCATATTGGTTTTGGAGCCGCGAGTCGAAAACAGCGGCATTCCACAAGGCGTCTTCATCAAGAGACAGAAGATTCCAAAGAAAATCGGTTTCCTCGACGACCACTATACTTGGAAGGATTTCCAGCTGGGCCAGAACGTCAACTTTTATCAACGCATCTTCCGAGTGTACGACTGCGACAAGTTTACCAAGGAATTCTATGAATATGTTGGTAACAAACTCAATGACCCCGAACCAGAACCAACCGACTCGTTCGAAGGCTTCATTGATAAGAAGGATGTTAAGATCAACCCACCAGACACAAAGGAGTACAAGGAATACTTTGAGGTTAAGCTCGGAGGAGGACACCCCAACGGTGGCCTCGCCAAGTATCTCAACAACGATAGGAAAGTGCTGTCTTTTTATGCGCTTTGGTAGGACAATACACTTGAGGGTGGAATAAACCTCTTCACCGTCAACTACTTCCTCGCTGACGATAGTGTTGAGGTCAAAGAGCAACGACGACAGAATTCGGGTCGTGATCCCTTCCCACTGTTGCTGAGAAGGCAAAAGCTTCCAAAGGTTCCTATTCATACCCACTATCCTGGTATGAGCCTTAAGAAGGAATAGTTCTATACTCCCCAAGACTTCGTAATTGGCAACACTGTCAATATCTTTGGAAGGGAGTGTTTGGTCTACGACTGCGATGACTTTACCAAGCAGTTCTTCAAGGACGTCTACAACGTCACTCAGACCCCAATTGAAATCGATAAGTACAGCAGCAGGAAGGTTACCCATGAGGTTCCACCATACAACGGCTACGGTACACTCGAAGACAGTCTGGGAAGTGTGTATGCCCTCCAGCCTAAGCCACCAAAGAAGGATGTGATCAAGATGTTCACCGAAGACCAGAATGTTCTCAGGTTCGAGGCTCGTTTGATTTCAAAGACCAAGGACTACAACGAACGCAAGTTTATCGTAAACTTCTTCTGTGGAGACGATACCATCCAAGTTTACCAATAGACCAACAAAAACTCGGGTGTATGGGGTGGCAAGTTCCTGGAACGAAAGAAACACCGAAGGGAAAACTAATCTCGCTATCTGACTGAAACTGATTTCCAAATCGGAGGCATCGTCTAGCTGGATGTGTATCACTTCCAGCTGCTGAGAGCCGATGAGTTCACAGCAAAGTATATGGGAGAGCGTCCCGACAAATTCCCACAGGCAAACCTCACTGAGGTTGTTGACAAGATAAAGAAGCTAGTCTTCCGGCACAAGAACTACGATGAGTTCCTGGTCTGGCTGATCAAAAGTAACAGTATCATTAAACTCAGCTGTCGATCCTTCCAAAGCAGGCACCATTAAATACGACGACCTTTATAAGCGCTTGACTGCGATTATTCCACTGACGCACCAGGAGGTCTACACCATTTTCAAATACTGTCACACTGAGGACACCACGCTCTCCATGAAGACCTTCTGGAAGCTGATGGGTGGTGCCTGATCCGCCATTATCGCCTAACATAAATCGTTATTATTTGATTTAAAATGGATTTCGACACGGAACGAAAGTTCCTGCTCGTCAAAGAACGGTTGGATGCACTCCACCTTCCCACCATCTTCCCAAACGAATGTGTGGACCTGCTGCACCGGCTGGTGGGGATGGTACAGTCAACACAGTAATACGTGCAACCCGCCAAACGGGACATTCCAGCATCCACCAAAGATGACTCCAGCAAGGTACAGTGCAAGCCATTCAGGTTCGAGCCATTACGCAGGAGCTGCAGCGAACGATCAAATAGAACAATACGCTGCATGTGGAGCTCATCCATTTCAAAGAGGAGAACCAAGTGCTGAAGAAGCGTATTGCAAAGCTTGAAACGACGAAGACGGGTTTAGGCCACAACGAACTTGTTAAGCTAAAGGACCAAACTGCAAAGGAGCTGCAGGAGTAGCTAGCGACTGTAACGAGGAAGTACAACGAACTGCTACACCGTGCATACAACAAGGAAAATGGGTTCGACAACCTCGACGAACAGTACAAGGAGCGTAATATGAAAAGGTAGATCAACCAGGCGATGCGTAAGCAATCAGTAATAATGCAGCCGATAAGAAACACATGCAGCTCCGTCAAAACGACCGGGAAGCCAGCCAGCTTGGCAGGGACAAGATTCACCCACCAGCAGCCGATCGGCACTTTGAAGAGAGCAACGACTTAAAGGAGAGATTGGAATTTCTGAATGAAAAGATCAAAAACCGCGAGGCCGAAATAACTCGGCTACACAACAAGCTGGAATGTACTTGTTCCGTTGATTGTAGTTGACGGTGTCAACATGAATAAACTGCTCAAGGACTTCGAGAAGCATGAGACCTCCTCGCGATTGGATTCCCTCAATCACCAGATCGACCTACTCAATAAGTAGAACTTCAAGCTCAAGGAGGAGCTCAAGAAGGTGAAGAACAACTCATCGCATGCTGAGGTGCTCCGCAGGGAAAACGAAAAGCAGAAGACAAACAATAAGAACGATAAGTCCAATTTCGAGAAGGATACCAAGAAGTGGGAGGAGAGGGAGTTCCAGCTTGTCACTGCTCTAAAGAAACTCAACTTCGACTTTACGCAGCTGCAGAAGCTGCTGAAGGAGAGGGACGAGGAGATTGACGGACTCAAACACAGTATCACCAGCTATGTGCACTCAGCTGAATTCCACCAGAAGGAGCTGAAGCAAGTGCAAGAAAAGGCCAAGGTAGTTGACCATAAGAATGTCACTCTGGAGACAGGCTATGAACAGATGCGGAACAACGTCGAAAGCGAAAAGATATTCCTGAGCTATGAACTGGAGGATCTCAAGAAGAAGTTTAGGGAGGCTGAATTTGCGGTGAGAGAGTACCAAGAGAAGAACGAGTCCCTGGAACTAAGATATAAGAAATTGGAGGAAGTCCATCGGGTGGGGTTAGAGGAAGATCAGATCAAGTCTGCAACATTGACCAACCAGGAAGAGATCATTGGCGAGCAGCATCGCATCATAGCAGAGCTCAAGATAACTCTGTAGGCTGACAGGAAAAAGCTGCGTTCACTCGAACGCCCTCACGACTCTCTTAACTTCAAAAGCTCTTCACAAGAAGATGAAAGGCTTCGACTGAAAGGTGAAGTAGGTGCTTCCGATGAGTATTCTCGTGGCAGGCATTTTGAGGAATTGAGTGCCTCTTTCCAAGTGCTGTCCTCACAGAAGTCAGTCTTGGAGAGGGATATTAGGCAGGTTCGTTTGATGAATGAGTAGCTGCAGGAACGGTTGGAGAAGGCCAATCACAGTTACTCCAAGAATGTTGAGGAACTCAAGCAAGCCAATGATCTACTGAGGCAGGACGTCAGAGAGTTGCAGACGGAATTGGATACCCTGAAGGTAGCGAATAACTCCTTAAGTAAAGCCAAGGAGGTGAGCGAGTTCGAACTACGCAAGCTCAAATCCGAGCTGCATTTCATGCAAGAAAGCGTTCAAGATGCCCAATCCGTCGGTGCCCAGTTTGAGAGGGCTAAAAATGCTTTGAAGAAGGCCGAAAGCAATACGAATGCATTAGCCCAAAAGATAAACGCACTTGAATAGGATAAACTAGAGTTGGCCAGGCAGGTTGAATCAGCAGAGGCAAAGAACCGAAGCAGTCGGGATAGCGAACGAAGGCTAAAGGAAGTCATAAATCGCCTTGAGGAGGGAGTCTCAGAACTGGAAGATGAGCGTTCCAGATTGCAAAGCGACACCCAAGTACGTACCCACCGCATCAACGAGCTGTAACACAACCTCAATTAAACCATTAAGCAGATCAAGGAACGTGACGAAAGGATACTGGAACTCGAGGGAGAGTCAGACCGTCTTCGCAAAGACAAATTAAAACTAGAACGGAAGCTCGAGGATTCGAACAAAGAGAAATTGCTATTCGAGCAGCGAGGCATGAAGCAAGACTTTAGCGGGAACGAACAAAACTAAGAAATATTCTGGCTGCGTCGAGAACTCAACAATATGGTGGAGAAGACCGATAAGTATGTGGTGGTCAATCGCGAGCTCAATGAACTTGCAATTATCACCAAAAAGGAAAATGAGCAGATGCTGCAAGACCTCAACGGCTTCAAGAAAGAGGTGGAACATCTACGGATGCTCTGCCAGGAATCCGAACTCAACCTCCAGAAGAGCAGGCTCAATGAGTAACGGCTCCTTCAGAACATTCAGGGTACTGTTTAGACATATGCAGAGTTGGAGATCCGTTTTCAGCAGTTCTCCGGGGACGCTCGATGGCAGGAAGAACCCGTTGGTGACCCTCTCAAGACCAAAATAGATAAGGCTCAACAGTAGTTCCAGAAGCAGATGAGAGAGTCCAAGGATACGATCAACAAGAAGTGACCATCGATTTTGATTCAACTCTAATTCAGTACTGCGGTCGCAAACTCGTGGAAGCCTAGTAGTCCCTTTTGGTCTGCAGTTTCCTCCTTTTGGAGTCCGAGGTAGCTTATAGCTCGTGTGGCCAGACAGTACTGCATGAAAATGATCTGAATAAACTGATAGCTACCTTCACTAGCAAGTAGCTGGTAGGTGCATACACGAGCAGCAACAACAGCTCGAACTCCAAAGGCTGCTGCTGTCGTGGAACATTGAATTTGCTGAGAATGAGTTGGACTGCGGCGCTCAGCAGCCCCAAGCTCATACAAATTTGCCAGATAGCATCGTCAGTCACCTCATCACACTCCATGATTTGATCATAGTGGCTCATCTTGAGTTCCTATCGCTTTCTGCCAAGCTCTAAGTATCCTTACTGCTTCTTCGACATCAGCAGAAAGTTTGAGGTAGAGATCCTGTTGAGTTTACGCAATAAGCTGTGGGTACATTACAAAGGCTTAGCCATACACTCCCTTTTTCTAATGAAGTTTGATTCCAGGAGCACTCTGATTGTCTCGATAGGTAATTTGATGAACGGAATCAGAACGCAGAACAGCGCATGTAGGCAAATACTTCCGAGCAGATGCCTACAAACCAACCAAAAAGACTCAAATAGGAAATTATGTTCCTTCTTGGGTTGAGAGTTCCATCGCACCACAGCAACCAGAATTACTGTCTAGCAAAAACTGTAGAGGGTTGATAAGCAAACCACAAAGGCGATGATAGCAGCAGTTAGCAGTCCACCCGACAGTATTTTTCTTTGGAGAATAAACAACTGCCCACCGGCAATGGTCCCCTCTGCGAGTACTTTATCATAGAGGGTAAGCACGCAAATGAGGGTGTACACACTGAAGGCAATCAGGCCCAGAAATGCAGGTAACGCAAGATAGACTCCGAATCCAAGCTTATTGACAGTTCTTTGCAGTGTTGTGTTGCTGGCTAGCACCTTGCAACCGAGTCTGGTTCTGTTCCAACTAACTCCAGTGATCACAATGTGAAGCATTGTTAGGGCAAGGTATGCGATGAATATGTACATATTGAAGCTGGAAGCACAACCATATTTGTTGGTGCCAAACACGCACGACCTTTGAATCTCCTCCCATTGAGCTTGGTAAGCAAGTACTGCAAAACCAATGAGGATTGCCTGGCTGAGAGTTGCTAAGGGTCGAATTACAATCTTCTCGAGGTGAGTAATAAGGCATTTAGCAACAATAGCAAGCAGCAGCGTGGCAGCTAGTGACAGGCAGTAGCTTGGGAGGGTCTCATGTTAACTGTACAAGTACCGCCACAATCTCGCCCAAGAATCTCTCTGCAAACGATAAGGGCTCTGCCAAATGCTGCTCAATGGTGAGCTTTGATTGATGCTATTTCTGCACGCATTGTAATCCATGCGCGAAACTGGCTGCAGCTTGGTAGCAGAATGTCGTAGGTGTGATTCCGTCAGGTTCGTACAAACAAAGTTGAGGGCCTGTTTGGCTTGGGCATGTTTCCACGCACATCTGCAAGTTCAAATCAGTCTGCGGCAGCAGCTTGTACAAAAATGGTTTACCATTGAGCGGAGCCTGTCCGCATACTACGCCTCGAAAGTCACTTCCACGCCCAAGCTTGAGTGGCATGTACATTGATAGGCCTTCGTCAGAGCATTTGTACTGTAAAAGAATACGAAGCCCAGTACAACTTCGATGGCTATCAGCACATGTGTGAATGCCTAATCCCGCCTACCCCAACACTCCGGTTTAACTTCTTTTTCGAGGGGATGCTACAGGACCAAAGTGTCTGTTGAATGACTTCTCGGAGGTCCCACCTTAACTTCAGTCTCATTCCCATCCATTCTATAATATTGTGTATTTCATCGATAAGCTCGACGAAATCTTTGCATGAACTGCGTAGGCTACCTTACCTGTAACGTCCGTCTTTGATGCAGATCAGGAATCAATGCAAAGATCCAATACCCTCTCCTAACTCTTTGAAAGACGACCAACAATCTCACCCTCCGTCGAGGGATTAGTACAACACTTGTAATCAAAACGCTGGCTTCAGAGGTTATATGTTATGCTGCAAATCAAATCAGAGAAGCTGTGGATAAAGCCATCTCTTTTGCATCGATGAGATGTTACTATCATCGATGAAAACCAATTGCCATATCGTTTTGGGTGGTTACATTCGACATCGTCGATGAAAAGTCTTTGTTCACACAATAAACTACGTAAATCCATGACAGCTGTTATAATAACCTAATAAATGTCGGAGCAACAGTTTAGGAATACCTCTCCTGCCTTCCGGCAACCAGGGCAATACGATCCAAATAATCCCATGCCACCAAACTACGTCTACGGTGTCAACGAGGAGGAATAGCCTGACAGTGATGTCGACGCCAAGCGAGTAGCGAAAAAGAAACGCAGAAAGACGAAAAATGGGGAGGACGGTGAAGGACCACCACTTCAGCTCAATTACCCACAGCAGCAACAGCCAGTAGTTTACCAAATGCCGTTGCAGCAGAGTCAGGTCTCAGGAATGGCACCCACTGCTGGCACACCTTACAATACTTTTAGAGATGATTCGCCAACTAAGCTTAAAAGTGGTTACGACCAGCCAAATAGTTCAGACGTGTTCCGACCACATAATGAGCTGAATAGTCCCGAAAAATTGATTTCTCCAACCAAGACCGACAGAATGAATACAACAGGCGGACTCATGAGGAAGAACACCCTGCTAAACTCGACGGCCCTCCATGATGAGTACAAAATCGCTAACTACGCCTTGGCTGAGTAGTTCTTCCTAAAGATGTCGTATAAACACAAAAAGGATGGCGTCTACGAGGAATATTCCACATGTGGAACCGAAAATGCGGAGCTGAAGAAGTATGGGTTGGGAGTGTACCTCTATCTGGAGTTCATCAAGCAGATGGCTTTCTTCTTCCTCATGATGGGCATCGTCGGAAGCATCAACTTAGTCTACAACTTCACTTCTGAGGGACTCAATGGCTACCCTTCCTCATTCTCCTTGACGATGGTAAAGACCACCCTCGGCAACAACGACATTCAAAGTTAAAGTCAGGTGTTGACCCAAACGATCGTCAGTGGTATTATTTCTTTAATCATCTTCATATTTGCACTGCACTGGAGACGTTTCAGCAACAAGATTGTCGATGAGAGTCTAGAGGAATCCACTGAAATCGACAGCGAGAAGTACGTGCTCGTGTTCACCGGAATGAAAAAGCTCGATATCGACGTCTAAAAAATCAAACGGTTTCTTGAGAAGACCTACCCCATCTATGAAGTCTCCGTCATCTACGACTACAAAAGGAGGTTCGATGAGATGGTTGAACTCGAAGAGCTCAAGCATTAGATTGAAGCTGAGAAGGTGACTAGTGCAGCTGCGGGAGAGGTGTCAACCGACCTTCCGAAACTAGAGGAAAAGTTTGAATAGCTGCACCGCACACTAGAGGAATCCAATCTCGAGCGCATACCAATGTATCTAATAGTCCACTTCGAAAGGATGTGTGACATGGCTGCATACGAGGCACTCTTCACCAAGCGACATCTCATCGATAGCTTTGGGCAAAAGTTTATTAGGTGCATGACCTGTGCTTAATCACTTCCACTGAACTACCGTTACGAACTCGAGGAGGAGTGGCTTATTGAGCGGCTCAAGCTTGGCAAGCCTGAGGATATAACATGGTAGAACATGGATATTGGTCCTTGCCAGTGGTTGGTGCGGAGGGTCATCGGCATCATCCTCATGTTGGTCAGTCTATTCATCACTTCGAGCCTCATTTGCCTGTCGACTCTATACGTCGCCACCACATCGTCCTGCACGACCTATGTCCCTATCACAGATGCACAGGCCCTCGTCTAAAGTAATCAAGACATCCTATTCTGCTACTGCCAAAGCTAGATCTACGCAGGCCTCACTGATCCCGTTGTAAAGACCCTATGTCAGAGTCTCACGACGAAGATCATCTACACTAACGCTCTCCAGATTGTCGCTTCAGTAGTATCTGCAATAACTAACGTCATCCTTTCCCTGCTGATCGTTGCGATCGTCAAGTTCATGAAACCCAAGAGCAAGTCAACTATGTTCTCAAATCTCTTCATCTTCAACTTTTTGGCTGTGCTGTTAAACTCCATCGTGCTGCCACTGCTTATCAATGCTTCGATCTTCGGAACCAAGCCAGTATTGTATGTGAGCTTCCTCAATTTCTTTGACCTCGCCAAGCTCAGTATGTACGCCGACTTCTAGAAGGCTTGGTATGTGTACATAGGGCCCTACTACATCAACATCATCATCATCTCTTGCATTATGCCGTTTATTGACCTACTCAAGGTGTCCATATTTGCCTGTATCAAGCGTTGTCGATTGAAAGGGAAGAGCGGACACATTCTCCAAAAAGAGATGAACATGAGCATCATCGACTACGAGTTCGACCTGCCCATCAAGTTATCAAACATGATGGTCAATGTGTTCCTTATCATGCTCTACGCCAGCAACATGCCCATTCTCCTTCTGTTGGAGGTACTTGCCCTCACCATTACTTTCTACTGCAACAAGGCCACTATCCTCAAATTCTCAGCTCGGCTGGCTGCCAACGAGTAACTGAACTCCAGTATGCTGAATGTCTTCCCTTTCATCCTTGTGTTCAACCTTGCATTCAGTATCTGGAGTCTCACCTGCGACAGTATCTTCCCAGAATCACTGTTTGATCTATTACGACTCAAGTTCGTAACACTCACAGGTTCATGGAACAGAGCGCTGTACATAAACTTCTTAACAGCAATGCTAGCGTTGGCAGTGCTCTATGTGGTCATTGACTATACTATCGTGGCGTTCTTTAAGGCAGTGTGTACCTGCGAATGCCTACGTCCCGTTGCAGTTGCCGCCACTTCACACTAAAAACCCTACTCTGAACGGGTTCGGAGCGAGAACATGGTAAATTCCTATCGGTTGGGCAAGAACCCAAGGTATGCAGCAGTCAGTCGAATCATTGAGGAGTTGTTCGTTATGAAGAAGAAAGGTTATGGAGTGCTCAACGAGTCATCGATGCAGAAGTTACCGTGACATATTCAATGAAAATATCAAACACCGTATGGTCGTAAGGACAATCACAGCTCCTACAACGTCTCCTGCTGCTTCTGGGCAAGTTTGTTGAATAGGTAGAACACCACCACGACGATGAGAACCACCCAGAGCAGCGCAACTATCACGGCACGCTGGTTGACAGTTGAAGGTGCCCTGGGCATATGGTGCAGTACTTCTGGGTGCAGCTCCCTGTCCTATTCGACTTTCGTCATCTTCTCGCTTATCTTGCGGTTGAACTGGCCGATGTCCTTTCGATATTTGTCGACTTGCGGCTTGTACTCCTTTCGCTCATGCTTCTGCTCGTATGGATTCTTTCTCTTCATAGTTATTATAGGTTTGAATGCGCTCGAAAGAGGCCACCGATCAATACTAACGAATGGTGGCAGGGATGGTCAAGGACATTGCCTTCCACTAGCTATTCGTAAGATTGCAGTGGATGTAGATGGAACAATTCCGCCAGGAAAATGCGTTGAACAGTCTGTTCGATCACAATATGGCATTCGACATACTCGACTCGATGCACTCACAAAAGATCTCTGCGTACGAACTACAGGGATTCCTCAGGTATGACACTAGTTTACACAGTCAGCAGGGCTACGACTTCGAGGAAGAAATTTGCCAGCAGGTCGTTCGTAGTCTCGACAAATCGTTGGTGCATCTGAACAAAGCAACGTACCATTCATTTCAATCAAGGTTTATCGAAATGGTGCTGCCAAGGAACCAGCAGTTACGATCGGAGTGCAATTACAAGTTCGATCGAGTACCCGTGAGTGTCAACGATTTCGAATTCTGGAGGAGAGTTCGCAACGAAACGTCATTGAAGCTGTGCCAGTGTCTCGTTCGGGAGTGTCATTTCTATTCAGAACTCAGCAAGCGTCGAAAGCAATTCTGCCACCAGTTCTATGGGGATATTTACACCCTGACCAACATATTTGCACAGCGGGAGACACTTGGCTACCAGAACCTGCACGACTGGCTGAAACAACTGAAGGTTTTACTCAACCCTGAATAATACAAAGCGTTGCTGAGACGAGCCAAATATCTTTCAGGGTAAAAGAAGCAGCAAGGAACCGACTAACTACTTACCAAGGAAGAGCTCGTGGAGTTGGTAGTAACGAACAACCTCAGCCTCAAGGATAGCAGACCTATCAAGTTTCAAAGTTAAACTGGGCTCAGCTACGACCCAGGTAACTTTAGCTACTACCAGCGAAAGAAGAGAGAAGAGGATACTGCTTCGACCTCATACTCACTAGGCTTGCAGTCCAGAATTGAGACCGTTGAAAAGCCTGAACTGTCTTACAAGTTTGCGTATCCTTAAGCGCAACTTACAACCACGGGCAACCTATTCCTCATAGGGGAGTCCCTCCGAACCCTTTCGCACACTTCCCGCAGAAGGTTTTACTGATCTACTAGCTATACATTTCTCATTCGTAGACGTGGGTGTAGTTGCTTGGCATTGTGTAGTTCAGCTAGCGAACCTTGACCCTGGTGCTAGTGCCGTACGACGACATGTAG
>Ga0075152_10002314_pt1 | contig 13529 bp, 13 predicted proteins | sample JI61114C2DNA_FD_70964 | JGI IMG/M metagenome (GOLD analysis project Ga0075152, IMG submission 70964) | Wastewater effluent complex algal communities from Wisconsin, to seasonally profile nutrient transformation and Carbon sequestration -... | ecosystem: Engineered > WWTP > Effluent > Algae...
GCCGGCCAGCAGGCGGAGTTGCTTCGGCTCGCGCAGGTCGACGCCGAACTGCTGCGCGAGGGCCAGCGAGCCCCCCAGTGTCGGCCCGGCGGGGTCGAACAACTCGCGGTCGCCGACGTGCAGCCACGCCGGGACGCCCCAGTGGTCGGCGACGTCCGCGGCGTTCGCCACGTGGTCGATGTGCCCGTGGGTCAGCAGGACCCCCGCGACGCCGACGCCGGCGGCGTCCGTCAACTCCCGGACGCGCTCGAACGCCTGGACGCCCGGGTCGATGACCACGACGTCGGCGCCGCGCTCGGGGGCGAGGACGTAGCAGTTCGTCTGCCAGGGGCCGGCCGGGAAGGACGCGAGAAACACGGCGACACCCTACCGGCCGCCGGACGCGCGCCCGCGGCGTCCTCGTGGCCGGGCGGCGCGAGCGTGCGCGGCGCGGATGGGGCAAGATGTCCCCCATGAGTGAAACGGCAGGTCCGGCTGGTCACGGACGCGTCGCTGAGGACGGCACGGTTTACGTTCTCACTGCGGACGGCGAGCGTGCGGTCGGTCAGATTCCCGGTGTTACGGCGGACGAGGCGCTGGCCTTCTATGTGAGGCGATTCCAGGCGCTGGAGTTGGAGGTCCAACTCCTCGACCAACGGATCCACAACGGTTCGCTCTCCCCCGAAGAGGCCCGCCACTCGATCGGCATCGTGCGCAAGAGCGTGACCGGCGCCAACGCGGTCGGCGACCTGGACGCCCTCCTCGCCAAGCTCGACGGCCTGAGCCCTCTGCTCGCCGAGCAGTCCGAGGCCCGGAAGGCCGAGCGGGCGAAGCAGCACGAGGCGACCCGGGCGGCCAAGGAGGCCATGGTGGCCGAGGCCGAGACGCTCGCCGAGAGCAACGACTGGCGCGCCGGCGTCAACCGCTTCCGGACGCTCCTCGACGCGTGGCGCGAGCTCCCGCGCATCGACCGGGCCACGGACGACGCGCTCTGGCACCGCTTCTCGTCGGCCCGCACCACCTACACGCGCCGCCGTAAGTCGCAGTTCGCGGAGCAGTCGGCCAAGCGCGACGGCGCCAAGTCGATCAAGGAACAGATCATCGCGGAGGCGCGCGAGCTCGCGTCCTCCACCGAGTGGGGCCCGACCTCGGCCGCGTTCCGCGACCTGATGGCACGGTGGAAGGTCGCCGGGAACGCCCCCCGCGCCGTCGACGAGGCCCTGTGGGCCGAGTTCCGCGGCATCCAGGACGAGTTCTTCAACGCGCGCAGCGCCGCCCTCACCGAGCAGGACTCCGAGTTCAAGGGCAACCTGGACGCCAAGGAGGCCCTGTTGGCCGAGGCCGAGGCCACCCTCGTTCCCGTCAAGGACGTCAACGAGGCCCGCACCGGCTACCGCACCTTCCTGGAGAAGTACAACGCGCTCGGCAAGGTCCCGCGCGACGCGATCCGTGGCCTCGACAACCGTCTGCGTGCCCTCGAGGCGGCCGTGAAGAAGGCCGAGGAGGACGAGTGGCGGCGCACCGACCCCGAGGCGCGGCAGCGCGCCGAGGAGACGGTGGGCATGCTCAGCTCCGAGATCGCGAAGCTGCAGGAGAAGATCGCCAAGGCCACGGCCCGCGGCGACGCCCAGGCCGCCAAGAAGGCCCAGGACTCCATCGACACCTACTCCGTCTGGCTCGACCAGGCGAAGGCGACGCTGGAGGACTTCACGCGGTAGCGGACCTTCGCGGGTCAGCCCGCGTTGATCCGGTCGACGTCGAAGACCCCGGGGACGCGCCGGAGCGCGGTGATGACGTTGTTCAGGTGCCGGGGGTCGGGCGTCTCGAACGAGAGCCGGATGGTGAACTCCCCCGTCCGGCCGGCCTGGCCGTTGGCCGAGATGATGTTCATGTGCATGTCCGACAGCACGCGCGTCACGTCCGACAGCAGGCCCGACCGGTCGATGGCGTCCACCTGGACGGCGACCAGGTAGGCGGCGTCCACGGCCATCGTCCAGCTGACCGGGACCATGCGCTCGGGCGTCTTCAGCAGGCTGGCGACGTTGGTGCAGTCGCGCCGGTGCACCGACACGCCCTCGGTGCGGGTCACGAAGCCGACGATCTCGTCACCGGGCACGGGCATGCAGCACTTGGCGAGCTTCACCCACAGGTCCGGATCGCCGTCCACGGCGATGCCCGTGGAGTTCATCCGCTTGCGGATCGAGCGTCCGGTGAGCAGCGGTTGGTCGGCCGCGGACGCCTCGGCGGCGGCGTCCCCGCCCCCCATGGCGTGGATCAACTGCTGGACGGCCGCCTGTGCGGCCACGTTGCCCTCGCCGACCGCCGCGAAGAGGGCGGTCGCGTCCGCCAGGTGGAAGTGCTGGGCCGCCCCGATCAGGTGCTCGGGCGTCATCGTCCGCGAGATCGACAGCCCGCGGCGACGCAGCTGCTTGGTCAGCGCCTCCTTGCCGTGCTCGATCGACTCGTCCCGGCGCTCGCGGGTGAAGTACTGCCGGATCTTCGATCGGGCGCGCGGCGTCTTCACGAAGCCCAGCCAGTCGCGGCTCGGGCCGGCGTTCGGGGCCCGGGACGTCAGGATGTCGACGGACATCCCCATCTCGAGCTCGCTGTCCAGCGGGACGAGGCGGTTGTTGACGCGGGCGCCGATGCAGCGGTGGCCGACCTCGGTGTGGATCGCGTAGGCGAAGTCCACCGGGGTGGCCCCCTGCGGCAGCGCGATCACGTCGCCCTTCGGCGAGAAGACGAAGACCTCGTTCTTGGTGATCTCGTCCCGGAACGTCTCCAGGAACTCGCCGGAGTCCTCGGTCTCCTTCTGCCACTCCGAGATGGACATCACCCAGTTCATCTCGTTGCCGGCGGCCCCGCCCTCCTTGTACTTCCAGTGGGCGGCCACGCCGTACTCGGCCTCGCGGTGCATCTGGTGGGTGCGGATCTGCAGCTCCACGGGACGCCCACCCGGTCCCAGCACGGTCGTGTGCAGCGACTGGTAGAGGTTGAACTTCGGCATCGCGATGTAGTCCTTGAAGCGTCCCGGCAGGGGACGCCAGCGCGCGTGCAGGACGCCGAGGACGTCGTAGCAGTCGCGCTTGTCCTCGACCAGGACCCGCAGGCCGACGAGGTCGTAGATCTCGTAGAAGTCGCGGCCGCGGACCATCATCTTCTGGTAGATCGAGTAGTAGTGCTTCGGACGGCCGTACACCGTGGCCTTGATGTGCGCCTCGGCCAGGTCGGCCTTCACCTGCTCGATGACGGTGTGGAGGTACTCGTCCCGCATCGGCGCCCGGTCGGCCACCATGCTGACGATCTCGGAGTAGATCTTGGGCTCGATCACCTCGAAGCTGAGGTCCTCGAGCTCCCACTTGATGGCGTTCATGCCGAGGCGGTGGGCCAGCGGGGCGTAGATCTCCAGGGTGTCGCGCGCGATGCGCTTCTGCTTCTCGTCCCGCAGGGAGTGGATCGTCCGCATGTTGTGCAGCCGGTCGGCCAGCTTGATGACGAGCACCCGGATGTCGCGGCTCATCGCCATGACCATCTTCCGGATCGTCTCGGCCTTCGCCGACTCGCCGTAGGTCAGCTTGTCGAGCTTGGTGACCCCGTTGACCATCGTCGCGACCTCGTCGCCGAAGTCGCGGCGCAGCTCGTCGAGCGTGTAGGGGGTGTCCTCGAGCGTGTCGTGCAGCAGGGCTGCGACGATCGTCGGCTCGGTCAGGCCCAGGCCCGCGAGGATCGTGGCGACCGCCAGCGGGTGGGTGATGTAGGGGTCGCCGCTCTTGCGGGACTGCTCGGCGTGGAGCTGCGCGGCCGTCCGGTAAGCACGCTCGATCAGCGCGGTATCGACCCTCGGGTGGTGCACCCGCATCGCGCTGAGCAGTGGCTCCAGCTGGGCGTCGTGGGTCGACCTGGCGCCTCCCAGCCGGGCGAGCACCTGCCGCATGCGCAGGCGGGGCTGCTCCGTGGTGGGGACCTCCGGGGCCAGGGCCCGTTGCGTCCGCGGCACGACGACGCCGAGGTCGAGCACCGGCTCCTCGGGGAACGTGACCGATGGTCCGGACGCCGACGTGGGCGTGCCGGACGGCTGCGTGGTTCCCCCCTCGGGTACCTGCCCGGACATCGCTCACCTCCCGTGTCGTGGGACGTAAGTGTAGGCCCACCCTCCACGCGACGACGGGACGCCGAGGCGGGGACGCTCAGACGGTGACGACCGCCGAGTAGGTGTCGATGCCGGCGGCCTCCAGGGCCTTGCGCCCGTCGAGGAACCCCAGCTCCATGAGCACGGTCACGTGGACCAGCTTCGCGCCGAGCTTCTTGATGAGGGACGCCGTCGCCGCCACAGTGCCGCCCGTCGCCAGGATGTCGTCGACCACCATCACGCGGGCGCCCGGCCACAGCGAGTCGTGCAGGATGGTCAGCGTCTCGTGGCCGTACTCAAGCGCGAACTGCTGCTCCAGGACGCGGCCGGGCAGCTTGCCCGGCTTCCGGACCGGGACGAAGCCGGCGTTCAGCTGCAGTGCCACGGGAGCCGCGAAGATGAACCCGCGGGCCTCCATGCCGACGACGACGTCGATCTCGCCGGGGGCGTGCAGCGCCAACTCCGTCACCGCCGCGCGCAGCCCCTCGGGGCGCTCCAGCAGCGGGGTGATGTCCTTGAAGACGATGCCCGGCTTGGGCCAGTCCGGAACGTCGCGGATCAGGTCGAGGATCAGCCGCTGGTTGGCGTTGAGCTCGCTCATGGCTTCTTCCGGTCAGCCCTGGACTTGTGTGACGGCTGGACCCGCGCCCCGGGCGGCTGGGCGAAGACCGCGTCGACCTTGGGAAGCTGCTCCGCCGGGACGGCCGCGAGGCCGGCCACGGCGCCCGCGGTGGGAGTGACGATCGGCGCGCTCGGCACCACGGTCGCCTTCCTGGCGGCGCGCCGGGCGAGCCGCGCGACGTGCTCCTTCATCGCCGGCTCGGCCTCGCGCATCAGGCAGAGGATCGGCGTCGCGATGAACACGGAGCTGTAGGCGCCCGCGATCATGCCGACGAACAGGGCGAGCCCGAGGTCCTTGAGCGGGCCGGTGCCGAGGATGAACGTGCCGGCGAACAGGATCGCCGCGACCGGCAGGACGCCGATGATCGTCGTGTTCAGCGACCGGACGAGCACCTGGTTGACGGAGGTGTTCGCCGCCTCGGAGTAGGTGCGGTTCTGCTTGGTGATGTCCTTGACGTTCTCGCGCACCTTGTCGAACACCACGACGTTGTCGTAGAGCGAGTAGCCGAGGATCGTCAGCATCCCGATCAGGCTGGCGGGGCTGAAGGCGAACTGGAGGACAGCGAACACCCCGAGGGTGAGCAGCAGATCGTGCAGTAGGCCGACGATGGCGGCCACCGACATCTTCCAGTCGCGGAAGTAGAGCCAGATCATCAGGCTGACCAGCGCCAGGAACCACGCGAGCGCGAAGAGCCCGGCCTGGGTGATCTGCTGGCCCCACGAGGCGCCGATCAGGCTGTTGGCCACACTGGCCGGCGCGATGTTGGCCTTGGTCGCCAGCGCCGTGCGGACCTTCCCCAGCTCCTCGGCGCTCAGGCTGCGCACCTGCACGTCGACCTGGCTGGTGCCGACCGTGCTGACCTTGATGTCGGCCATGTCAGGAAGGCCGACGGCCTGGACCGTACGCCGGTAGTCGTCGATCGAGGACGCCGTCACGGCCGTCGGCACGACGAACTGCGTGCCGCCCTTGAAGTCGATCGAGAGGTTCAGCGGGCGCACCACGAGGGCGAGCAGGGAGATCGCGAGCAGGGCGCCGGAAATGATGAACCAGCGCTTCCAGTTCGAGACGAAGGCGTACGAGAACTCGCCGACGTACAGGCGGTGCGCCAGCGACTTCTTCGACTTCTCGGCCTGGGGCGTCCCGGTCGTGGCGTTGGACGTGTCGGTCATCGGGCCTCCTCCGCGGCGGTGGCGGGTCGTCGCCTCAGCGGCGTCCGGCGTCTGGCGCCCATGTGGTCGGCCTCGAAGCCGGAGAATCGGCGTCCCTCGCCGTAGAACTTGGTGTGCCCCAGCAGGGTGACCAGCGGCTTGGTGAAGAAGAACACGATCGCGACGTCGATCAGGGTGGTCAGGCCCAGCGTGAAGGCGAAGCCCTTGACCGCACCCATGGCCAGCACGAACAGCACCAGCGCCGCGAGGATCGAGACGGCGTCCGCGATCACGATCGTCTTCCGCGAGCCGATCCAGCCGGTCTCGATGGCGGTGCGCAGCGAACGGCCGTCCCGCACCTCGTCGCGGATGCGCTCGAAGAAGATGATGAACGAGTCGGCGGTGACGCCGATCGCGACGATGGCGCCGGCGATGCCGGGCAGGTTGAGCGCGAAGCCCATCGCCTGGCCGAGCAGCACCATCAGCGCGTACGCGATGGCGCCGGCCAGCGCGAGCGACGCGACCACGACGACCGCGAGGCCGCGGTAGTAGAGCAGGGCGTAGAGCGCCACCAGCGCCAGGCCGATGAGGCCGGCGATCATGCCCGCCTGCAGCTGCTCGCCGCCCAGCGTCGGGGACACCGAGTTCTGCTCCGAGAGGGTGAAGGAGAGCGGCAGGGCGCCGTACTTCAGGACGTTCGCCAGGTCCTGGGCGGTGGCCATGGTGAAGTTGCCGGAGATCTGCGCCTGGCCTCCCGAGATGACCTCGTCGAAGCGCGGGTAGGAGATCACCGTGGAGTCCAGCACGACGGCGAACGAGTTCTGCGGCGCGGTCTTCGTCACCATCGCCTTGGACGCCGTCTCGAAGATCGCCGCGCCCTCCGAGTTGAATTGGAGGAACACCATCGGGGCGACCTGGTTCTGCAGCGTGCCCGCCGAGGCCCCGGTGAGCTGGCTGCCCTTCAGGATCACGGGCCCGAGCAGGAACTTCGTCGTGCCCTCGCGGTCGCAGGTGATCAGCGGCTGGTCCGTCACGTCCGGGAAGGCGTCGCCGCACTTGTAGGCCGCGAAGTCGGCCTGGTCGCGGGTCGTCGGCGTCCAGGCGAGCGCCTCGGCGGTCGTCGGCTGGACCGCCGCCGGGGCGGTGGGACGCGGGGTCGGGGGCAGCGTCGGGAGCATCGGGGCCGGGCGCCGGTTGGGGGTCGGGGTCACCGTGGACGACCCGATGGTCGCCCCGCTCGTCGGGGCGGCCGACGCGCTCGCCGTCGCGGAGGCTGTCGCACCAGGGGACGCCGACGGGGACGCGGTGTCGGTCGGCGTGGGCGTCGGCGCCGCGATCACCTCGGAGGAATACACCGGACGGAAGTACAACTGCGCCGTCTGGCCGACCATCTCGTTCAGCTTGTCGGGTGCCACGTTGGGGACCGCCACGATGATCTGGTTGTCACCGGAGGTGGTCACCGAGGACTCGCCCACGCCGATGCTGTCCACGCGCTGCTGGATGATCGTGCGGGCCAGTTCGAGGCTGTCCTTGTCGACGGTGCCCTGGCCGGTGCTGTTCGCGGCCGTCAGCGTGATGGTCGTGCCGCCCCGCAGGTCCAGGCCGAGCTTCGGCGCCCAGATGTTGTTGAACCCCATGATCGCGTAGAGCGCGACCACGCAGGCCAGGAAGACCAGCAGCGTCCGCAGGGGGTGCCGGTGTGTGTTGGTGCTGGTGGTTGCCACGGGAAGACTCGTCCTCGTCTACTTCTGCTGGTCGGGGCGCGGGTAGCCCTGGTAGTCGGGCCCGTCCTCGGCCGGATCGTCGGTCGCACCGGGCTCAGGGGCGGCCTGCGGGTCGGCGGCGTCCGGGGCGTGGAAGCCCGCGATGGCGGCCCCGAAGGCGTCCTCGGTGGTGGGCTCGGGGGCGCCGTCGTCCTCGTACTCGAACTCTTCCTCGTCGGCCTTGAGCACCCGGACGAGGGCGGCCTTCATAACCGTCATCTCGACGCCGGGGGCGATCTCGATGACCGCCTGGCGCTCGCCGAGGTGCCGGACGGTGGCGAGGACCCCCGACGAGGTCAGCACGCGGCTGCCCTCCTCGATGGCGCTCACCGCCTTCACCTGCTCGGCCTGGCGCTTCTGAGCCGGGCGGACCATCAGGAAGTAGCCGGCCGCGATGACCGCCGCCAGTGTCAGCAGCGTGGTGTAGTCCATTACAGCGTCCTCGAAAGTAGCGGGAGTGGGCGGCGAACCGCCACCGGCGAGAAAGACTACCGGGTTTCGCGGGGGGCACACGCGCGGCCCCACGCTCAGCGCGGCGCGTCCTCGCCGTCATCGAAGAGCCCGGGGGCGGCACCGGCCTGCCGCGGGACGCTGAGCCCCAGGTGTTGCCAGGCCCGCGGGGTCGCGACCCGGCCCCGCGGCGTCCGCATCAGGAAGCCCTGCCGGATCAGGAACGGCTCGGCGACCTCCTCGACCGTCTCGGTCTCCTCCCCCACGCTCATGGCCAGAGTCGACAGCCCGACGGGCCCGCCGGCGAACCGGACGCACACCGCCTCCAGGACGGCCCGGTCGAGGCGGTCGAGCCCGAGCAGGTCAACCTCGTAGAGCGTCAGGGCGTCGGACGCCACGCCCGGGTCGATGCGGCCGTTCGTCCTGACCAGCGCGAAGTCGCGGACGCGGCGCAGCAGCCGGTTCGCGATGCGGGGCGTCCCGCGGGAACGGGAGGCGATGACCGTAGCCGACACTGGGTCGACTTTGATGCCGAGCATGGACGCCGACCGCTCGACGATGCCGACGAGGGCGTCCGTCTCGTAGTAGTCGAGCTGTCCGGTGAAGCCGAAGCGGTCGCGCAGCGGACCCGGCAGGAGGCCGGCCCGGGTAGTCGCGCCGACCAGGGTGAACGGCGGGATGTCGAGAGGGATCTCGGTGGCACCGGGGCCCTTGCCGACGATCACGTCGACCCGGAAGTCCTCCATCGCCATGTAGAGCATCTCTTCGGCGGGCCGCGACATGCGGTGGATCTCGTCGAGGAAGAACACCTCGCCCTCGGAGAGGCCGGACAGGATGGCCGCCAGGTCGCCCGCGTGCTGGATCGCCGGGCCCGAGGAGATGCGCAGCGGCACGCCGAGCTCGTTGGCGATGATCATGGCCAGGGTCGTCTTGCCGAGGCCGGGCGGGCCGGAGAAGAGCACGTGGTCCGGGACGCGTCCGCGGCGCTGGGCGGCCGTCAGCACCAGGCCGAGCTGCTCGGCCACCCGCGGCTGACCCTTGAACTCGGCCAGGCTCGGGGGACGCAGCGCCGACTCCGCCACCTTGTCGTCGGTGTGGGCGTGGGGGTCGAGCGGATCGTCCGCGAGCTTGGCCATGGGCTACGACCGCGCCAGCGACCGCAACGCGGCCTTCATGAGGGCGCCCACGCCGAGGCTCGGGTCCTCGTCGGCCAGGGGGCCCACGCGCTCGACGGCGGCGGCGGCGTCCCGGGCGGACCAGCCGAGCGACTCCAGGCCGGCCGCGACCTGGTCGCGCCAGGGGGACGCCGCCGGTGCGGCCTGGGTCGCGGTGCCGGACCCGGCACCCGCGCCGAGGGCGGCGACCTTGTCGCGCAGTTCGATGACCAGGCGCTCGGCGCCCTTGCGGCCGATGCCGGGGACCTTCATCAGCGCGACGAGGTTCTGGGACGCGATGGCGGTCCGGAGCTGGTCGGGGGGCAGCACCGAGACGGTCGCGAGGGCGATCTTCGGCCCGATGCCGGTGGCCGACTGGACGAGCTCGAAGGCGTCCCGCTCGTCGGCGTCCGAGAAGGCGAACAGCGTGAGCGAGTCCTCGCGGACGACGAGCGAGGTGTGCAGCGTGACCGGGGCCCCGATGCGGGTGGCCGCCGTCGTGGCCGGCGTCGTGAGTGCCCGGAGGCCGAGGCCGCCGAGGTCGACCACGATCCAGGTGGTGCCGAGGGCGACGACGGTGCCGGTGACTTGGGCGATCACCCGAGCCTCCTCTCTCGCGCCCGAGCGCGGCTGATCGCGACGCCCTGGGCCAACTCGGCGCGGAGGCGGGCCTGCTCGATGCGGGCGATGGCGGGCGCGCGCCATAAGTGACAGACGGCGAGCGCCACGGCGTCCGCGGCGTCGGCCGGCTTGGGGGCGGCGTCCAGCTTGAGAATGCGCATGACCATGTGCCCGACCTGCGCCTTGTCGGCGCGGCCCGAGCCGGTGAGCGCCGCCTTGACCTCGGTCGGCGTGTGCTGGGCGACCGACAGGCCGGCCCGCGTGCCCACGAGCAGGACGACGCCGGACGCCTGGGCCGTGCCGATGATGGTCGAGACGTCCCGGCGGGCGAAGACCCGCTCGACGGCGATGGCGTCCGGGCGGTACTCGGCGAGGTACTGCACCAGCGAGCGTTCGAGGGCGGCGAGGCGCTGGCCGGTCTCCATGTCCGGCGGGGTCCGAACGACGTCGGCGAGCAGCAGCGTGGGCGTCCGGCCGGGGTCACCCTCGACCACGCCGACGCCGCAGCGGGTCAGGCCGGGGTCGATCCCGAGCACGCGCATCTACATCCTCCGAACGTCTGTTCGTATGTGATGCTATTACTCGTCACCCAGTGCGGCGAGGATTTCCTCCGGCACGTCTTCGTTCGACCACACGTCCTGGACGTCGTCGCAGTCCTCGATGGCGTCGAGCAGCTTGAACAGCTTGGCCGCCTGGTCGGCGTCCGCGATGGCCTGGCTGAACTGAGCCCGGAACTCGGTGTCGGCCGACTCGTAGTCGTAGCCGGCGACCTGGACCGCCTTGCGCACCTCCACGAGGTTGGCGGGGTCGCTGATGATCTTGAAGCTGTCGCCCTCGTCCACGAGGTCCTCGGGCTCTGCGTCCAGGGTGGCCTCGAGGAGGTCGTCCTCGGTGATCGTCTTGGCGCCCTGCTTCTTCGCGACCTCGACGACGCCCTTGCGGTCGAAGACGCGGCTGACGGAGCCCATGTCGGCCATCGTGCCGCCGTTGCGCGTGACGGCGACCTTGACGTCGGCGGCCGAGCGGTTGCGGTTGTCGGTCAGGCAGTCGATGAGGATGGACACGCCACCGGGTCCGTACGCCTCGTAGGTGATGGTCAGGTACTCGACCGACTCGCCGCCGACGCCGGAGCCGCGCTTGACGGCGCGGTCGATGTTGTCGTTGGGGACCGAGTTCTTCTTGGCCTTGTAGATCGCGTCGTAGAGGGTCGGGTTCCCGCCGGGGTCACCGCCGCCGAGCCGGGCCGCGACCTCGATCTTCTTGATCAGGTTCGCGAAGAGCTTGCCGCGCTTCGCGTCGATCGCAGCCTTCTTGTGCTTGGTGGTGGCCCATTTGGAGTGACCGCTCATGGATGTCCCCTGCGTTGCTTCTCGGATTGACCCGGCGAGTCTAGTGCAAACGCGGTTGTGGCCCGGAACAGTGGCCTTGTGCGCCCCGTGATGGATCTGTGGACGCACACCGAGGGGTCCCGGCTGGGGTCGGCGGGGACGGCGATTCACCCGCACTCGCCCTGTTGGCACCCGGCCGCAGGAGCGGCCTCACGGTCGGACCACCTACCCCTGGGTGGCCTGGTACATCCAACCCCCGCGGCTGATGAGCCTGATCAACAAAGCAGCTCACACAATTCTTCGTAGATTCGAATGTAGCCGACTCGGTCAAATGTCGGCGGGCCCCATGCGCGCGATTCGAACGTCCGCAATGCCTCATCTGGAATAGTAGCACCACATTCCTTCACATAGGCGGAAGCGTCATTGCGCCAATAGTAGACACCATCAGACTGAATTGTTGATCCGCCAGCCATGAAGAAGCGATCTCCAACTTCATCTCTCGTGCACTCCATCCAGGCGAGAAAGGTCGGACACCTCTCCAAATAGCTCGCTACCTTGCCCTGCACTTCCCTAGAAGTGAAGCCATTCAAGACCAAACGCTGCGCGGACCAGGAATCGTCTCGATCTATCGGAGCCAGCCCACCAAGCGGACGCAACGGGGTCATCAACTTGCTCCCGGCACTAGGCACGGCAGTTGCGATCGGATTCATTCGCCCAGCAACATCCCTTCCACTTCGTCATCCGGCACATAGAAGGACATCTCCCACGCGGGGACAGCCACCACATCATTCTCCCGGACGACAACTAGACCCATGACGCGTTCCAGATGAATCAGCAGTTCAGCTACGGCAAGTCCGAGCACAGACAGTCCAAGAAGGCGGGGATCGCCCGGGCTGGCGAACTCAAGAATAGACACACGCCCATCGCCATCATAAGTGGCCATTACACCGGCATCAATAAATTGATCAGAAGATGGCGATTTGGACGTCCTGCGGAATTCCCTGAACGCTCCCAAGTGGTGGCGCAGCTCTTGTTGCGTCATGCCCAGTCGGGCAACTCCACAACCGCCTGGATCAAGTATCTCGAAGATCACGAGAGTCCTTTCGAGTAGGCTAACATTTCCGAAATCGCGGAATCATACTTGCCGGGGAACTTGCTGGTCACATCAGCGATATCCATAGCCTGCGCCCCTTTCGAAGCTCCCTTGGGCGATAAGGCTCGCCTGCTCAGCTCGGTATGCTTTCGCGACGTTGGATGAACCCCAACTCGCAGTCAACTGATGATCCGCCTTCGCCATCTGAATTGCCGGGCCATTCAGCTTACTCAGCAGCGACACAGAGTTCGCTGGCATGTGGTGGGCTTCCAAGTCGGCACCCTTCACCAAATCTCCATACCTGCCTCCACTGAAACTCACCTCACTACTCGCGGCCGATTCGCCTTGAACCGCCCCGGCGTGTCCGGAGACTCGCTGGTTTGTTCCTCAGCTTGCTACTGAGGGTTGTTGTTGAGCGTAGTGGACGGTCTCGAGGACGACCGGTGGCATGTCTCCGCAGTACCTGCTGAGGCGGCGGTGGTTGTACCAGTCGACCCATTCAGCGGTGGCGAGTTCGACGGCGTCGACGTTGCGCCACGGGCCGTGGCGGCGGATCAGCTCGGTCTTGTACAGCCCGTTGATGCTCTCGGCGAGTGCATTGTCATACGACGATCCGACGGCCCCGACGGAGGGCTTGATGCCGGCCTCGGCGAGTCGTTCGCTGTAGGCCACGGACAGGTACTGGACGCCGCGGTCGTTGTGGGCCACGAGGTCGTCGAACTGGTCACGGCCTTCTTGTTGCCGGGTCCAGATCGCCTGCTCGATCGCGTCGAGGACCAGGTCAGCGGTCATGGTGGTGGCGACCCGCCAGCCGAGGATGCGGCGGGCGTAGGCGTCAATCACGAACGCGACGAACACCCAACCGGCCCAGGTCGACACGTAGGTGAAGTCGGCCACCCACAGCCGGTTCGGCGCCAGGGGTTCGAAGTTCCGCTTGACCAGGTCGTCGGGCCGGGGACCGGCGCCGGCGATCGTGGTGCGTTTGACCTTGCTGCGGACCGCGCCGACCAGCCCATCTGCCCTCATCAGCCGCTCGATCGTGCAGCGGGCCACACCGATGCCTTCCCGGTTCAGCTGCAGCCATACCTTCCTGGGTCCGTACACCCCGAAGTTGTCGGTGCGGACCCGGCGAATGTGCTCCAGCAGCACCGCGTCGCGTTCCTGTCGGCGGGAGGGCAGCTTGTCCTTCCACTCGTAGTAGGTCGACGGGGCGATCCGCACACCATGCTCGGTGAGCACGGC
>Ga0075152_10002316_pt1 | contig 13528 bp, 15 predicted proteins | sample JI61114C2DNA_FD_70964 | JGI IMG/M metagenome (GOLD analysis project Ga0075152, IMG submission 70964) | Wastewater effluent complex algal communities from Wisconsin, to seasonally profile nutrient transformation and Carbon sequestration -... | ecosystem: Engineered > WWTP > Effluent > Algae...
GCTATAACTATAAGTAGCCTCCTTATTCTTGAGTGCATTTTCCACAGCAGGAAAAAGAACGAAGGATTTAACCCCGAGTTTCAAACAATCTTCTACTTCCTGCAGCAAAAGATCTTCGCTAAAGCGAAAAATGCCTGGCATGGAGTCAATAGGAATTTTTTTGCCAGCTCCATCAACCAAAAAAAGAGGGAATATGAGATTGTCGAGTGAAAGCGAGGTTTCCCTCACCATGTTTCGGATGGTTTCCGACTTTCGATTTCTTCGTGGACGTTGCAGCATAAGTTATTTCATCGCGGCGTCAGCCTTGAGTTTTAAACTATTGAATGATTCTTTTGATTTTTTGATCTCAGCCAGAATTTCTTGATCCTTCGCGTTTTCTCCAAAGGGATTTTCCGAACCGCTCGCCATTTCTTTCAACGTAGGCAACATTTTGAGATTCCCTTTCCAGTCCGTCATTTCTGACTGCAAATTGCTTAGGTAATCAATTTTTTCCTTTGCAATCATAAACGCTTGCATTTTCACAGAATCAGTGCTCAATGTAGAGTCCATTGCCATGGCTGAACGACTTTCATTCCAAATGGCGAGTTTGGCAGTCATTGCTGAATCGAGAATTTTGGCGTCAGTCATGATACCGTCCTGAATGCTGCGCGCTTGTTTAAGCATTTCACTTTCTGACGAAACACACGCGACATAAAGAAGACTAGAGAAGGCAATTGCAAAGAATGTTTTGATCGTTTTCATTTTATGTTGTTTTTATTTTTTGTTTTAGTGGTACTGGATCATGTCCGTGCGAACCCCAAGGATGGCATTTTGAAATTCGTTTTACTCCTAGCCAGATGCCTTTAATAACTCCCCATTCTTGAATAGCTTGCACAGTATATTCAGAACATGTCGGAAGATGTCGGCAGTTAGAGCCCAACCAAGGTGACAGGGTCGCCTGATAAATTCGAATTGGAAAGATGAAAATTTTGCGTAGCATTTTCCCTAAAAGTCGTTGCGAATTTACAATGCTTATGCGAACAACTTATCAGCAATCAAGTAAGTGGCTACAAATCCGGCGAACAATGAAACAGCAATAACCAATGACCTTTTTTTCTTTACAAAAAGTAAAAGAAACGAACTGAGCATGAGAAACGCAGCAATAATGAGAATTTGTCCTGCTTCCACGCCAAGGTTGAATGCCAAAAGCCCCTTTACCATCGAAGAAGTTTCATTGTAAATCATGCGGAAATAACTTGAGAAGCCCATGCCATGAATCAATCCGAAGCAGACAGCGATGATGAAGTGAATAGGGTAAATTTTAGGTGTTTCATGCTTCGCGCGAACAATCGTGCTGATACAAGTTATCAAAATGGTTGTTGGAATGAGCAGCTCAATCAGATTTGATGGAAATCGGATAAGGTCAAAAGCTGCGAGAGCTAGCGTAATGCTATGTCCTACAGTGAACGCAGTGGCAAGCAAAAGAATTTGTTTCCATTCACGAAAACTGAACGGTGCGCTAAGAGCTACGAGGAAAAGCATGTGATCGTAGCCGCCGGGGTCGGTGATGTGTTTTACACCATCTAAGAAATAGGATTGCATACGTGCCTTGGCATTACATCGATATAGATGAATCAAATCGCATCTTGCTAATCCGCCGAGCCATATTGAGTGGTTTCTCCATTCACCGTCACGCTGAATCCATTGTTGCATTCACCACCACCAAAGTCAATCACGCGCGCATCATAATCATCCGGAGTCAATGTCATAGTTCCACTTACAAGCCATCTGCAACCTATTTCGGCTCGCAGAGGCGATGTAATAAGGATGTTGTACAAAACGCCATTTCTATTCACACCTGAACCACTGCCAGTAATTTCGTAAACATCATCCCAAATTGTCAAAGTATTTGAGCCTTCAATCCATGTGCGCAATCGATTGCTATTCCATTCTGCTGTCCACGCATTGCCGGGTGCCGTTATGCTTCCATCTACTACAATCGTAAATGAGGGGTCTCCATTGCCATTCAGGCCGTTGTTCGTGATCACCTTCGTACCATTGAGTTGATATCCATTTACAGTGTAGTTCTGAGGTGTGATGGTGATGACAGTTCCTTCATCCCGGTAACGCCCGGTATAACTGAGCTTGATTTGCCCTTTGCGCATGCGGCCATCAGACGCGACACAATCATCATTCCCAAAGTCGATAAGTACGGTTCTCGGAACACTTGTAGTATCAACAATGATGGTATCGATGCAACCGATTTCATTGTCTCGAATACCAGACTCTGTAGATGAAACATTGTCGGCTACTTTGAACAAGTCTGAGAATAAATTTTCTGCTGTGCTATTGTCGATGGTAATGGTATTGCCCAATTGCTCTTTTCGATCCCTTCTGCAAGAGAGGACAAAAACAGAAATGATTACAACAAAAAGAAATGGTTTTGCGAAGGTTTTCATGATGCGTGATTTATTTTTTTTTCGTAAAAACAGATGTCGAAATCGAATTCATTTTGACTGTCCGCTTTAATGGATTGCAAAGGACTTTTGTTCCAAAGGCTCGAGTCAAATGCTGGGAAATGAACGTCTGCATTCTCAAAAGTAGCATGCACGTGCGTTAAATACATTTCATCTACTAAGTTTTGTTCCAAAGCCATTTTATAGATTTCACCACCACCTATTATGAAAACTTTATCTTCTCCATTTTCTCGCGCCATTTGCAACGCTTCTTGAAGGTTCGTGAATGTGTAGCATTCTTCATACATATAGTCAGGATCTCGGCTGATGATAATGTTGACACGATCCGGAAGGGGGCGGTATTTTTTTGGAATACTTTCGAAACTTTTTCTTCCCATGATGACATAGTGCTTGCGCGTTTGTTGTTTGAAGAATTGCATGTCTTCATTCAGATGCCAAAGCAACTCATTGTTTCTGCCGAGTTCGAAATTTGCACCGATAGCAGCAATAAGCGCCACTTTGGTTTTGTTTTCAGATTCTAGATTTTCGTTTTCCATTGATCTACGATTAAACTGCAACGGCTGCTTTTATATGAGGATGTGGGTCGTAATTTTCAAGGGTAAAATCCTCGAATGTGAACGCAAAAATGTCTTTCACCTCCGGATTTATCTTCAATACAGGAAGCGCACGAAACTCACGTGTAAGTTGTAATTGCGCTTGTTCTATGTGGTTTGAATAAAGGTGAACATCGCCACCTGTCCACACAAATTCACCGGGTTGAAGATTGCACACTTGCGCAACCATAAGCGTTAGCAGTGCATAACTAGCAATATTGAACGGCACGCCCAAAAAAGTATCACAACTGCGTTGATACAATTGGCACGACAATTTTCCATCGGCAACGTAAAATTGGAATAGGCAATGGCACGGTGGGAGCGCCATTTTGTCGATAAATGAAGGGTTCCAAGCACTTACAATGTGCCTCCTGCTATCCGGGTTTTTTCTTAGACCTTCGATGAGATTTACAATCTGATCTGTGCTTGTGCCATCAGGATTTGGCCAAGAACGCCATTGATATCCGTAAACCGGACCTAAGTTTCCATTTTCATCGGCCCACTCGTTCCAAATGCTAACACCATTTTCTTTGAGGTAAGCAATATTTGTTTCGCCTTTCAAAAACCACAAAAGTTCATGAATGATGGATTTTGTATGAAGTTTTTTGGTGGTAAGAAGCGGAAAGCCATCTTGAAGATTGAAACGCATTTGATGTCCAAAAACGCTAAGAGTTCCGGTTCCGGTTCTGTCGCTTTTTTGAGCGCCATTTTCGAGCAAATGCCTCAGTAGATCGTGGTATTGTTTCATGACGCGAAGTTATTTCGCTATACCTCTAGATGTGGCATTTCAAATGTGTGTGTTTTTCACAAGTTTCCACAAAAAGGGACTTCGAAACATGGTAGAAAAGTTCTTCCTTTACGAAACAACCTTGATCAAACGTGCGATTTGACGCGCTTTTGAATGAGCTAATGAAGGGTTGATATCCGTGATGGTCACATGTCCCATTTTTCGAAAAGGGCGTGTGTCGGATTTGCCATAAAGGTGAATAAATACACCAGGCGTGGCCAAAGCTTCCGCAAGACCGGAATAAACAACAGGGCCAGAAAATCCTTTTTCACCCAATAGGTTGATCATAACCGAAGGTAGGAGGAGGGCTGTATCGCCCAGCGGTAAATTTAAAATTGCCCTCAAATGCTGTGCATATTGCGAAGTTGGGCAAGCTTCAATGGTATGATGTCCGCTATTGTGAGGTCGCGGAGCCATTTCGTTGACCAGCACTTCTCCGTTTTTTGTAACAAACATTTCTACGGCCAACAATCCAATGAATTTTGTTTTTTCTACAATGAGGTGAGCAAGACGAATCGCTTCTTTTTCTATAACATCACTTACATTGGCGGGAGAAAAAAGAAATTCTACTAAATTGGCTTCGGCGTTGAATTCCATTTCAACCAATGGGAATGTTTTGACTTCTCCTGAAACATTGCGTGCGATAATAACTGCGATTTCTTTTTCGAAATTGATCATCTCCTCAATCACACTTGGAGCATCGAATGATTCTTTTTGCAATGATTCTGCGCTTCGAATTGCTTGAACTCCCTTACCGTCATAACCTCCACGGCGAAGCTTTTGAATGAATGGTGTCGGCGAATTCAATTTCAATAAGTCCTCACGTGTCTGAACTAAAAAGAATGATGCGGTTGCAATGTGATTTTTTTCGAAAAATTCTTTCTGCAATCCCTTGTCTTGCACCATGCGCAAGAACGAAGGTTCTGGATACACTTTTTTTCCAAGAGAGACAAGTTCGTCCAATGCATCCACATTGACATGCTCAATTTCAATTGTGAGTACATCTACTTTTTTTCCAAACTCAATAACCGTTTGAAAATCCATAAAATCGCCACAGATAAATTCATGTGCAATTTTACTGCAAGGTGCATCTGGAGAGGGATCAAGCACTGCAACGCGTATGTCGAGATTGACAGCTTCTTGTATGAGCATCCGTCCGAGTTGGCCGCCACCCAATATGCCAAGTCTAAAATCTTTTGAGTAGAATGATTTCACTGTGCGAAAATAAATCACAATGTGATTTAGGTTGGAAATCTATTTTCCGATAAGCGGAGAAGCAAAGAGCTGAGTACCGTTGAAATATTACTTCAACAATTCGGCAATCATATTGCGCAACGCTTCTTCGGATTGAAATCCATTAACGCGAGTCGTTTCCACGCCGTTTTTGATGGTTGTTATGACTGGAATGGTCGCCACTTGCAGTTTTTTGGAAAGCGATTTGGCTTCATCTACGTTGATTCGAACTACAGTAATTTTTCCTTGAAATTCTGCAGCGAGTTGATCGAATATAGGCTCCATTTTTTTACATGGGCCGCACCAAGGTGCGTAGTAGTCGATTAGAAGCAGAGAATTTGTTTTAATCAACGCATCATAATCTGATTCAGTGAAGGTGTCAGCTTTCTCTTCTGATGTTTTTACAATATCAAAGTTTTGGTGGCTCCAAGCCATGATGCCGCCGCTCATATCATACACTTTTGTAAAGCCAGATTTTTCCATGAAGGAACATGCATCTGCACTTCGTCCACCTGCTTTACAATAAACAAAAACGGGTTTTGATTTGTCAAGGGCATTTATGCGAGTTTCAAAATCGTCGGCATAGATGTCAATGTTCTGCGCGCCGGCAAGGTATCCTGCGGCAAATTCTTCTGTCGTGCGAACGTCTATGAGTTGTTCATCGCTTGTAGTTTCCAGGAGCTGTTGGAATTCTTTCGCATTGACGTGCTTAATTTCTGTCGCTTTGTTTGATTGTGCGCATGACGCAAGACTAAACGCATACACACATGCACTAATCGCTAATAATATTTTCATGCTCAAATATATTGTCGCAAGACCGACTCTAATTGATCTGCTCCTATAACTCCACTTTTTTTCCACATCACTTGACCATTTTTGAATACTGCCAAGGTAGGCACGCCGCGCACATTGTGCGCTGCTGCCAAAGGTTGATTCTTGTCAACATCAATTTTAATTATCGTGGCTTCGTCCCCTATCTTGGATTTTAATTCTTCTAAAATGGGCTTCATCATTTTACATGGGCCACACCATTCCGCAAAAAAATCGACAAGTACAGGCTTGTTGGAATTAATAAGTTCTTGAAAGGATGTTTTCATTGCTGCAGTTATTTTATTTTTTGTTGAAGACTCATCCAGCCTCCACCGTTGTGAACTTGAGTAAATCCGGCAGCTTTCAGAATGCTCTTCGCAGATGCGCTTCGCATGCCGCTTGCACAGCATGTAATAATTGTATGCTCTTTTTTTAATTTAGTTGACTGTGTGTTGATTGATTGCAAAGGAATATTGATTGCGCCCCGAATATGACCTTGTTTGAACTCATTGTTCGTTCGCACGTCCACAATAGTCGCACCTTGTTTAACTAATTCAGCAAAGTTTGTTTGTTTGATTCCAAAGAGCTTATGTAAGAAAGACATGTTTTTATTTTTTTGATTGTAGTGAATAATTAAGATCCAGCCAAGAACCTTTGTTTTCGCAGTGAATTCCAAGTCTAGTGAGAAATGCTGTTGCTTGTCCGCTTCGGTTTCCACTTGCACAACAAAGCAGAATTGGCGAGCTCATTTTGCGAATTTCTTCTGCTTGATCAGGAATAATTTGCAGAGGGATATTAATGGATCCGGCAACGTGGCCTCCCATAAATTCTTCTCTCGTTCTGACATCAATGATGGTCATGTGTTTGAATTGTTGTGTTGGTTTTTACGTTCTCTTTTTTTCTGAATGAGTCAGAAATAAGTGCCCCTAGTAGTGCTCCATAAAGCGAACTATTGACTGGATTGGAAGTGATTATGCACGTGCCTGTGCTACAGCCAATATTTGCCCAATACAACCACCCAAGAATTGCACCGACTAGCACACCGATAAGTGTGATTCTATACTTTTTGATAAAGAAAGTAAACATGCTCTTGTCTTTATTTTTTGTCTTTTATACTGCATGTGTTAACTCCAAAAGGCATATACAATGGGCACGTACCCATGAGACTAGTAAGTAAGAATATTCCCCCCAGTATTAAGAGCACGACACCAAACGTTCCGGTTACAGTTCCGGAGATGTACAATACAGCGAAAATGATCGCAGCCACTATGCGAATGATTTTGTCTGTGGCGCCCATGTTTTTTTTCATATCATTGATTTATACCGCAAAGGTCCAATCAATAAATAGAAGTTCTGGTGACCATTATCACAGACTGCTTTTAACCAGAATTTCGCCGCGTGCAATTTCGACCTTGCCTTTTTTCTGAAGTTGATGCAGGAGCCGAGTAATAACTTCGCGAGGAGAATTTAGTTCTTGCGCAATTTCATGATGGGTAACTTTCAGGATGTTATTTCCAGTCGCTTGCACGCGTTTTACGAGATAGCTCCATAGCTGTTCGTCAAGATTAGAGAATGAAATCAACTCAATGGTTTCAAGTAGTTCACTGAATCGTTGTGCTTGTGTATCACTGACAAATTTTTTCCATTCCGGATAGCTGGTTAAACTATCAACATAGCGAACAGGTATCATGAATAGGTCTGCGTCATCTTCAACTACAGCTTTTATTTCACTTCGTTTATTCGCTTGACAGCATGACAATGACAACGCACATGTTTCACCCGGGAAAATGTGATAGAGATATTGTTCTTCACCTTCCTGGTTTTGGAGAACAATACGAATGGTTCCTTTCATTACTATAGGAATGTTCTCAATCAAATCACCAGGTTGCATTATGATTGTATTGGCTGGTGCGTGCTTCAATTCTCCGGCCGCTTCAATTTCAGCTAAAAGTTGTTTGTCTTGAAATGTGATCGCTTTCATGAGAGTTTTTTAGAACGTATAGAACGGCATGTTTTGGTTTGCAGTTTGAAAAGCTAAATTTTCACAGTATTGGCGTTGCGAGTGCTCACTTTTTTTCCCAAACGAATAAAGAATTTTTCGAAATATTGATACACGAAATAGCTGCCAACAAGGGTAAAAATGACTGCAGCAATGAATCGAACGCGTTCAGGCAAATGAATAAAATGTTGGCTGATATAAGCGATCAAAAATCCAGTCAGTCGATGAACGATTGGGTGCAGGAGATACACGGAATAACTAGCTTCACCTAACATCTTAAGTCCACGATTGACAATGCCCGGCAGCCGGAAATTGATTTTGTAGAAGCCAATACAAATGAGAAAACAACTTGTCGTCATTGCCATACGCGGCATATCTGTAACAAGGTGAATTCGATCTCCTGTAACAGGGTAAAAAACAAAAAGTAGCACTCCCGCCATGAGCATACCTATCGCAGTGAGCGGCTGAATTTTTTTGTCTCGCAGGAATAGGCCAATCATAAATCCTCCGAGAAACAAAAAGACCTGATTCAATGGATTTACATAATTACGTTTTTGCCCGGCAGCATCGAAAGGTTGAGCCCCATCCACCAAAACAAAAGCAAAATAGATATAGATGAGCAAAAGGATGATGGACAGAGCAATGAATGCAGGCTTCATCTTTTTAGCGAACAGAACGAAAAGAGGGAAAAAAACATAAAAAACGAGTTCGTTACCGATGGACCAAACTCCAATTGCAATTCCATTATCCCAATCAACAAAGCCAAAAAGTCCAGTTAAGTTTAGAATTAGTTTTTTTATTTCAAAAATACCACCATTAAAACAATACACCGATGCGATGGTCGCAAGCCAAAGCAATGGTGCAATGCGAAAAATGCGCTTGATGAAAAAGTCTTTTATATCGCTCCAATCGGGTTTCATTTTGTCGTAGTAGACATAAAACAGCGTCAATCCGCTAAGAACATAAAATATAGAAACACCATAAAGTCCTAATCGACCCATGAATGATTCTGAATTGAACTCGCCCGAAGTCCAAGTCAAAAAATGAAATATCATGATGCCGAAGGCTGCAAGCCCTCGCAGATAATCAAGGTTGTGAAGTCTTTCGTTCATTCGTTGAAAAGTTTATTCAATGTCACGTCATGAAGCACGAATAAAATTTCTCAAAAGGAGGCTTCTTCGTGCTTGCAAAGCATCAATTGATCATTCTTGCCATTCATGCCAAAGAAGTATCTGAACTTTGCATTCCTTTTTACCGAAATACTGTAATAAGGAACGCGAATATAATCTGACGCGCAGTTTGCCTATTTCATCTTCAAAATGCTGAAAAGTAAAACAAGTGGAACACTACCCAAAAGGCGAATGCGTGCAAGCGTTTGACAACGCTAGTTACCTCTGTGTATGCATTACAATAAATCGCTGGAGTTGGATTTTATTGTCAGTGAAGCATTCCAATACATATGTTCCATTCGCTATATCCTCAGTATCTATCTTGAAATTGATTAAACCCAATGTTCCTCCTTCCTGCACAATTCTTCCATCCATGTCCATGATTCTCCATGCGTCAGTTTTGGAATTGGTTCGAATGTTTAGGCAATCATCACCAGGATTAGGGAATATTTCCATAGTTCCTTTTTCTGATTCTGTAACACTCAGCACGTTGACAATTGTGATAGTGCTTTCGGTGTTGATCCATTGGTTGATTTGATCACTTGACAAACCGAGCAAAATGGTTTCATCGGTCTCATCCAACATGTCAGGTAAAATTTCGATGGAGAAAGTTTGAGTGGAGTTTCCCGATGGAAATTGTACTATAACGGGCCATGTTGAATTGAAGTCAACACCATTCTCAGCAGTCCCTCCAATTTCATTGATTACAATCGAAGTTGGATTGATAATGTCGAATGCTTGCAGCTCTAATTGAATTGTTCCTGCATTTTCAAGTACCGAAGTGGAAACGTTCACGAAGCCCGCACTTGGAATCAACGAAGATTCACAGTTCAAAGCGTCATGTGCACCTAAATGAGAATAGTCTGTTGGCTCAAATGACAACCATTGACCTGTAACGATTGGCCAATTTGAATTGGGTGAAATAACCTCGTTGCGGCGCACAAGGTCATGATTTGCAGCGCCAGTATTGCCGAATAGCCAACCTTGATTTCCTGGATCTTCGCCTATAACTCCTATGACATCCACCACGGTTTCTTGCCATACTAATTCGATCGCATCGTTTCCACTGAATGTAGCAACTTCATGTAGAGTATCAGAAAACGCTAAAATTTCCGGTGCAGTTTGACTTTGACCATTGCCCGATGAAACGATTAAAAACACGTCCTGCGATGAGAGAATGCCAACGGGTTCTAAAACAAATGATGGTGTGATTGAACCATTCGAATACATTCTAATTGAATAGTCAGAAAGATCGATGTCACCATTGGTTGGATTGTAAAGTTCTAGTGCCTTGTTGGATTGTGAGTCTTCAAGGTACTCGGAAAAGAATAGGTAAGTGCACGATGGTGTTGTTGAGCAGTCATGCACGATTACTTCGACCGAATTGGATGTAAACTCAATGCATCCGTTGGAGAGTATTTCTGAAAGAGGCAATCCAACGCTCGTTGTTGTTGAGATTAAATCTCCAAGATGAGAAATGCCATAAATGTGATAGTTCCCTATCGCCAGCATAGAAGTGAAGAATGTGCCTTCTGAAATGGAGATAATAGTATCCGTTAAATCAGTGAGCACATAATGATATTGATCATTAACTGAAGCACCGGTGTTTTGCATCGTTAATGTCATTTCTGAATCTGCACAAATTGAAATGATCTCAGTTCCGTCTTCAAGCATAACATCGCCAGCGTTGCATCCTGTCAATGTGCATGCAGATCTGATTACAGTAATAAAATTCGATGACAATGAAGCGCAACTATCGGACGCGATATCTAAAACTGAGGCTCCAACTTGAATCGAATCTTCGTTGAGTGTGCCTGTGTAAGACAAACCCCAAATTCGAAACGTACCAACGCCGTTGGCATCGAGATTCAATGGTGAATTCGAAAGTATCTCAACAATTGCGTTCGTGGAGTTGGTAACTACAAAAGCATAGTTCGCTTCTGTCATTGTTGTGTTATAAGCTATGTCAATTGGGGTGTTTGTTAGATCAGCACATTGGTTTACGGGACCTTGCAATGAAATGAGTGCGATCGTTCCTCCGTCACAATTGGGATCATTCGCCAAGATGGTTATTGTCAATGTTTGAGTGAGCCACGTAACAAGATCGGCTGACGATAAACTGAGAATAATCGTTTCGTCATTTTCCAATTCGATGTCATCAATGAGTTCAAGACTCAAAAGCTGTGAGATGTTCGTTCCATCAAAAGTGAAACTAACAGGACTTGTAATTGTGTAGTCACTTGCGCCAGCACTTCCTGACATCACCGAAACTTGCAGTGTAATAGGAGTCGTTACATTGATGCTTTGTATTTGAATTGAAAGAATTCCATCATTTTCGTTCACTGAAATTGAAGACGTAGCGAAACCAGCCAAAACGTCTGAAGCACATGTGTTGAAACTATGATTTCCTAGGTAAGAATAATCTGTGCTTGCGTTGACGATCCATTGCGTTTCGCTGAGTTCCCAAATATTCATCGGTGATTGTATCTCTGGTTTTCGAACAAGGTCAAAATTTCGTGTGCTTCCTGCACCAACAGGCCATCCGCTTTGATTGCCTGGATCTTCTCCAACCATTCCTATTACATCGATCACCGTTTCATTGAGTCTTAACTCAATTGCATCGTTGCCAGAAAAATTGGCGACAACATCCAGTACATCCGCCAATGCCAGCACTATCGGATCGGCCAGTCCGTTGCCATTTCCCGTGCCTGGGTTCGCAATTACAAATGTGCCTAAAGGGTCTATGCTTCCGCTCAATTGCAATGTGCTTGATGGTGTCAATGATCCATTTGCATAAATGAAAATGGAATATTCCGCAAGGTCAACGGGCAACAATGTTGGATTAAATAATTCGATTGCTTTCGTACCATTGTTTCCTTCCAGGTACTCTGAAATAAATACTGTGTTGCAGGGCTCATTCGCATTGCAATTGAAAACAGTTATTTGGTAGGTGTTGGATGAAAATTCAGAACATGTTTCTGCTGCGATGAAGGCTACGTCGGCTCCTGCTAGAAGCATCGCAGGATCAATAGATCCAATGAACGAAAGACCATGTACTAGATAATTGCCCGTTAAAAGGGTACTTGTATTCAAGGTCGTATGAAATGTATCTATCACAATATTCGTTAGGTCGGTCAAGATGTACAAGTAATCTGCGTCTTGCGAAGTCGATGTAGTAATCATGGAAATCTGATCTTGTTGTGCTGCGCAAAAAGCAATAGACGTATTGGAATCTTGGTCACTAATCTCGCCACCGATGCATCCTCCACAACTTGTTACAGTCACTGCAACTGGATTTGTAGTAAATGAAATACAAGCATTTGCGAGCATTTGGTCAAATGGCAAACCAGGAAGTGTTGTTTCGGTTTGAAGTATACCAGTATATGCGAAGCTATAAACCAAGTATAAACCTTGTGTCAGACCTGCAAAGTTGAAAGAATCGGATGGAAGGACTTCAATGATTTCACCGCTTGAACTCGTTATTACAAAGCCGAATGAATCACCGTATGCGGAATCATCTTGAATGAAATGTTCTATATGAGATTCAAGATTATCACACAAAGTGATCGTTGAAAGAAAGTTCTCATTCGTCACTGCACCTGCAGCACATAGCGGTTGATTCCAAAATCCTGGAGTAATTTCTTGTAAGACAAAAGTGGAATTCTCGAATGCATTGCCACCGTCCGGAAGTCTTGATATGGAAAGATCTGTTCCCGATTGCTGCACTGTTTCATCCAATTGAACATATCCAGGCACAAATGAATCAAGTCCAAGTCCAACAATGAGATTTGTTGCAGTCGCATCAGCCGTTCCATAAACCGCGGCATCAATGATGTCATTGGAACTTGGCGCGCTTCCATTTGGAAAGTCAATTTCGTCTGCATTATAAATGGCAACTCCGTCTTGGCCATTCTGAAAAGTGGCGTTACCAAAAACAAGATCAACATTCAATGTATTGGCATTGCCAATAACAAAAAAACCATTCTCATCTAATGTGTATCCATCAAGATCAAAGGCTGCATAACTTTGACCAGAAGTGCCATCATAAAAGACAATCACTAAACTATCAAGGAGTGCATTTGGACTACCAAAAAACTCAATAAATTCCTGCGTGTCAGGTCCGCCCGGATTATCGCAGTTGATTTCATTTATAACTATGGAGGCAACATCTTGGCAGAACGCTCTTGAAGTCGAAAATAGGAAGATCAATAAGAATAGTCTTTTCATGAGCATTTTTAGTTTTTTTAAAACGAACTAGTGTCAAGCGCTAAATGGATAGCGGATTTCCGGACGTTCATTTCAAACCAATTCAGCTACAAATGGAACTTTCTTGGTATGAAATACGAATTTAATCTTGCCGAATTTTCAGCATTCCTTGCCTGCGCTAAATTACATTTGAATTTTTAACAACAAATCCACGATGTTTGATCGGAAATTTTGAAATCAATAATAATTATGACGAAAACTTTACGCAGTGTTAC
>Ga0075152_10002317_pt1 | contig 13526 bp, 13 predicted proteins | sample JI61114C2DNA_FD_70964 | JGI IMG/M metagenome (GOLD analysis project Ga0075152, IMG submission 70964) | Wastewater effluent complex algal communities from Wisconsin, to seasonally profile nutrient transformation and Carbon sequestration -... | ecosystem: Engineered > WWTP > Effluent > Algae...
TAAAATAAATATTAACATTTTGTATACCAGCTATTTAAATATAAATAAAAAATAATTTAATTTAATTATAAATAATAAATTTTATGTGATAAAAAAATGAAAATCTATTTGCTAAATTTGCAACTTAAAAAATATCATTATCTAATGAATAAAATAAGAATCACAAAACAGTTTAGTTTTGAAACTGGTCATGCTTTATATGGATATGACGGAAAATGTAAAAATGTTCATGGACATAGTTATAAATTGTCGGTTACGGTAATTGGATGTCCTATATTAGATAATAATAATGTAAAGTTTGGAATGGTTATAGATTTTTCTGACCTAAAGAAAATAGTTCAGGAAGAGATTGTCAATCAATTTGATCACGCAACTGTTTTTAATGGCAATACTCCACATATTGATTTAGCAAATGAATTAAAAACCCGTGGGCATCATGTGATTGTAGTTGATTATCAGCCTACAAGTGAAAATATGGTAATTGATTTTGCTGAAAAAATTAAACGCCGTTTACCTCAAAATATAAATTTATTTTCATTAAAATTACAGGAAACTGAAAGTTCTTTTGCGGAATGGTTTGCAAGCGATAATTTATAGTTTTTATTTTATTGGCTGAAAATAATTTATATTTGCACCTATTATTATATAAAAAACACATCATAAGTTAATGAATAACAATAATAAAGAAGACTGGGATTTAGTAATAAAAGGACATACTGGACTTTTCGATATCAAATTTAGAGATTTATGGCATTATCGAGATTTACTTTTTTTGTTTGTAAAACGAGATTTTGTTTCGTTTTATAAACAAACCATTTTAGGGCCTTTATGGTTTTTTATTCAGCCTGTTTTTACAACTATTGTTTTTACATTTGTGTTCGGAAATCTTGCAGGAATAAGTGCTGATGGTGTTCCGAGAACTTTATTCTATTTGTCTGGAATTACTGCTTGGAATTATTTTTCGGATTGTTTGACAAAAACAAGTACTGTTTTTAAAGATAATGCCAATATTTTTGGAAAAGTTTATTTTCCTAGATTAATAATGCCGTTGAGTATTGTTGTGAGTAATTTGGTTCGTTTTGGTGTTCAGTTTTTATTATTTCTATTTATGATGGGATATTTTTATATATTTCCATCACCAAATACCGAATTTCATATTACTTCTGCAATATTTTTCTTTCCTATATTAGTATTATTAATGGCGTTATTAGGTCTCGGAATGGGATTAATTATCACTGCAATTACTACAAAATATAAAGATTTAACATTTTTAATAACTTTTGGTGTACAATTATTGATGTATGGAACAACCGTAATTTATCCATTAAGTGCAGCACCCGAGAAATATAAAAGATACATCGAATTAAATCCGATGACTGGAATTATTGAAGCTTTTAGATATGCTTTTTTAGGAAAAGGAACTTTTACCCCTTGGAGCATTGGTTATTCTGCAATTATTACAATAATCGTTCTGTTTTTTGGGATACTAATTTATAATAAAACAGAAAAGAACTTTGTAGATACGATTTAGAAATTTTATAATTTAATTGTGATTTAATAAAAAATTAATACTTTACTTTTGCCATAAAAATCAGTTAAAAATGTCAAACAGCCTTGTTATTATTCCTACTTATAATGAAATAGAAAATATCGAATCGATTATTCGAGCAGTATTTTCATTGCATAAAACTTTTGATTTACTGATAGTTGATGACAATTCACCAGACCATACTGCAAAAAAAGTTGTTGAATTGCAAGAAGAATTTCCTAATCGATTGTTTCTTGAAAACGGCACAAAAAAATCTGGCTTGGGAACTGCTTATGTAAGAGGTTTTCGTTGGGCATTATCTAAAGAATATGAATATATTTTTGAAATGGATGCTGATTTTTCTCATAATCCTAACGATTTAGAAAAATTGTATGATGCTTGCCATTTTGGCGGTGCTGACTTGGCCATTGGTAGTCGATATGTTACAGGAGTAAATGTAGTAAACTGGCCGTTAAGTAGGGTTTTAATGTCTTATTTTGCTTCAAAATATGTAAAAATGATAACTGGTATGAAAATTCACGATGCTACGGCAGGGTTCGTTTGTTATAATCGTAAAACTTTGAAAATCATAAATATAGATAAAATAAAATTTATCGGTTATGCCTTTCAAATAGAGATGAAATATAGAACTTTTGCAAAAAAATTAAAAATCGTAGAAGTTCCTATTATTTTTACCGATAGAACAAAAGGACAATCAAAAATGAGTAGTGCTATTTTTAAAGAAGCAATTTTTGGAGTAATTTCTTTAAGAATTAAAAAGTTTTTTAATCAATTATAAAATGAAATATATATATGTCCTTTTAGCTTTGATGATTTTAAGTTGTTCAAATTCTCCCGTAAAAAAACCCGAAAATTTGATAGACAAAGATATTATGGTAAATATTTTATATGATTTATCAATTATAGAATCTTTAAGAAATACGGGGTACAGTGGAGGATTCCAGCCAATGGAAGCCAATAATTATATTCTAAAAAAATACAAAATTGATAGTTTGCAATTTGCACAAAGTAACAAATATTACGCATCTGATGTAAAAAACTACAAAAAAATGTTTGAAACTGTAAATGATAGGCTAACTCAAAAAGATGCCGAATTAACAGAAAAATTAATTAAAAAAACAGGAAAACAAGTTGCCCCTGCTGCTAATGATTTATAATAAAACCAACAAATGATTATCGTTTTTTTGATAGGCTTTTTTGCAGCCACAATAGGTATAGCTTTACCTGGTTTGATAAATATGACTGCTGCAAAAATAAGTATGCAAGACGGTAAAGAAAGAGCGTTATCTTTTGTGTTTGGTGCATTATTTATTATTGTTATTCAAACCTATTTAGCTATAGTTTTTTGTAAATTTATTGCCAGTAATCATGCTGTTTTACAAGTAATTAGAAAAACTGGAGTAATTATCTTCTCTTCCCTGACTATTTATTTTTTGTTCTTTGCAAAAAAATATAAGTCTAATCCAAAAGGTATAAAAATTCGTAGTAAATCCAGTCGTTTTTTTCTCGGAATGTTATTATCTTCGCTTAATTTTTTTCCTATTCCTTTTTATGTTTATGTAGTTTTAAGCCTATCAACTGCAGGATATTTTGATTTTAAAAACATTTCTGTCGCAACATTCTTATTAAGTGTACTTTTAGGCTCCTTTGTTATGTTTAATTTTTATATTAATTTTTTCAAGAAGATTGAAACCAAAACTGATTTTTTCTTTAATAATATGAATAAAATAATTGGTACAGTAACCGGAATTGTTACTATAATTTCGTTGGTAAAAATTTTAAACTAATTACAAAATGAATTCCAATTTTTTTGACCGTGTTTATGCTGTTGTTAGGCAGATTCCTTATGGGAAAGTAACCAGTTATGGTGCTATTGCAAAAGCATTAGGAACAGGAAAATCAGCAAGAATGGTAGGCTGGGCAATGAATGCAAGTCATAATATGGATGATATTCCTGCACATCGAGTGGTAAATCGCAATGGATTATTAACAGGAAAAATGCACTTTGACGGCACAAATTTAATGCAACAACTTCTTGAAAGCGAAGGTATTATAGTAATTGACAATCAAATTGCTGATTTTGAAAAACATTTTTGGAATCCAGAAATTAAAAGTTAGTTTTTCTGAAAAAAACTTCTGGGTAAATTATTATTTTCACAATATAAATAGGTGCATTAAATGCCGCTTTTAAATTAGCTTGTCTGTTTATCAAGTTTCTGTATCCAAAACCTGTCCCAAGACCTATCCAATCATTAATTTTATATCCTGCCTGACCTGATATTTCATTTACCAACAGACCAACATTTACATCACTTACAATTTCGTCGTTAATCTCCCGAGTAAAACTCGGTTTTCCGTAGCCAATTTGCTCGGTTACAAAACATTCCCAGTTTTTGTCTTTATATAAAATCCAGTCGTTAAAAAGGCTTATGTACCAAAAATTAACCGTATTTGTTTCTTCTTTTTCTGTCTTTTTATTAAAATATTGAATCGTTACAGGGTTTGTAATAAACGAAACTCCGAGTCCAAAACGGGTGCTATTTTTGTATTGGATTCCTGCTTTTGCTCCAAAAATAGTAATATCATTTTTTGAAATGCTTGAAAATCTATTGTCAAACTGAAAGGCAAATTTCCATTTTTTAACCTCATTATCTTGCGAAAAAACAGATATTGATAAAAATATTAATAAAAAGAAACTTACATTTTTTATTTTAAACATTGTTGTTTTTTTAGATTTTATAGGTTAGACTACATTTTGAATAAAAGTTTAATTTTAGAAGAAAGTTATTTTTTTAAACTCCTGTTTTCAAAACTTGAAATATCTATAACCGACTCTAAATCAACATCAAAAGATATATTTACGCTGTCACCAACAATAGTTACAGGTAGCTCATTTGATAATTGAGAGGATCCTACAAAAATGTTTGGGAAATCTTTTACTTTAAAATAATAGAAACTATTTCCATTTTTAACATCGTTTTGAATTCTGGTAATGATAGATTTTAACTGCTTTTTAGTCGAAACGCTGTTTGCATTTATTTTATTATCTGCAGAATTATAAACATTTTTGTATGAAGTTAAGGTTTCTCTCATTGTATTGCCAACACCAACAATAGTATAATCGGAAATGGCAACCATTGCAAACATTTTTACTAATCCGCCATTGTCTTTAAGGGTCATTACATAGGTTGGAATATTATTTATATTATATGGTATTGGTAGTGAGGCTGTATATCCTTTTTCTTGAACTTTTCCTTGTGCCGAACTCTGTGCGGCATATTCTGTTGCTCCGCTTTGTTTGTAAAAAGTAGTTTCCTTGGTTCGGGTATCTACTAAAACAAAACCAACCGCCGATTCATCTTTTCCGACAGAAGTTAATCCTGTGTACCAATATGATTTATGATTTTGTCCATAAACCAAAGTTAATCCTTCTGTAATTTGAAGTTTATTTGAGTTAGAAAAATTCCAATATCCGTTCACTAACTCGCCCCAATCATTTAGTTGGTTTTCTATAAAAGCAATTGGTTGTATTCTATCTACCCATAACGGGGTTTTTGCAATAGAATATTCGGAAATTTTACCCGTTTGTGCATCTAAAATAATTGTTCCAATAGCATCGTTTGCTGAAAAACCAATTTTTTTTACATATTTTGTAACTATCCAAAACGGATTTCCTTTATCGTCAATTTCAAAACTAAAATCGGTTAAACCAGCCGTCATATAGCCATTAAAATACAAATGTCTTTTTATATCAGACTGAAAATAAGCTCCTTGCTGATATTTAATTTTTACCGCTTTACCCTCAATATTTTGTACTAATTTTACATCTCGCTCATTAGTTGCTGATACCATTACATATCCTGCGGTGCCTTCTTTATTGTTGAGCCACTTAAAAAAACCTGAATGCAAAAGCGGTGCAACCCAGTATAAATCATTGTTTACTTTTTGAATACAAAACTCGCCTAACTCTACCTGACTGCCTAAAGCGGGTTGTGATCCTAATATTTTTTCTCCTAAAAGATGTGCTAAATTCTCATCTACTACTCTAATTTTATCAATAGAAATGGGTGCAATGTGGTTAGATATATTTTCTCCGTTTTTTACATTTCCTATCAGTTCCTGATAGGATTTAGTGTGCAACATCTTTGAACTTGTAATAATTGGCAAAGCAATAATATAAAAAAGTAGCCCTAAAATTAAGAAAATAAAAATTTTATTTGGTTTCTTATTAATTCTTACTTGTTTGTATTCTGTTGATAATGAAATACCTGTAAATTGAATCATATAAAAAACAATCAAGACCAATACAATTATAGGTACTTGCAGAAAACCATAATTAAATACAGGCATAAAGAAATAAATCATCAATAGTGCTAACACTGTTATAAGAAGGAAAGGGGTAATTTTTTTCATCTGTTTATTTAATTTTTTATTAATTGGAAGGTGGAACACTCATAATCAAATCCTTGTGTGTTGGAAAATTTCCATCATGGGCGTTTCATTTTATTTGAAGATTAAAATTCTACAATTATACGCAAAAAGTTAAGTAATGTTACAAATAAAACAGACAATAGTTTTAAATTTTTATAAATTAAACTACTTTTGTGTTTTAATTTTTTAAATAGAAGCTATGAAAGCATACATATTTCCAGGTCAAGGAGCTCAATTTACAGGAATGGGCAAAGAATTATATGAAAATTCTGAATTAGCCAAAACAATGTTTGAAAAAGCCAATGAAATTTTGGGTTTTAGGATTACAGATATTATGTTTAACGGTAGTGCCGAAGAGTTAAAAGAAACTAAAGTTACGCAACCTGCCGTTTTTTTACACTCGGTTATATTAGCAAAAACAATAGAGAATTTTAAACCCGAGATGGTTGCAGGTCATTCACTTGGCGAATTTTCAGCATTAGTTGCCAGTGGAGCATTAAGTTTTGAAGATGGTTTACAATTAGTTTCAAAAAGAGCATTAGCCATGCAAAAAGCTTGCGAAATTACACCATCTACTATGGCGGCAGTTTTAAATCTTGAAGATAAAATTGTGGAAGACATTTGTGCCTCTATTGATGGGGTTGTGGTTGCTGCAAATTATAATTGTCCTGGTCAATTAGTAATTTCTGGCGAGTTTACGGCTGTTGAAAAAGCTTGCGAGGCGATGAAAGCTGCTGGTGCAAAACGGGCATTAATATTGCCTGTTGGCGGTGCTTTTCATTCGCCAATGATGGAACCAGCCCGAGAGGAACTAGCAACAGCAATAGAAAACACAACTTTTTCAAATCCTATATGTCCTGTTTATCAAAATGTTACGGCAAGTGCTGTTTCTGATGCCGATGAGATTAAGAAAAACCTCATCATTCAGCTAACTGCTCCTGTAAAATGGACACAATCTGTAAAACAAATGATTGCTGATGGTGCAACTTTATTTACCGAAATTGGTCCTGGAAAAGTTTTAACAGGATTGGTTAATAAAATAGATAAAGAGGCTGTTGTTGCTAATATCTAAATCAAATCTATTGAAAAAAATATTACCCGTATTTTCTTATTTATTCCATCCAATATTTATTCCAACAATGGGATGTGTATTGTTTTTTTATATAACCAAAGGTTATTTTTTTGCAACAAAATTTGAAGTACTTTTAATTTTATTTCAGGTGGTTTTGCTTACCGTTTTTCTTCCAGTATCCTTTTATTTTTTATTAAAATCTTTTGGAATGGTAGATACTATAATGATTTTAAACCTCTCTCAACGAAAAAAACCATTAATAATCCAAGCAATATTAATACTTATCCTAATTAAAGAAGGTGCTATTGAAAATAGGATTTTTGAACTTTATTATTATTTTTTGGGTGGTTTTTTAAGCACTATTTTTATACTTATTTTTCTTTTTTTTAAAATAAAAATAAGCATCCACATGGTTGGTATGGCGTCTTTATTGTTTTTTGTTGTGGGTTTAAGCCTTCATAATTATACTAATTATATCGAGCTAATTTCTTTTTTGTTACTACTAACTGGTTTTGTAGCCTCGTCAAGGCTTTTGATGAAAGCCCATACAAATAAGGAGTTGTTTTTTGGTTTTGTATCAGGAATGATATCGCAGGTTGTTTTTTGGTATTTTTGGTTATAAAAATTCCCCTTCGGGTTTTTCTTTTAAAGTATAATTCAAAAAAGAAAAATCCGAAGGGGAAATATTTTACAATTACCACACCTTTTTATCAGTCCAACAATTTTTTATTTAAAAGCCTTTTCACCAGGAAAATAAGCCATATCGCCCAGTTCTTCTTCTATTCTTAATAATTGATTGTATTTTGCCATTCTATCAGACCGAGAGGCTGAACCTGTTTTTATTTGTCCGCAATTTAAGGCAACTGCCAAATCGGCAATGGTATTGTCTTCTGTTTCGCCCGAACGATGACTCATTACAGAGGTATAACCTGCTCGATGTGCCATATTTACTGCCGCAATGGTTTCGGTTAAAGTGCCTATTTGGTTTACTTTTACTAAAATTGAATTGGCAATACCTTCATTAATTCCTCTCGAAAGTCTTTCTACATTGGTTACAAATAAATCATCTCCTACTAATTGTGTTTTGGCTCCAATCTTTTCAGTCAAGTATTTCCAACCTTTCCAATCATCCTCATACATCCCATCTTCAATCGAAATAATTGGATAATTAGCTGCTAAATCGGCTAAATAATCGGCTTGTTCCTCACTGCTTCTTATTTTTCCTCCAGCTCCTTCAAATTTTGTATAATCGTATTTTCCATCTACATAAAATTCTGATGCGGCACAATCTAATGCTATCATTACTTCGTCGCCAAATTTGTATCCTGCATTTTCGACTGCTTTTTTAATAGTGTCTAATGCGTCTTCTGTTCCGCCTGCTAAATTTGGTGCAAAACCACCCTCATCCCCTACTGCTGTTGATAAACCTCTATCATGAAGCACTTTTTTTAGGTGATGAAAAATCTCCGTCCCCATTTGCATAGCGTGTGTAAATGAAGTTGCTTTTACGGGCATAATCATAAATTCCTGAAATGCAATTGGTGCATCGGAATGAGAACCTCCATTAATAATATTCATCATCGGAACGGGCAATGTATTAGCCGAAACCCCACCAATATATCGGTATAATGGCAATCCAAGCTCGTTTGCAGCGGCTTTTGCAACGGCTAATGAAACCCCCAAAATGGCATTTGCTCCAAGATTTGATTTATTTGCCGTACCGTCTAATTCTATCATCATTTGATCAATTAAATTTTGTTCAAAAACCGATGTTCCTAAAAGTGCTTCTGCAATTTTTATATTTACATTTTCAACCGCTTTCAGAACACCTTTTCCTAAAAATGAAGAACCGCCATCTCGAAGTTCAACCGCCTCATGCTCGCCAGTCGAGGCTCCAGATGGCACCGCAGCACGACCTAAAACACCGTTCTCGGTAACTACATCTACTTCTATCGTTGGATTTCCTCTTGAATCAAATATTTGTCTTGCGTGAATTTTAATAATAATACTCATAATAAATTGTTGTTTTTAAAAAATTAGTAAAAAATGTTTCTATACCTATAAGATATATAAAATAGTCAATTCATCTGTCCTGCTGTATTTTTTAGCAATATTATTCTAATTGGTATTATTTATCTAATTGGTATTATCGTTTACAAATATAAATGTTTTGGCTTAAAATTTGAAAGAAAATCTAAAAATATTTACGAAAACGATTGCAAAATGATTGATTTTTTATTCCTTAAAAAGAAATAAAAACACTCCCATCTGTCCTGCTGAGCGAAGTCGAAGCATGAAGCGTCTTCGACTTCGCTCAGACTGACAAATATAATTTTTAGTAATCCTATAAATTTTATTAATGGTCAAATTGATAAAATTTGTCCATAATAAAATCAACTTTGCTCGGGACGGAGTTTACTTTGGTCGGTACAAAGTTAATTTTGGTTAGGACGGAGCTTATTTTACTCGGGACGGAGCTTACTTTGGTTAGGACGGAGCTTACTTTGGTCGGGACGGAGCTTACTTTGTTCGGTACATTGTTTATTTTGGTCAGGACGGAGCTTACTTTGCTCGGTACGGAGCTTACTTTGGTCAGGACGGAGCTTACTTTGCTCGGTACATTGTTTATTTTGGTCGGGACGGAGCTTACTTTGCTCGGGACGGAGCATTTTAGGAAGGGACAGAGCATTTTAGGAAGGTTTGACCAGCAATAGCAAGGGTTTCTTAATTTCGAATTTTTCCTTAAAAAATGAAAAAACTATTAATAGATGCCTCCTCATTCCCCATTCGCTAATTATCTCATTCGCTAATTATCCAACTATCTGATTTTAATTGTAAATTTGCTCACCATAAAACACACAACACAATGACACAAGCCTCATTTTCAATATACGACGCATCGGCAGGGTCTGGAAAAACCTATAACTTGGTAAAAGAATACCTAAAAATTATTCTGACCTCAAAAACTCCAGATGCTTATCGGAATATTTTGGCAATAACCTTTACAAACAAAGCGGTTCACGAAATGAAATCTAGAATTGTGGGCAGTTTGTCTCAATTTACTACCGATAATCCGAGTTCAAAAACCCTCGATTTGATGCAAGATTTAGCCACCGATACCAAAATGTCATTAGCTGCCATTAAAACCAAATCGGAACAAATTATCAAACATATTATTCATAATTATGCCGCTTTTGATATTTCAACTATTGATAAATTTACACACAAAGTTATTCGTGCTTTTGCCCACGATTTAGGATTATCAATGTCGTTCGAGGTCTCGTTAGATACTGAAAACCTGTTAATTGAAGCCGTTGATGGGATAATTGCACAAGCAGGTGAAGATGCCGTTTTAACTCAATTATTAGTCGATTTTACACTCGAAAAAGCCGATAACGACAAGTCTTGGGATATTTCGAGAGAAATTTTAGAAACAGGACGGTTGGTTTTAAATGAAAATAACAGAGCTGAAATTGCCAGTTTTGAAGGAAAAAAAATAGCGGATTTTATTGAAATTAAATCCAAATTATCCGAAATAGTAAAAGCGTTAGAGGCTAAAAATTCAGGTTTAGGAAATCAAATATTATCAATAATAGATACCCATAACATTAATCATCAATCTTTTTCCAGAGGCACTTTTATAAACCATATTCTATACATTATTAGCGATGATCATCGGGCAAAAAACTATACATTTGATACCATAGAAGCTGTAAAAATTAATAAATCGGCAAAAGATATTACGCAAATTCATAGCATTTTACCCGAAATTTTGAATCTATTAGCAATTGTTTATAAGAACAATGAAACAAAGGATTTTTACACCGCTTTTTTAAAAAACATTACACCCTTATCTTTATTAAATACAGTTTCAAATGAGCTGTCAAAAATTCAAACCGAGAAAAACATCCTTTCAATTTCTGAATTTAATGCCTTAATTTATAACGAAATACAAAACCAACCTGCACCATTTATTTATGAAAAATTAGGCGAACGGTACCGCCACTTTTTTATTGATGAGTTTCAGGATACTTCGGAAATGCAATGGAAAAATTTAATTCCACTGATAAATAACGCTACCTCATCGAGCGAAATTAATGGCGAAAAAGGGACTCTTATGATTGTTGGCGACCCCAAACAATCTATTTACAGATGGCGTGGCGGAAAAGCAGAACAGTTTATTGCCTTATCAAAAAACGAAAATCCGTTTAACAATCCTGATAAAGAAGTAATAATATTAGATAAAAATTATCGTTCGTATTCTCAAATTATTGAATTTAACAACGCTTTTTTCTCTGGATTAGCCAATGAATTTACGAATGAAGATTATAAAGATTTATACGAAAACCATGTAAAACAAGAAACAAACAATAAAAAAGGTGGTTATGTAAACCTTTCATTTATTCCAAAAATTGAAGCTCCAGAAACCGATGAGGAACCAAGAGACAAAGACGATTTATATGTTTTGGCAACTTTAAACACCATCAAAAAAGTTGTTAATCAAGGTTTTAAATACCATGATATTGTAGTACTAACCAGAAAAAAAGATCAAGGAATTGCGGTTGCAAATTATTTAACCGAGCAAGGTATTCCGATATTATCATCGGAAACTTTAATGATTGCAAATGCCACCGAGGTTCGTTTTATTATTTATTTACTTAAATATTTAAAAAACAGTGCCGATAAAGATTCTAAAGCTCATTTTTTAGAATATTTGGCACAAAACATACAGAAAACAATGGCTATTCATGACTTTATTGCCCAAGGAATGGCTTTAGAAAACGAAAATGAATTTGAAATTTGGCTTACTAATTTCGATTTGAATCTTAATTTTTCAAATATACGAAAGAAAAATCTGTATGAAATTACTGAAAAAATGAGTACAATTATCAATACTAACAACTCATCGGCATATCTTCAGTATTTTTTAGATATTGTTTTAGAAAGAGATATCAAATATCAATCTGGCATCTCTGATTTTTTAGATTACTGGGATAAAAATTCGGATAAATTTAGTATTCCATCGCCAGAAGGCACAAATGCGGTAAGAATTATGACCATTCACAAATCAAAAGGATTAGAATTTCCTGTCGTTATTTTTCCTTATGCCGAACAAGATTATAACCACAAACCGAAAGATAAAATATGGTTGAATACTCCAGAAGAAACCATCGGTTTGCCCAAAGTTTTAATTGATAATTCGAAAGCAATTGAGGGTTTTGGTGATGAGGCAAAAGCTACTTATATTGATAAAAAACAAGAAGAATTGCTTGATAATATTAATGTTTTATATGTTGCTTTAACCCGTGCCGAAGAGCAGTTATATATTATATCGGCAATGAATTTAGATAAAAATGGCGAACCACGGTTAAACCAAATGAGTTCATTTTTCGTTAATTATTTAAAAAACAATGGCAAATTTGAATCAGAAAAATTAGAATACAGTTTTGGAGCAATTACCAAACAATCAGAAACAACAACTTATGCTGAAAATAATAAAAAAATTACCAATGTAAAGCCAATTTTAGATCCTAAAAACATTAGAATTGCCCAAAAAGAATCGATAATGTGGGGAACTGAAAGACAGGAGTCTATTGAATTTGGAAATGTAATTCACGAAATACTATCATTTATAAACACAAAAAAAGATATCACATTAGCCATAAAAATGGGATTAGAAAATGGTTTGATAACTACAAATCAGAAGGAAATAGTCGAGAAGATAATTGTAGCTATTGTAAATCATCAAGATTTGACAAATTATTTTGATGATAAAAACATTGTTTTAAACGAGCAAACTATTATTCAGAAAGAAGGAAAAACCATAAAGCCAGACCGAATGGTTGTTGATAATCATTTGGTTTATTTGTTAGATTATAAAACAGGACAGCAAGAAATCAAACATCAGTTGCAGTTAAAAAATTATCAGGCAGGTATTGAAAAAATGGGTTATAAAGTAATAGAAAAAACACTTGTTTATATTGGCAATGAAATTAAAATTGTAACAGTTATTTGACCTAATTTATGTAAAAAAACATTCAAATTTTAATAAATATAACAGTTGGAACCAACTTTTTATTAGATACTCTTAAATTTTGTCTATCTTTGTGTAGTTTTAGGTAAATTATTAGGTAATAACCATTTCATAAAACGAACGAGATTTCAAAAGTTTAAATTAAATAAAAAGGGATGGGTTTTTTTGATATTGTTTTAGCAACATTGTTAGGTTATGCAGCATATAAAGGGTTAAAAAATGGGCTTTTTGTAGAGTTAGCGTCTTTAATATCATTAGTAATAGGAATTTTTATAGCTATAAAATTTTCATATATAGTACAATCCATATTAGAACATCAGGTTTCGTGGCAACCAAAATATATTACTATTGTTGCCTTTGCAATTACTTTCGTGGCAGTAGTAATTGCCATTCATTTATTAGCAAAAACATTTACGAAAATTGCAGATTTTGCTCATTTG